>ERZ779622.1293-NODE-1293-length-10507-cov-4.201780_pt1 | contig 10507 bp, 10 predicted proteins | sample MGYA00514188_ERZ779622 | MGnify/ENA primary metagenome ERZ779622 (study PRJEB29562, sample SAMEA4376702) | mouse gut metagenome | isolation source: Cecum | study: EMG produced TPA metagenomics assembly of the A DSS colitis mouse model was used to assess the...
TGCCTGCGCAGTTCATCCTCTGTCTCTGTTGCCGAAGCCTGTATGGAAAAGCAGAGGCATCCCGCAAGGACTGCCGCCGCCATTCGCCGTCCGTATCTTTTCCATCTCTTCATCTGAAAACCCCGCTTATAAAATCTTTCTCGTTGTTTTTATTATAGTCTGGCATCCTGCAAAATACAAGCCTTTTTCTTTTGGAAATAACTTAAGCAAACCGCCGGAAATGACGATATACAGTTATATTTTATACATTTTTTATGAAAATTTCCATCTGAATTCCATCCTAAAAAAGCTGGTGTTAACTTTCTGGGTTAACGACAGAAAGAAAACGAGGTGAAAGACGTGCGCATCCAGCACAACGTTACAGCTCTGAACGTTCACAGAAATCTAGCCGGAAATAATGAATCCGTGACCAAAGACCTGGAAAAATTAAGCTCCGGGTACAAAATCAACCGCGCCGGCGACGATGCGGCAGGCCTTTCTATTTCCGAAAAAATGCGCGCACAGATCACGGGGCTTCAGCAGGCTGCACAGAATGCGGACGACGGCATTTCCCTTGTACAAACCGTAGAAGGAGCCACTACAGAAGTGCATTCCATACTCAACCGCATGATGGAACTGTCTGTCCAGTCTGCCAATGGAACCTATACCTCCGCAGAACGCTTTATGATGGACCAGGAAATGCAGCAGCTGAAAACGGAGATTTCAAGAATCGGAGATGCCACAACCTTCAACAGCATCCACCTCTTTCCGAATTCAAGTTCCATGGGTGCAAAAGAGGCGCTCATGACTTCGTACAGCCTCACGGTAGATCTGAAAAACAGGACCTGCCAGGTAGACAGTACCCATCGATCCGGCGCCGTTTCCCCTGGCGGGGGAGGCAGTGCTGCGAGGGCCAGCCAGCTGGTGGCCGATAAAATTGCAAAAGAGTATTTTCCAATCGCCATAAGCCAGATTTTGACTGGCTTTCCCGCATTGGATGCCGAAATCGGTACGGACACCATCGGCATGGAACTCCATATCAGTCATATCGACGGCAAAGGCGGTATGCTTGCCTATGCGCAATTTTCTTTTTATGCCACCGGCAAACCCGGCAATATGCTGATCAAGCTGGATTCTTCGGACTTTTCGGATGCTTCCCTCACAGGCGGGGACGCCGTTATGCTGGAATCTACGATTGCCCATGAACTTATGCACTCGGTCATGCAGTACACCATGACGGACGAGATGAGCGGACGGAACGGAACCGAAAAATTTCCTGAATGGTTCACGGAAGGAACTGCCCAGCTCTCCGGAGGCGGCTTTCCCACCAACTGGAACGATGAGCTGGTACGGATTGGAAAATCTCTTACCAGCGCCTCCGACACTTCCCAGGATGCTGCAATCGCCAATTATCTGCGGAAATATTCGGTAGCCGGAAGGCCGTACGGACACGGATACCTGGCCAGTGCCTATATCGGCCACCTTGCCAACGGCGGAGGTTCCTCGGTAAGCGGTTCCGGAATTGCAGCCGGAATGAATAAAATCTTTGATGAAATTATAAACAATAACGCCGGCTTATACAGTGCAATCTCAAATCACACCGGCGGAAAAATCCACAATTCCAGCAGTCTGGAACAGTTATTCAGGCAAGCCGATGCAAATCTCGTAGACTTTGTGAGAAGGCTTATCTATGAGTCCAAAAGCGGTTCCGGTTCCGTCATTACCGGCAGTTTAGGCGACGCCTCCATGATTGGAAACGGCGCGGCCGGCAACCAGCCCTTCTATGTCACGGATGTGGCTACCAGGCCTACCGGCACTGGCATTGCCAGCACCGCCGGCATTGAATTGATGGTGGGGGACAGAAATAAAGAGGAAAACATTATCCAGGTAGAACTTTATCAGATGAATCCGGACGCTCTCGGGCTGACGGACACCGATGTCCTGGAGCAGGATACGGCCCGCAGCGCCATTGACGAAATCAACAGTGCCATTGATCAGATAAGCTCCGTGCGGAGTTATTACGGTGCCGTTCAAAACCGGCTGGAGCACACCGTTTCCAGCCTGGGCTGCACAGTGGAAAACCTGACCGCTTCGGAGTCCCGGATCCGCGATATGGATATGGCAAAAGCTATGATGGAATATGTGCGGAATTCTATTCTGGTGCAGAGCAGCCAGGCCATGCTGGCACAGGCAAACCAGCAGCCGTCTTCGGTTCTGCAGCTTCTGGGGGCTTAATTTCCCAGTATCCCAATGGAAAATGCGGGTTAAGGAAAGGAGTATATTATGGGCAGAATTAACCGGTTTTTGTGCCCTTCCTGCCGGATGACATGGCAGATCCAGCTGGGCCACGGCTTCCGGCATGCGTTGCTGGAAAACGTATTAGAGGCATTTCCCGAAGACATCCGGGAAAAAATTCTTGCAGATACAAAAGGAGAATCTTTTCCTTCTTTTGAATTCCAATATCAGGCGGCTGCATGCGCCAAATGCCGCCAGGTACTCTCTGTTCCCGTGATCCATCTGCACAAAAGCGGCAGCACCTACGCTCCCGCCTGTCCGGACTGCGGCTCTCCCGTAAGGATCAAGCAGGAGGAAGAAAGTCTTACCTGCCCCCGCTGCGGGGAAAGTCCTCTTACTGCCCAAGAGATGGGCAGGTGGGATTAAAATTCTCACTCCAGATCCCGGAGGAAGGCCTCCCAGGCATCCTCATGCTCCACATAGTACAGAGGACACAGTTTCCCGCCCACGTCATAGTGCCGCAGTACATCTTTCGGTTCCAGATCGTATTCACACAAAAGCCAGCCCACCAAATGCAGAAGGGACTGATAAGTTGCCTCGGTAAAGGAACCGTCCTCCGCCGTGTAGCAGCATTCAATGGAAACGGAATCGTAATTCCGGGTCTTTACCCCGTATCCAATCTCCTCCAGAGGAAGACACTGGATAATTTCCCCCTCAATGCCGATTACAAAGTGGGTGCTGGCTGAAGTCTCATGGGTATCTTTCAGATTCTCAAAATAACTCCGGTTGTTGGCAGCCGAAGTATCTTTGTTCGCCGTATAGTGCACAAAGATATTCTTCACTTTTCCCAGCTTCTCCCCCGGCCTGGAATAGGGATTTACCGTCAGAAAATCTTCCGTGATCTCCGGCTTTTCCACCGGCTTCCTTGCTGCCCTGCGGCGCAGCTGGCGGACGGCAAAAGCCATTCCTGTCACAAAAAGAGCCAGGACAAGCATGGCAAAGGCACGGGCAAACAAAGCCTTTCTTCTGCGCATCCGCCTTCTTCTCTCCCGCTCCCGCCGGCTGATTCTCCTGGGGGAACGGGGGCGTTCTTCTGTTTCCTCACATTTTTCGTAAAATTCGCTCGACATCTTTCCTCTTTCCAATTACCATCAAATGCTGATCCGTGTCAAAGATGTGATCGGCGGGAGGCAGAAGATTCAAATCCTCCCCCCTCTTAAAACCTAAAATACTTACGCCGTAGCGCACCCGGAAATTCAGATCCCGGATGCTGTGTCCAATCCATTCCCGGCTGGGAGGAATCTCATAAATCCCGTAATCGTCCGTCAGCTCCAGATAGTCGAAGACATGATCGGAGCTGTACTTTTTCGCCACCCGCTCCGCCATATCCCGGTCCGGATATATGACCTCGTCCGCTCCGTTCCGAAGCAGGAATTTTGCCTGGATGTCCCGCTCCGCCTTGCTGACTACATATTTGGCTCCCGCCTCTTTCAAAAGATTGGTGATCTCCAGACTGTTCTGGAAATTTCCGCTGATGCAGACAAAACAGATATCAAAATCCCGCACACCCAGGCTTTTGAGCATTTCTATATCGGTGCAGTCCCCGATCTCCGCACTGGTTACCAGAGGAACCAGGTCCGAGAGCTGCTCTTCATCTTCGTCTACAATCATAATCTCATTGTCCAGGGCCAGCATATTCATACAGAGCAGATGGCCGAATTTTCCCATGCCAATCATCAAAACCGATTTCATAAATACGTCTCCTATTTTTTGTTCCGCAGAAAAGACCGCACTTCTGCTGTTTTCTTAGCCTACGGGGATGCGCTCCACCGGCCGCTGGGAGGGCGGCGTCTGGCGGTTTTCCGTAAATATCAGCGCAAACGTAAGACTTCCCATTCTTCCGCAATACATCAAAAGCATCAGGATCCCCTTGCTGAATAAGGAAAGGCTTCCCGTGATTCCCACGGAAATCCCTACCGTTCCCAGGGCAGAACAGACCTCAAAGAGAACATCCGCCAGAGGCAGGCATTCAACGGCTGTCAGCGCCAGGGTGCCGAAAAGATCCAGCAGAAGGCTTAAGGTCAGAATCGCAGCCGCCCGCTTTACTACATCCTCCTCCAGCCTGCGCCCGTAGGCTTCTGCTGCCTTGGACCGCCGCATGGTGGAACGCAGATAAATAAGCAGCACCGCCAGGGTGGTCGTCTTGATTCCACCTGCCGTGGAGCCGGGATTACCTCCTACAAACATCAGCATTACCATAAAAAGCTTGGTCCCGTCCGAGAGCGCCGCCGTATCCGCCGTGTTAAATCCGGCGGTTCTGGTGGTGGCCGACTGGAAAAGACTTAAGAGAATTTGCTTTCCTGCCGGTTCTCCGGCCAGAATTCCCTGCCGCTCCAAGAGAAAGAAGAGAACGGCTCCTCCCAGGAACAGAATTCCCGTCATAGTCAAAACCAATTTCGTGTGCAGACGGTACTGCCGGAAATGCCATTTATTTCTCAACAGATCGTCCCAGACCAGAAACCCGATTCCCCCTATCAGAATGAGGAAAATAAGGGTCAGATTTACCAGAGGATCCCCCGCATAATACGTCATGGAGCTGAAAGGCTCCCGTACTCCCATCAAATCAAAGCCGCCGTTGCAGAAAGCGGAAACAGAGTGAAAACATCCGTAATAAATTCCCTTAAGGAGTCCGAAATCCCCCACAAACCGGAGAGAGAGCAGAAAAGCCCCCGCTCCTTCTATCACCAGAGTACCCAAAAGTACTTTGCGCACCAGCTTTACAATCCCTCCCACCTGAAGGGTATTGACGCTCTCCTGGAGAATGCCCCGTTCTTTTAAACCGATTCTGCGCCGCAGCAGCAGGGAAAAGCTGACGCTGAACGTCATCAGCCCCAGGCCTCCCAGCTGAATCATCAGAAGAATCACCAGCTGCCCGAACAAGGTCCAGTGCGAAAACGTATCGTACACAATCAGTCCCGTCACACAGGTGGCGCTGACTGCCGTAAAAGCCGCATCCAGAAAGCTGGTGCTCTGTCCCTCCCGGGTGGCAAAGGGCAAAAGCAAAAGCAGGGTGCCGCAAAGAATAATTCCAAGAAAACTCAAAGCAATGATCTGTACCTTCGACATCCGCTTCAGCCGCATTCTTAGAGACATGTTTCTCACCTATAATCCCTTCTCAAAATTTCAGCAGACACCGTACTCCTGTTTTATGCCGCCCTCCAAATCCTTCCACCAAAAGGTCTCTTGCTCCAGGAGCATGTACCCTCTCCAGCTTCCTTCTTTGGGGATAGAGACAGAACCGGGATTCAGATATGTATAGGTCTCCCGTTCCAAACAGGCTGGTACATGGGTGTGGCCGTGCAGCAGAATGTCCCCCTGCTTCAGCATGGGAAGATTCTGCTCGTGAAAATGATGGCCGTGGGTGGCAAACACGGTCCGCCCTCCCAGAAAGAGAATACAGTACTCCGCCATAATGGGAAATTCCAGAACCATCTGATCTACTTCCGTGTCGCAGTTCCCCCGCACGCAAAGAAGTTCTTCCTTTCTTGCATTGAGCATGGCAATCACTTCTTTGGGGGCATATTCTTTCGGCAGATCGTTCCGGGGCCCGTGATAGAGCAGATCTCCCAAAAGAAGCAGACGATCTGCTTTCTCCCGGTCATAGGCTTCCAGAAGCTTCCGGCAGTACTCGGCAGAACCGTGTATATCGGATGCAATCATCAGTTTCATATTTTCTTTTCCTCCAGGCTCTCCAGATATTTTTTGTAATCGCTGGACAGGACTCCCTGGTATTTGGCCTTTTTCATATTGAGCTTCACCTGCCCCTTGGACTTGGTAGGACCCTGCAGGGTTCCGGCTCCGCCCACACAGCCGCCCGGACACGCCATTCCCTCCAGAAGATATCCGTCGTACTCACCTTTCTTTGCCAGCTCCAGCATGGCCCGGCAGTCCCGCAGGCTCTCGGCGCTGGCCACCTTTACTTCCCGCTCCGGCTCCATTTCCTGAATACAGTTTACTACGGCGCTGGCCACGCCGCCGGTCACGGCAAAGCCTCTGCCGTCCGCACTGGAAGCAGAGAAAGTCTCCGCAGACGCAAGAGCGGCAAAATCAATCCCTTTGGCCTCAAACATGCCCATGACTTCCTCAAAAGTCAGGACAAAATCTATATCACTGCGAATGGTCCTGCGGCTGGCCTCCAGCTTCTTAGCTGCACAGGGGCCCACAAAGACGACCTTGCAGCCGGGATGTTCTTTCTTGATCAGCCGTCCCGTCAGAACCATGGGTGTCAAAGCCATGGAAATATAAGGGGCAAACTCCGGAAACAGTTTCTTCGCCATCACCGACCAGGCAGGACAGCAGGAGGTTCCCATAAAGGGCTGCTTCTTCGGCACTTCCTCCAGGAAATCCCTGGCTTCCTGGATGGTACAGAGATCCGCGCCGATGGCTACTTCTATTACATCTGCAAATCCCAGCTCCCGGAATGCCTCCCGCACCTTCTCAGCCGGCAAGTCCTTCCCCCACTGGCCCACAAAGGCCGGCGCCAGGGCCACGTAGACCGGCGTATCGCTCTTAATGGCGTGAATGGTCTGGAAAATCTGGCTCTTGTCCGCAATGGCTCCAAAGGGACAGTTCACCAGGCACATGCCGCAGGAAACACAGCGGTCGTAATCGATATCCGCCCGGCCGTACTCGTCCGTTTTAATGGCATCCACCCCGCAGGCTTTGGCACAGGGCCGCTCCATTTTCATAATGGCGCCGTAGGGACAGGCTTTCATGCACTTTCCGCACTTGATGCACTTCTTTGGATCAATGACGGAACGCCCCTCCACGATGGAAATGGCGTCCTTGGGACAAACTTCCTTGCAGGGATGCGCAAGACAGCCCTGGCAGGCATCCGTCACCCGCATCTCGTTGTCAGGACAGGCGTGACAGGCAAATTTGATAATATTTACCAGAGGCGGATCGTAATATTTCTCCGCAATGGCACTCTCCTCAATCCCCTGGGAAACCGGAGCATGCTCCGTCATTTTCCTTAGAGGAAGCCCGATGGCAAGGCGCAGCCGCTCCTCCACAATGGCCCGCTCCAGGAACACACTCTCCCGGTATGTAGCTACTTCTCCGGGTATAATTTTATAGGGAAGATCAATGATCCGGGAATAATCCCCGCCCTCATATGCCATACGCGCCACTTCCGTAAAGATCTTCTGACGGATCTCTACCACATTCGTATATACTCCTCTCATTCTCTCCTCCTTGACTTTCTCACTGTTTTTGCTTTCTCACAAAGGAAATCATAGACATGGCTGCCTTCGCACCCTCCCCCACGGCTGCGGAAATCTGCAGAAGGCCTCCCGTACAGTCGCCCGCTGCATACAGTCCCGGAATGTTGGTCTCCATTTCCTGGTTGATCTGAATACTGGCCCCTTCTGTCAGTGCCCCGATTTTCCGGGCCAGATCTACGGCTCCCGCACTCCCGAGAGCCACAAAAACCCCCTCCAGCTTCAAAGAAGTTCCGTCCGCAAAGGACACGCCCTCCACCCGGTCTGTCCCTTCAATCCCTGCCAGGGGTGTCTCTATCACCTGCACCCCTTCCGGGACCGCAGCCTGCAGTTCCAGTCCGTTGGTCAGAAGCACCGCCGAATTTACGACCGAAAGAAGCTCACCCAGCTCGTGAACGGCATATTCCTCATTTCCCAAAACCGCCACATCCCGTCCCCGGTAGAAAAAAGCATCGCAGACGGCGCAATAGCTCACGCCGCGCCCCTCCAGTTCCCGGATTCCTGCAATCTTTGTGCTCTTCCGGGCGCTTCCCGTAGCCAAAAGCACAGTCCGCGCTTCGTAGGATCTCTCTTTTCCTTCCAAACGGAAGTGTCCGTCCCAGGAAATATGGAAAATCTCGTCTTTTGCAAGCTCCACACCCAGATTGCGGGCCTGGGTCTTCGTATTCTCTACCAATTCACAGCCGGAAACCGGCTCTGCCATTCCAAAATAATTTTCAATCCGGTGAGCCTTCTCCAAAGCCCCCCGGTCCTTTCCAATCACAAGGGTGGAAAGGTTTGCCCTGCTGGTATAGAGAGCAGCCGACAATCCTGCCGGTCCGCTCCCCACAATTACTGCATCATACATAGCCGTCCGCTCCTACGCTCCAATCATTTCTTTTAAAGTTTCTTTGGACTGGAGACCCACCGCACTGCCTGCCACCTTCCCCTCCTGAAACAACAGCAGGGTCGGAATGTTCATCACCCCGTACTGCTGTGCAATCCGCGCGCACTCTTCTACATCCAGCTTGGCAAATTTCACCCCGGAAACCTCTGCCGCCAGCTCATCGATGATAGGTGCCTGCATTCTGCAGGGTCCGCACCAGGTGGCCCAAAAATCCACCAGTACAGGGATCTGGGACTTTAATACTTCTGCTTCAAAATTCTGTTCGGTAATGTGTGTCACTTCCATTTTTTCATTCTCCTTTCCGGTTCTATTGTTTCCTCTTTTCTTACAATCTATGAACGGCTTCCGTCTCCATGCAAAACCGAATACCCGGCTTCCCCACGGAAACTGCTCTCCAATCCCTCCGTAACAAAGATCTCTCCGTTCTTTCCAATCAAAATCATATCAAAGGCGTCCCGGTGTTCCCGCCAGTAGGAAAAAGCTCCCTCATAGTCCATCAGATAAAGAGCCGTAGACAAGGCATCCGCCAGCGTCCCGTCCTCCGACACCACCGTCACCGATGCCAGATCCCCGTCTGCCGGGTATCCGGTTCCCGGATTCACAATATGGATGTATGTCTCCCCGTCTTCCTCAAAATAGCGCTCGTATCCGCCGGAAGTAATAACCGCCTGATCCTCTGCTTCCAGGACCGCCAGGATCTCTCCCCGGGCGTTTTGGGGATCCCGGATTCCGACCCTCCACTTCTTACCGTCCGGCCGCAGCCCCAGGGTCTGCACGTTTCCCCCCAGAGATACAATCCCGGAAGTAATCCCGTATTCCCGGAAGATATCCATTACCCGGCCGGAGGCATAGCCCTTGGCGATTCCTCCCAAGTCCATCTGCTGTCCCTCCCCCAGCTGCAGGAAAGCTCCTTCAAGCCGCACCCGGCCGGCATCTGCCAGAGGAAGGACTTCTTCTATCTCCTCCCGGGACGGCACATGATAATTCCTATCAGGGAAGCCCCAGAGCTCCATCAAAGGATACACGGTGAAATCAAAGAGGCCCCCTGTATCAAGGTAAATTTCCCGGGCTCTCCCAAGAAGTATCCTGGTATCTTCGGAAATTTCCCCCTCTCCCTCCCGGTTTATCCTGGAAATTTCACCGGAAGCATTTCCGGCGGACCAAAGCGCGTCCAGACGCTCCACCTCTTTGACGGCTGCTTCCACGGCTTCTTCTGCGTTTTCCCCGTATGCCGTAAAATCCATCACCGTGTCCATAGCAAAAATCTGTCTGGTATAGGAAGCATTCTCCCTTTTTTTTCTGCCAGACAGACCGCAGCCGATCACCAGCATCAAAAATACGGCCCCCAGCCCTCCCAGCAATATCCTTCTTCTCATATCTATATGCCGGAAATTACATGCACCGGACACTTTTCCATACATGTTCCGCAGCCTGTACAGAGCGCTCCGTCTATGCGGGCCAGATTGTTCTCTACGAGGATCGCCCCATGCTCACACTGCTTCTCGCAAATGCGGCAGCCCAAGCATCCGGCACTGCAAACCTTCTTCACCTCCGGCCCCCGGTCCCGATTAGAACAGCGGACCGCCAGCTTCTGATCTGCAGGCACCAGTTCAATCAGCTGCTTAGGGCAGACAGCCGCGCACCGGCCGCAGCCCGTACATTTCTCCGGATCCGCAAAAGCCACTCCGTCTTTCACCCGGATCGCGTCAAAAGCACAGGCTTCTACGCAGGATCCGAAGCCCAGACAGCCGTAATCGCATTCCCATAAGGACAGACCGGACAAAACTGCCGCCCGGCAGTCCCGGATTCCCGTATAGCTGCATTTGGGGGAGGTCTTATCGCAGGTTCCGGCACACTTTACCAAAGCAACCCGCCGCAGGGTCTCCTCCGCATCTACCCCCATAATAGCGCCAATCTCCTCCACTGCCTGGCTGCTGCACACGGGACAGACCGTTATCTCCGCCTCTCCGTTTACAATGGCCGCAGCCACCGCGTCACAGCCTGCATAGCCGCAGCCGCCGCAGTTATTTCCGGGAAGGCTGGCACGCACGGCCGCCTCCCGTTCATCCGCTTCCACATAAAATTTTTTCCCTGCGGCAACCAGAGCTGCGCCAATCAAAAGTCCCAC
>ERZ779622.1295-NODE-1295-length-10490-cov-5.600096_pt1 | contig 10490 bp, 9 predicted proteins | sample MGYA00514188_ERZ779622 | MGnify/ENA primary metagenome ERZ779622 (study PRJEB29562, sample SAMEA4376702) | mouse gut metagenome | isolation source: Cecum | study: EMG produced TPA metagenomics assembly of the A DSS colitis mouse model was used to assess the...
GGTCTTTCCGTTGAGCATGGTATTCAGCAGAATATTCAGCTTCAGGATCGTCTCATCGTCCAACTCTTCCTGCACTTCCAGGATATTGTTGCGGATCACGTTTCCCTCCACCACGATCACCGCCAGGAGCTGTCTCGCGTCCACTCTGGAGAGCTGAATGAACTTTACCTTATTGTGATGCACCGTCGGAGCGGAGATCAGTGTGGCATAGTTCGTATTGTTGGCCAGAACCCTCGCCGCCTGCTTCAGAAGATGTTCGATCTTATCCTCTTTTTCCAGAAGCAGGCTCTTCATCTCCTCCACTTCTTTTTCCTTCTCCTGCATCATATTATCCACATACAGGCGGTAACCCTTATCGGAGGGAATCCTCCCCGCTGAAGTATGCGGCTGCAGGATATAGCCAAGCTCCTCCAGATCCGCCATCTCGTTGCGGATCGTCGCGGAACTCAGATTCAGATCGGTGTACTTGGAGATCGTCCGGCTTCCCACCGGCTCGCCGGTCTCAAGATAGTTGCGGATAACGGCCCGCAGAATTTTCAGTTTTCTGTCATCTAATTCCATTGCTGCTATTATCCCCCTATCTTATTTTCCCCATATTTTTATAAGATACTACATATTATCTTATAGAATAGTATATGCGGTTTTTGAAATTTGTTAGCACTCATTTAGATAGAGTGCTAATATCTTCTTACCATAAAATATCACTTAGCCATCATCATGTCAATTGATTTTTCTAAATTAATTCTAAAATATTGATAAAGAAAAATCCGCCTTTCGACGGATTTTTTTGTTGCCATATTGCATTTATCTTTTATTTTTGTGTATGCTTTCCACCATCTTCCTCTTATTCTTTTCTCCATAGAAAGCCCGCCCTATCACCACCTCATCCGCACCGCTCTTCACGGCTTTCAACGCCCGCCCGGCATCTAATCCTCCATCCACATTGATCCTTATCTCTCTCTCTTCCCGGCGGATCATCTTATCGATATCCCGGATCCTGGTATATACTTCCTCCGTAAATTCGCTGTTTTCCTCCCCCGGTTTTCTGCTCATCACAAGGACCGTATTGATATAAGGCAAATATGGCGTCAATGCATCCGGGGATGTAGCCGGAGAAATCGCCAGCCCGCAATCCGCTCCGGCATACGTAATTTTTTTCAACAGCCGTACGTTTTTATCAAACTCTGCCGCCTCAATATGTATTACCGCTTCCTCCGGTTTCAACAAGAGATACTGCTCCAGAAGATCTTCCGTCAGATAAGCCATAAAATGAATCTCAGCCGGTATCTTTATTTCAGCGAGAACTTTTTTTATCCATATAGTATTGCAGCCAAAAAGCGGTACAAAATGTCCATCCATTATGTCTATATGCAGGCGATCGGCACCCGACTCCGAAATAGAGGCAATTTCATCTCTCAGCTGCATGATATCTGCGGCAAACAAGGAAACAGACAACAATGCCATGATTCTCCACCCCCATCACTCATTCAGTTGACTTTTCAGTCTCTCACCGACCTCTCCGCCCGGATGAATACGAAGAAAATGTTCTTTTGTAAAATTTTTCTCTTCCGCCATTTCTATCGCAAGAGCATCAAACACGGCGATCACCGCCATCGTGCTCGCCGTAGCCAGCATGTTAAAGGAATCCGGTTCCCTGTCCACTCTCACAAACAGCTGCATCGTTGTATTTCTGGCCAGATAGGTATCCTCGTTCTCGGTGACCGCAATTGTCGCGACTCCCATCTGATTGCAGGATCTTAAAATACTGTCCATCTCAAAAGACTTTCCGCCTTTTGAGATCAAAATCACTATATCCTCCTTCGTCGCAGCTCCAAGCCCACCGTGCAGACCTTCCGCCGGAGACAAAAACAGCGCCGGGATCTCTATACAATTTAATGTATGCGAAATTTTTTTTGCTGCGGTCCCCGAAGTACCGCATCCCGTGAGTATCACTTTTCCTGTGCACCGTAAAAGGGCCCTTTTTACCTGTTCCAGCTGTTCCCCGGACAGACTGTTCTCCAGCTTTTCGATTTCCTGTGCCTCGCAGGAAAGCACCTCTCTGATCCGTTCACTGATTTCTTTTTTCATCACTGTTTTTTCTGCCCGTAATAGGCATTTTCTCCAAATTTTCTATTGTAATGCCTGTCCAGAAGAACCCGTTGGATCTTTTGATTCTCTCCCCCCGTCAGGGTGTAATTGCAGTACGCCATCCGGGAAATATACTCCAGTACCTGACTGTGAAGCACTGCATCCAACGGCGTCTTTCCCCATACGAAGGGACCATGGCTGTGTACCAGCACCGCGTTCATTTTCTTGCAGGCATCCCCCTCAAACCTCTCCAGAATGACCTCCGCCGTATTTTTTTCATATTCCCCGTTGATCTCATCCGCCGTCATAAGGCGCGTACACGGGATATCCCCATAAAAGTAATCGCTGTGCGTCGTCCCATAACAGGGAATATCCATTCCAAGCTGCGCCCACATCGTGGCATACTGCGAATGGGTATGTACTATCCCGTGAATGCCGTACTCCGCAAACCTTTTATATAACGCCACATGAGTCTGCGTATCCGTGGACGGAACATATTCTCCCTCCACCACATTTCCTTCCAGATCCACTATGACCATATGTTTTGTCTCCAGCTCGTCGTAGTGGACACCGCTGGCTTTTATGGCGACCAGTTTTGTTTCCGGATCATACCCCGAGACATTTCCCCAGGTAGAAATGACCAGATTCCTCTCGACCAGTTCCAGATTCGCATGCAATACTTCCTGTTTCAATTTATCCAAGCACATATCTCTTTCTCCCGATTCTAACTATAATTTCTATATTTCTGACGCCATTCTTTTCAACCGTTTCATGACATCATTTGTACCGCGCCCAAAATAATCATGCAGCGCAATATATTCTTTATATAAAATATCGTATTGTCGTTTCTTTTCCCGATCCGGCACATACGCCGCATCCATAAGCTTTCCCATTTTTTCTGCGGCCTGATTGACGTCATCGTAACCCCCGTTTTCACTGCCCGACGCAAGCGCCGCCCAGATAGCGGAGGATAATGCGGCATTCTGCTCGGAGCCCGCTATCTGTATGGTCCTCCCGGTGACATCCGCATAGATCTGCATAATAAAAGGGTTCTTTCTCGCAATCCCGCCCGCCATAATGATCTCATCCACCGGGACGCCATACTCGGCAAAGGTTTCCACGATCTTTCTCGTCCCGAAAGCCGTAGCCTCAATCAAAGCTCGATAAATATCCTCCGGCTTCGTCTGCAGCGTGCAGCCCAACAGTAAGCCTGACAATTCTCCGTCGGCCAGGACAGATCGATTGCCGTTCCACCAGTCCAGCGCGATAAGTCCGCTTTCCCCTGCTTTTTTTGCGCCGGCTTTTCGGTTAAGATATTCATAGATACTGCATCCGCTCTCTTTCGCCGCCTCTTCATAAGCCGACGGCACACAGTTGCGCACAAACCACGAAAAATGGTCTCCCACACAGCTCTGTCCGGCCTCATATCCGAAATACCCCGGCACGATGCCATCCTCAACATACCCGCATATGCCTTCTACCTCTTTCTCTTCCCTGCACATCAGCTCATGGCAGCTGGAGGTTCCTATCATCACCAGCATTTTCCCCTCTGACACCACCTTCGCGCCGATCGTCGCCCCGTGGGCATCGAGATGGGCAACCGCAACCGGCGTCCCCGCCGACAATCCAGTCAATGCAGCGCCGGCCTCCGTCAGCAGTCCCGCCCTTGTGCCGATGGACACCACAGGCCCTTTCAACTTGTCTTCCACGACATTCTCAAGTCCCGGATGCACCGCTTTAAAATATTCCTTTGACGGAAATCCGCTCTTTTTGTGCCAGAGACATTTTGCCCCCGCCGCGCAGCTGTTCCGCATCAGTTTTCCGGTCAGCTGTAACACGATCCAGTCGCCGGCCTCCAGAAAAGTATATGTGTCCCTGTATACGTCGGGACTCTCCTCCAGCGTCTGCAATATCTTCGGCAGCATCCATTCGCTCGATATCTTTCCGCCGTAGCGTTTGATAAAATTCTCTTTTCTCTCCTGTGCAACCCTGGTCAATCTGTCCGCCTGAGGCTGCGCGGAATGATGCTTCCACAATTTTACATATGCATTCGGATCGGAGCGGTATTTCTCCAGCATGCACAGAGGTGTCCCGTCTTCCGTGATCGGCAGCATGGTGCAGGCGGTAAAATCGACTCCTATCCCGATCACCTGCTCCGGCTTTACTCCGGCCTCATCCAGCGTTTTTTCCACCGTGTTTTCCAGCACTTCCAGATAATCCTTCGGATGCTGCAGATACCAGTCGTTCGGAAGTTTTCTCCCATACGGGAGACTTCCCTCGATCACTCCGTGCGGATATTCATATACGGAAGCAGCCACTTCTTTTCCCGACGCGACATCCACCAGAAGACATCTTCCGGATAATGTCCCAAAATCGATACCTATCGTATATTTTTCCATAATTTTACCTGTCTTTATCTTTTATCCATGCGCTTATTTCTGATCTTAATAGAAAACTCGGTAAATGCCACGGCGAGAATCAAAACCACACCTTTGACCAGCCTCTGCCAGTAATCATCCACACCGCACATGATCATACCTGTGGAGAGCACTCCCATCAACACGACGCCTATCATAACCTGGTTGATCTTCCCCTCGCCTCCCGAAAGGCTTACCCCTCCGAGAACTACCGCCGTAATGGCATCCATCTCATACCGGTCCGCCGCCGAGGGCTGTCCGCTGTTTGTTCTTGAGAGCAGCACCAGCCCGGCGATCCCCGACAAAAATCCGGCAAACATATAGACAAACAGCTTTATCTGTGTCACATTGACGCCGGAAAGTCTCGATGATTCCTCATTTCCGCCCACGCCGTATATATAGCGCCCCGTCGTCGTCTTCTCCAGAAGAAACTTGCCGCCTGCAAAAACGCAGACCATCAGAATAACCATGTATGGTATCCCCAGGACACTCGCCTTCGCAAAGTTGCCGAAACTGTCGCTGAAGCCATGTACCGGCAGTCCCCCGGTGACGATATACGCCACCCCTCTGAGAGCAGTCTGCGTGCCGAGCGTCGCGATCAGCGCCGGCATGTGAAGTTTCGTCACGCTGAATCCATTTACCATCCCAAAGAGGACCGCCAGGCACAGAGCCGCCAGCACACTTGGAATACCGCTCCAGCCGTTCTGCATAAATATCGCGGCGGATACCGCTGTCACTGCCGCAATGGATCCCACCGACAGGTCGATCCCTCCCGTCAGAATCACATAACACATACCGATCGATGTAATGCCGGTGATCGATATCTGCTTTAATATTGTCACCAATGTATTAACCGATAAAAAATTGCCGGATAAGAAGGAAAATATCACAATCAAAAACAATAGAACCAATAATATCCCATATTCCAGCAATATGGATAACGCATCAAATTTGTTAGCTCTTTTCATAAATTCTGCTCCTAAATTGTCTGCCCCGCTTCTTCCGCGGAGGCCATTTCCAGAATACGCTCCTGTGTAACCTCTTCCTTACTCAACTCTCCCACTATTTTTCCGTTGTTCATGACAAGCATCCTGTCAGACATGCCGATGAGTTCCGGCATCTCGCTGCTGATCATAATAATGCTCTTCCCCTGTTCCGCCAGGGATGCCATAAGAGAGTATATTTCCTGTTTCGCGCCGACGTCGATCCCTCTCGTCGGCTCGTCAAAAATCAGGATGTCACATTTTGTGGCAAGGATTCTCGCAATCACTACCTTCTGCTGATTTCCCCCGGAGAGCGTTTTGACAGGCTGATCCTTATCCGGTGTCTTGATCCGAAGGCTTTCGATATATTCTTCTGCCAGTTCTGCCATTTTTCCATCCTGTATGACAATTCCTCTGGAAAGCTTCTCCAGGCTGCTATATGCCGTATTGTTCTCCACGGAAAAACCGAGCACAAGCCCCTGCTGTTTTCTATCCTCCGGGATGAGGCCAATTCCACGGCGAAGCGCGTCTTTCGGACTTTTAGGAGAATACGGTTTCCCGTTCAGGATCATGGTCCCCGACAGATATCTGTCCGCACCGTACAGTACCCTCGCCAACTCTGTCCTCCCGGCCCCCACCAGGCCTCCGATCCCTACGATCTCTCCTCTTCTCAGCACAAAACTCGCGTCCCTGACTCTTGCGTTTGTGATGCCGCGCACTTCCAGGCATACCTCTCCCGCCTTCCCGTTTGCTGTGGGATAGTCCTCTGTCAGTTCCCGCCCCACCATATAGGCGATCAACTGCTTCTTTGTCACATCCTTAACCTCTTTCGTGATCATATATTTTCCGTCGCAGAACACCGTCACACGGTCACACAGCTCAAAAACTTCCTCCAGACGGTGAGAGATAAAGATGATCGTAACTCCTTTTTTCCTCATATTTTTGACGATATTGAAAAATATATCCGTTTCATTCAGCGTCAGCGGAGCGGTGGGCTCGTCCATAATAATAAATTTCGCATTCCTGGAGACTGCTTTCATGATCTCCACGATCTGCTGGTAGGCAATTCCGAGATCTCTCACCCTCGTATTGACATTCACCTCGATTCCCATCTCATCACAGAGTTCCTGTGCCATTTTCTCCATTTTCTTTATATTGCGCACGCCAAATTTCTGTATTTCCCGCCCGAAAAATATATTCTCCGCCACTGTCAGATATGGAATCAGGCTGAATTCCTGATAGATAACAGAGATTCCCAGATCCATAGCCAGCTTCGGATTCAACCTGTCATACTCGTTTCCGTCAAAAGTTATTTTACCTTTCGTAGGCTCATGCGCTCCTGTCAAAAGTTTGATAAAGGTTGATTTTCCTGCACCGTTCTCACCGCACAACGCATGTATTTCCCCGCGTTTCACATCAAACGTGATATCGTCCAGAGCTTTCACATGAGCAAAGTATTTTGACAGATGATCCACTTTTAAAATCGCATCGACCATAACATTCCCTTTCCGACCGGTCCTGACCGGAGGCAGCCCGCTACGGCGCCGCAGTCCCCGATCAGGAAAATCGTTATCTTCAAAGATTATTTACCATGTATAAGTTCCGTCCATCCCATCCGTCTTCGGCACTTTCACATAGGGCAGATATACCGTGTTCTGGCTCTCCGGCGCGCCTTCCGTCGCGTAGAGGTACAAATAATACGCGCTCTCATATCCGCCCTTATAGGGGAACAGATCGACCGTACCTCTGTAAATGCTGTTTTCCTCCGCGATGTATGTCAAAGCCTCATCCGTCGCATCCCCGGAAAATACCGCATAGTTCTCCCCTTCACATCCGGCATTGACCATAGCCTGATAGCCGCCGATAGCCCCGGAATCATTTGTTCCGACTACAACATTCATATCCGGATACTGTGCCAGCACGGATTCCACTATGGTCATTCCGCCTTCCAGCGTATCGCCCGCCTGCCTTGCCACGATTTCCACATCCGGGCAGACCGCTTTCAAAGCATCCTCCAGGCCGTCCCCTCTGGGAATTACGCTTTCCACATTATCCTGGGAGATGATGCAAACCTGTGCTTTCCCGTCAAGATTGTCCCTGATCCACTCGCCTGCCTGTTCGCCGATCGTATAACCATAGTCGTATTCGTCCAGTGTGTAGCTCAGCAGAACATTGTCCTGCGTCTGCGCAATACAGGCCGTAATGATTCCCGCCTCATTCGCTTTATCTGCCAGATCTATGGTTGCCGCCGTGTCGATCGGAGTAAAGGTAAACCCGCTGTATCCGTCATTGATCAATGTTTCCAGCGCATTTACCTGTGTATCTACACTGTACTCGGAGTCTATCACCTGATACGTCACTCCGAGTTCCTCGCAGGCAGCCTCAAAACCTTTTTTGACCATCGCGTTCCAGGGATTAGCCAGGTTCATACTCACATAAGACAATTTGATCTCCGAATTATCCTGCGCCTGTGCTTTCGCTTTGATCCCTTCCACGTCCAACGTCCATTCATCACCGGAAGACGCCTCCGTTTCCTCCGATTCTTCCGTCTCCGCTTCTGTCTCCGGCTCTGTCTCCTCCGCAGGTGCCGCCTCCTCTTCTTCCACTTCCTCCGTCTCAGCGGGCGCTTCTTCTGCCGGTGCGCTGCTGTTTCCGCATCCCGCGAGAAGGGCCGCCATCATTCCAACACTCAATATGATTGACAATACTTTTCTTTTCACAATAATTATCCTTCCTTTCCGTAACATATTTATGACTTTTTCTTAATTTTGTTTATCTCCATAACTTTGTGCGTATCCTGCATTTTTTTCACAGCTTCTTTGCCCATCCTGATACTCATCCCTACAAACAATGCGTCAAGGATCGCCTGATCCGCCACTCTTCTCGCCACTTTCTCTCTTCCTATCGTAAGGTCGCTGACAGAAATAAAAAGGGCGATATCCACATAGTGTAACAGGGGCGATTTATTCATTTTTGTAATGCAGATCGTTACAGCGCCTCTCTCCTTTGCAATTTTCATAGCCTCCACAACATTTCTGGATCGGCCTTCATAGGAAACCGAAAACGCAACATCTCCCGGTTTTATATTGGCTGCTGCCACCAACTGCTGTGTGACATCACTGTATGCTGACCCGCTGATTCCAAGCCTGCTGATCTTCATATGAGCCAGCTGGCAGACTGCATAGGCATCGCCAACTCCGAAGAAATGAATAGATTTTGCTTTTACCATAGCGTTTAATGCTTCATCGTAGTTGGTTGTCGCCAGTGACAGAGTATCTGTCAGCGTCTGCATGTTGCCTCTAAAAACCTTTTTCAGGATCACCATCATACTGTCCTGATTTTCTTTCTCCTCATCCTCATCGCTCAAATCTTTTCTGCAGCTGAACGCGGTCTTAAAGTCTGTATATCCTTTGAATCCCATCCGCCTGCAGAAACGGATAATCGAAGCATCGCTGCTCCCGGTTTCTTTTGCCAGCTGAGCCAGTGTCAGACCCGAAATTGCCTCCGGATTCTCCAGCAGAGCTTCTGCAACCACTCTTTCAGCTCTGGGCAGTGAAGGAAGTTGAAATCTGATGCGCATCAATAAACCTTTCATTTACATCCTCCGTTTTCCATAATCAAGGTACTTGATTACTTCACTAAAAGTATAACAATATTATTTTTTGGAGTAAATAATGTGCCCTTTTTTCAGCACATTTATGTATTTTATAACGTGTACCCCGTATACTTTTTTTCATTTTTAGTTACTTTTCATAATAAATAAATTTTTTCACTTCAAGCCGAAGTATTTTATCTTCATTTTCACTTCACTCTCCCCATCCGTTTTTTGAAGTTTCTTCCTGTTTTTTTGCGCAAAAAAATTGCGGGCCGCTAAACCGACCCACAATTTTTTCACTCCAGATTAGCATGTTTCTGTTTCATCCTGTCCACCGATGTCAGACCGAGTTCCATCATGTCAAGTATCAGCGAGTCCAGATAGATCAACAATTCCTGTTCAAACAAAGCCCCCATGGGCTGAACGGAACCGCAATCATTCTCCTTTTGAAACTTGGAATTTCCTTTCAGTACGATCGCCGTATCCGCCCCTTTCGCCAGTGTCGACGTATCCGCTGTCGTCAACACTATACTGTTCAATCCCATGCGTTTCGCGGTTCTCATATAGTTACACAGGACGCCTGTCTCTCCGCTTCCGCTCCCGAGAATGATCAGATCCCCCTCTCCTGCGGAAGGGGTATTATTATCCCCGATCCAGAAAACAGAGTATCCCGCCTGCATCAGCCTCATGGAAAAACATCTCATCACATAGCCTGTCCTTCCGACTCCCGCCACAAAGATGCGGTCCGCCCCGCAGATCCGATCAATCATATTTTTTCTGTTCTCGTGATCCAATGTACCAAAACAATCCGCCAATTCTTCCAGAATGATCTCAGGATTATTTCTCAGCATAATACCTCTTTCTCTATGCCGCAAAATCTATTCGATCTATATTATATATTCAATTTCTCCAGCTTTCAAGGCAGAGTTTTGAAACCTCAGGAAGTTCTTAAAGCTTTTCCATAACATACAAGATATTAGCCGTTCTACCGTCCGTCCTGTGTTTCATGTCATCCGTCTCCTTCGCGGAAAAAACTTTACAGCCAAGGACTTCACATGCAATGCGATCATCTGTTCCGTCCAATATTTCCCGGCAAACCACGATATTCTCCTCAATATTATCCTTATCCCCATAATTGTCCGGGTGAAAGAATACCGCATGGTCAAACTCATCTGTCCTGCCGTTCAATCGATTAAGACTTGCCAGATAGTCCGCAACCTTGCCCGCCTCCGGGAAAAAGAGAAAAGTATTGCTGTTGCAGGCATCCCCCAAAAGCAGAAGACGCAATTCCTTTATCAGAAAACACATACAGCACTGTGGATGGCCCGGACAGAAGCCCGCCTCTATCGTCAAACCGCCCAAGACAACAGCATCTCCAACTTCCAGATCCAGATAAGGTGAGTCGCG
>ERZ779622.1297-NODE-1297-length-10475-cov-7.023129_pt1 | contig 10475 bp, 10 predicted proteins | sample MGYA00514188_ERZ779622 | MGnify/ENA primary metagenome ERZ779622 (study PRJEB29562, sample SAMEA4376702) | mouse gut metagenome | isolation source: Cecum | study: EMG produced TPA metagenomics assembly of the A DSS colitis mouse model was used to assess the...
TGGCAGCTACAGCCTGCTACTGCTGGACGTGATGATGGGAGAAATTTCCGGCTTCAAAATGGCGAGCATGCTGAAGAAGGACAAGAAGACAGCCCAGATACCCATCATCTTCATTACCGCCAAAGATACGGAAAATGACACCGTGACCGGTTTCAACCTGGGAGCGGACGACTACATATCCAAACCCTTCTCGCTGCGCGAAGTGGCGGCACGTGTCAAAGCCGTACTTAGACGCACCCGACAAGGAGAAACGGAACATGCACCGGAACAGATTGTCTACAAGACGCTGGTACTGGACATCATCAAGAAGAAAGTCTGCATTGACGGCGAAGAGGCACCGCTCACCAAAAAAGAATTTGAAATCTTATTGCTGCTTTTGCAGAATAAAGGACGCGTATTCTCGCGCGAGGATATACTGAACCGCATCTGGAGCGACGAAGTATATGTGCTGGACCGCACCATCGACGTGAACATCACACGTCTGCGCAAGAAAATCGGAGTTTATGGCAAATGTATCGTAACACGCTTGGGATATGGTTATTGTTTCGAAGCCGAATAACGACAGACACTTTCTGTCCTTCAGCCGGAAGCTTTTCCTTTCGGTCATCTCGCTGTTCCTCGTATTCGCCGCCTGCTTCATCGCCTACCAGTATCAGCGGGAAAAGGAATACAAAGTGGAGCTGCTGGACATGCAGCTACAAGATTATAACGACAGACTGCACCAGGAGCTTCGCTACCTCCCCGACAGCCTATGGACTTCCATGCTGGACAGCTACATCTCCAAGCATGTGAACAAGGAATTGCGCGTCACTGTGGTAGACCTTCATGGCAACGTATTGTTCGACAGCTCCCAGAACGACAGCCATGAACTGGACAACCACATCAAACGCCCCGAAGTACAGAAAGCGCTGAAAGACGGCAAGGGCTATGACCTGCGGCGCATCTCCGAAACCACCGGCAAGACCTATTTCTATTCTGCCACCGCCTACGAAGGCTGTATCATCCGCTCAGCCCTCCCCTACAACGTCAACCTGATGAACAATCTGGCTGCCGACCCACACTACATCTGGTTCACGGTCATTGTATCACTGCTGCTGATATCCGTCTTCTACAAATTCACCTCCAAACTGGGCAGCGCCATCAACCACCTGCGCGAGTTTGCCAAAAGGGCCGACAAGAACGAACCCATAGACATGGACATACAAGCCGCCTTCCCGCACAATGAGCTTGGAGAGATTTCGCAGCATATCATACAGATATACAAGCGCCTGCGCGAAACCAAAGAGGCGCTTTACATTGAGCGCGAAAAGCTTATCACCCATTTGCAAACCTCCCGCGAAGGACTGGGCGTATTCAACAGAGACAAAAAGGAGATATTGGTAAACAATCTGTTCACCCAATACGGCAATCTGATTTCAGACTCCAACCTGCAGGCTACCGAAGAGATATTCTCCATCTGCGAATTCCAGAAGATAACGGATTTCATCAACAAGGCGCAGAAGCGCCCCTCCTACAACGAAGAACGAAGGATGTCCGTACACATCAACAAGAACGGACGCACCTTCATCGTGGAGTGCATCATCTTCCAAGACCTCAGCTTTGAAATTTCCATCAACGACATCACCCAGGAAGAAGAGCAAGTACGGCTGAAACGGCAGTTGACCCAGAACATCGCCCACGAGCTGAAAACCCCCGTAAGCAGCATACAAGGTTATCTGGAAACCATCGTGAACAACGAAAACATTGCACCCGAAAAGATGCAGGTCTTCCTGGAACGCTGCTACGCGCAAAGCAACCGCCTGAGCCGCCTGCTGCGCGACATATCCGTACTGACCCGCATGGACGAAGCCGCCAACATGATTGATATGGAAAAGGTGGACATCAGCATGCTGGTTTCAAACATCGTCAACGAAGTGTCCCTGGAACTGGAACAGAAGCAAATCACCGTTGTCAATTCCCTAAAACCGAAGATACAGTTGCGGGGCAACTACTCTCTACTCTACTCCATCTTCCGCAATCTCATGGACAACGCCATCGCTTATGCCGGCACCAACATACACATCAACATCAGTTGTTTCCGCGAAGACGAGAATTACTACTATTTCAGTTTTGCCGATACCGGCATCGGCGTTTCTCCCGAACATCTGAACCGTTTGTTCGAACGCTTCTACCGTGTAGACAAAGGACGCTCGCGCAAGTTGGGCGGCACCGGCTTGGGGCTCGCCATAGTGAAGAATGCAGTCCTTATTCACGGAGGCACCATCTCTGCCAAAAACAACCAAGGTGGAGGACTGGAGTTTGTATTCACACTGGCAAAAGAGAGATAACAGCCCGTTTTACCACACCAAACAAAATGCTTTGCATACCTCTGGAGAAGGTTCTTGTGGCAAGTGTGGCTTGTATTGGTATCTTTTCACCTTACCGACATGACGGATTGCTTAAATCGCCTTAAGTCACTATCAATCAGAGAGTAATTTTGCCAACCTATTGCCATGCTTTTGGCAAACTTTTGCCATACCTATGGCAAAGTTTTGCCAACGCGGTGACAAAGTCTTGCCAAGAGGGTGGCAAAACCTTGCCAATTTGTCGGCAAAAAGAAAGAGAGAGGGGAAGAAAATTTATCACTCATAGAATTGTTTTCTCAAAAAGAATCCGTATCTTTGTCATGCATTGGTTCGCTCCCCCTCTTCTGGGAAAGCGATTAAAAGGGAATCAGGTGTAAATCCTGGACAGTCCCGCTGCTGTAAGTTTCGTGCAACGTTGCAGACAATTACTCTATGCCACTGGAATATTCTTCCGGGAAGGCGCCTGCAACAGAAACAAGTCAGAAGACCTGCCATGCATACTTTATCATTGCTTTCGAGGAAAAAGCGTTGAGTCTAATGAGCCGGACAAACCGTCCATCATTTCATTCATCAAACCTAATTCAGAGAAAGTAAAGAAGGTAATAAACTCTGCCAAGTTTATTTGATGATGTCCGGCCGAAGTGATTTCGTCCGGACATTTACATTACAAAAAGTCATATTTAAATTGATTATTACATAGATTTTACCTAAATTCGGCACATTAAACCGAAATAATCGGTTTATCCGTTAACCTATTGTCAAATTATTAAAGATACAGAGTCTATGGAATTACCATTTGCCGAAGCATGGAAAATCAAAATGGTGGAACCTATCCGTAAAAGTACCCGCCAGGAACGCGAACAATGGCTGAAAGAAGCCCACTACAACGTATTCCAACTCAAATCGGAACAAGTTTATATCGACCTCATCACCGACTCAGGTACCGGCGCCATGAGCGACCGCCAATGGGCAGGCATGATGCTGGGTGACGAAAGCTATGCCGGAGCCACCTCATTCTTCAAACTGAAAGAAGTCATCACCCGCCTCACCGGATTTGAATACATTATCCCCACCCACCAGGGACGCGCTGCCGAAAATGTACTCTTCTCCTACTTGGTGCACGAGGGCGACATTGTGCCGGGAAACTCCCATTTCGACACCACCAAAGGACATATCGAGGGACGCCGGGCATTGGCTCTGGACTGCACCATAGACGAAGCCAAACAGACACAGCTGGAAATTCCCTTCAAAGGCAATGTAGACCCTAAAAAACTGGAAAAAGCATTACAGGAACATAGCGAACGGATACCGTTCGTCATCGTCACCATAACCAACAACACTGCAGGCGGCTAGCCGGTTTCCATGCAGAACCTGCGCGAAGTCCGCGCCATTGCCGACAAGTACGGCAAGCCCGTTCTCTTTGACTCGGCACGCTTTGCGGAAAATGCCTACTTCATCAAAATGAGAGAAGAAGGTTACCGCAACAAGAGCATAAAGGAAATTACCCGCGAGATGTTTGACCTTGCCGACGGTATGACGATGAGTGCCAAAAAAGACGGTATTGTCAACATGGGCGGATTCATAGCCACCCGCCGGAAAGACTGGTATGAAGGTGCCAAAGGCTTCTGCGTGCAGTTCGAAGGCTACCTTACTTACGGAGGCATGAACGGTCGTGACATGAACGCCCTTGCTATCGGCCTGGACGAGAATACCGAATTCGACAATCTGGAAACCCGCATCCACCAGGTGGGCTATCTCGCCATGAAACTGGATGAGTACGGGATACCCTACCAACGTCCCGCAGGCGGCCATGCCATATTTGTGGATGCCCCCAAAGTGCTGACACATGTGCCCAAAGAAGAATTCCCGGCACAAACACTGACCGCTGAGCTCTATCTGGAAGCAGGCATACGCGGTTGTGAAATCGGCTATCTGCTGGCAGACCGCGACCCGGTGACCCGCGAAAACCGCTTCAACGGCCTGGACTTGCTCCGGCTTGCCATCCCCCGCCGTGTGTATACCGACAACCACATGGATGTGGTGGCAGCCGCTCTGAAAAATGTATATGACAAACGGGAAAGTATTACCCGCGGAGTGCGCATCACCTGGGAAGCTCCGTTGATGAGACACTTCACGGTACAACTGGAAAGGCTGTAAGAGATTTACAGACTCAATGTCAAGACAAAATCCGGAAACAAATAATAATGAATAGTGAACCGGCGTTTCTCCACCGTACGATATTCTTCGGCGGAGAATACGCCGCTTTCATTTACAGCAAAAGGCAGAATGCGCATGTGCCCGCGAAAATCAACCTCGGAAGCATTCAGGCATTTGAACATGGTCTCCTTAGCCGACCAGTGCAGCAACAGTGACCAAGTGTCGGTTCCGCGAAACACGGATGGCTGTTCATCTTCGCGCATGAATTTATGTGCCACCTTCCTTACCCGCTCACCATACTGCTCGATGTCAACACCCACTTCCCGACCCGGCAATCCCAAGACAACAGCCACATAACCTTTCGTATGCGAAATACTGAGAGAGGCGGAGTCATCCGCCAGATAAGGTTTCCCACTGGGATGATAGGCAATCTCTTTCTCTTCTCCCGACAGAGTATAAAGCAATACGCGGACAGCCAGCCACTCCAAACGGCGGTGTGCCGCGGTGAAGCGCCGCATACCTTCCCGGTATACTTCCTGATGAGGAAGCATGGCCAGCAATTCCTCCGGAGATTCCTCCGTTTTCCAAATTCCCCATCGACAGGGAAGAGCGGTATGTTGCAAGAAGAGGGGCACGGAACAATTTAAAAATTAATAATTAAAAATTAAAGGGAAGAAGAGTTGGGTTCTGCCGGGGCATTTACTGTGAACTTCACTTTCAGGATACGGCGGTTGTCCATCTCCAACACCTCAAACTCATAACGGCCGTAGGTCACCTTTTCATGGAGAGCAGGAAATTCCCCCTTCAGTTCCAGCAGAAGTCCGGCAAGCGTATCGGCATCCCCTGCCACCTCATCGAACGTTTCCTCGTCTATCTTCGTTATTTTATAGAAATCAGTCAGCTGGGTCTTGGCTTCAAATACCCAAGTGTGGTCATTCAGTACGGCATATGTACGTTCTTCATCATCGTATTCGTCATGAATTTCGCCCACAATCTCCTCTATAATGTCCTCCATGGTGACAATGCCCGACGTACCGCCGAACTCATCGACCACAATGGCTATATGAATTTTGTTTGCCTGAAAATCGCGCAGCAAATCATCAATCATCTTGGTTTCGGGCACAAAATAGGCGGGCCGGATAAGCGACTGCCAGCGGAAATTATCCCCTTTGTTCAGATGGGGAAGCAAGTCCTTGATATAAAGTACCCCCTTGATATTGTCACGGCTATCCGCATAGATGGGAATACGGGAGTAGACATTCTCTACGATGCACTTCACCACATCTTTGAAAGGGGTACGGATATCCAAGTCCACCACATCAAGGCGAGAGGTCATGACCTCCTTGGCCGTTTCCCCGCCAAAGCGGATGATACCTTCCAGAATATTATTCTCCTCCGAAAGCTCTGCCTTGTCGGTCAGCTCCAACGCATGCGAGAGTTCATCGACCGATATGTTATGGTTCTTGCGGACCATATGCTTGTTCAGGAAAGAAGTGGAACGCACCAGCATGGATGCCATCGGATAGAATACGGAACGGCAAAACGTGATACCGGGAGCGGCGAAGCGGCAAAAAGCCAGCGTCTTCTGAGCCGAATATATCTTAGGCATGATTTCACCGAAAAGCAACAGCAAAAATGTAAGGACTACTGTCAGAATGAGGAACTCTGCAATGGGAGAATGAAATTGGAACACATTCATAAAGAAGAAGTTGCAGAGCATGATTATGGTTACATTCACGAAGTTGTTCGTAATCAGAATCGTTGCCAACAAACGTTCGCTGTTGTCCAGCAGATTACTGATTTTCTCATCCGAAGGATGCTTTCTCTCCGCTATTGCATTCAGGTCTGACGGAGAAAGAGAGAAAAAGGCTATTTCGGAAGCTGATGCAAAACCGGAAACAAGCAAAAGCAAACCTGCCAACACAATGGCTACAACGGCCGAAATAGAAGGAGTCTGTACGGATATACCGTTAAAAACATCTGCCAACTGGCATAAATAAGCGTCTGGGTCCAAAGATTTTGGTTTTAGTTAAACAATTAGAACGGCAAGTCGTCCGTCGGGTTATCTTGTGCAGGGGCAGCCTGCGGTTGTACTGGTTGTTGTGGCTGGGGGGCGGCTCCCGCCTGCGGCGCATAAGGGCCAGCACCGGGAGTTGCCGTTCTCGGAGTCAGCATCTCCATATTGTCGACAAATATCTCAGTCACATAACGCTTGATGCCTCCCTGGTCATCGTAAGAACGGGTACGTATCTTACCTTCCACGTAAAGCTTATCGCCTTTATGCACATATTTCTCAACGATTTCGCCTAAACGGCCACGGAATATCAGGTTATGCCATTCGGTACGGTCCGGAATCTGCGTACCATTCTGCAAAGTGTATCCTTTCTCCGTAGTGGCCAAAGAAAGCTGGGCAACACAGTTTCCACCTTCATAATAGGTTATTTTAGGGTCTTGTCCCACATTTCCTATCAATATCACTTTATTTACTGACATAAGCTTCTATTTTATTAATTTGCTGCCAAAATTAACGAGAATATTCACACCATGCAAGAATACGAACAACTTTTATACATATTTCTCCAAGAAAGCATGTATCAGCCGGGGTACCGCATAACGGTCCAAATCTTCGACTGCAACCCGTTGGTAACTTGAGAAGGAGCTCGAATTATCGGGCAGAGTAACCTCGTAGAAGTTGGTGTAAATCACTCTGTGGGACAATACATGCTTCACCCCCCGAAGCAGTGTACGGACCATCCGCACCTCTCCCTCTGCAAACAGCGCATGAAACTGCGGACATGCCAGAAATTCCTCTTCGGATAAATCTTTTTCCGTTTCAACCAGAGGCAATTCAAAGAGATTTTTCCAGATATCGTCCTCCGTCCTCTTATGTATCAAGGTATGCGCGCCCATGCGTACATATATATAATTAAAATAGCGGTTGGTGGTCTTGGTTCTGTGCTGCTTCACGGGCAGTTGCTGCACTTTTCCTTCAGACAATGCCCGGCAGCTGCCGGACAAAGGACAAAACAGACAGTTGGGCGACTGCGGCGTACACTGCACGGCTCCGAAGTCCATAATTGCCTGGTTATAATCTGCCGGCCTGGATTTATCGAGCACCTCTCCCGCCAAAGCGGTAAAAGTCTTTTTCCCTTCGGTAGAATCAATGGGAACATCAATGCCGAAATAGCGGGAAAGCACCCGATACACATTCCCGTCGACCGCCGCATAAGGCATGTCATAGGCAAAGGAGCAGATGGCCGCTGCCGTATAATCCCCCACTCCCTTCAAAGCACGTACCTCTGCATAGGTTTTCGGAAATGTCCCCTTCATGCTTCTGGCTGCGGCATGCAGGTTGCGGGCACGCGAATAGTACCCCAGGCCCTGCCAATATTTCATCACTTCGTCCTCGGACGCAGCAGCCAGCGACGCCACATCCGGGAAGCGTTTTATGAAACGCAAAAAGTACTCATAACCCTGCGCCACTCTTGTCTGTTGTAAGATGATTTCAGAAATCCATATCAGATAAGGGTCCATGGTATTTCGCCACGGAAGGTCGCGTTTGTTCTCCGCATACCAATCCAACAATGTTCCGCTAAAAATATTCATGCTGCAAAAATACTTCATTTTCAGCCTAACAAAGCTTAATGCCAAGACTTTTTTAGAAAATTGTCCGAAATATATTTTTTAGAGCCACGGAAAAGCTATATATTTGCAGTCCAAAAAATTAGGAAAACTATAGTAATAATATTTTTTTTTAAAGAAAAATGACTAAAGCTGATATTGTAAACGAAATTACAAAGAACACCGGAATTGATAAGACAACCGTACTTACAACCGTTGAAGCATTCATGGACGCAGTAAAGGCATCTTTATCCAAAGATGAAAATGTTTACCTCCGCGGGTTTGGTAGTTTTGTAGTGAAGAAAAGAGCTCAGAAAACTGCTCGCAACATCTCCAAGAACACTACAATAATCATTCCGGAACATAACATTCCGGCATTTAAGCCTGCAAAAACGTTCACCCTCTCAGTGAAGAAATAATAAACAATAGTATTAACCCATAAAAATTTTGAAGCTATGCCAAGCGGAAAGAAGAAAAAAAGACATAAAATGTCTACGCACAAGCGTAAAAAAAGACTAAGAAAGAACAGACATAAAAGCAAAAAGTAATTTTTAGTCTGAAGGACAAAATAAAGAACAAACTTGTGAAGCAAAATGTCTCGCGGGTTTGTTCTTTGTTTAAGTAGTAAATAGAATCATTTAAAAGCCAATTATTGTGACAAGCGAACTCGTTGTAGACGTACAGCCCAAAGAGGTATCCATTGCACTGCTTGAAGACAAGCAGCTGGTGGAACTCCAGAGCGAAGGAAGAAACATCTCCTTTTCGGTGGGCAACATGTATTTGGGACGCGTCAAAAAATTGATGCCCGGCCTGAATGCCTGCTTCGTGGACGTGGGTTACGAGAAAGACGCTTTTCTTCATTATCTGGACCTAGGTCCTCAATTTAACTCGTTAGAGAAGTACGTAAAGCAAACTTTAAGCGACAAGAAGAAGCTGAATCCCATTACCAAAGCAACCATACTTCCCGACCTTGAAAAGGACGGAACGGTTTCCAACACACTCAAGGTGGGACAAGAAGTAGTGGTGCAAATTGTCAAGGAACCTATCTCTACCAAAGGGCCGCGACTGACTTCCGAACTTTCCTTTGCCGGAAGATACCTCGTGCTGATTCCCTTCAATGACAAGGTTTCCGTATCACAAAAAATTAAATCGAGCGAAGAGCGCGCACGCCTCAAGCAACTGCTGATGAGTATCAAGCCGAAAAACTTCGGCGTCATCGTCCGCACCGTGGCCGAAGGAAAACGTGTTGCCGAGCTCGACGGAGAGCTTAAAGTATTACTGAAACATTGGGAAGATGCCATTACAAAAGTACAGAAGGCCACCAAATTTCCGACACTGATTTACGAAGAAACCAGCCGTGCCGTAGGACTGTTGCGCGACTTGTTCAATCCTTCCTTCGAAAACATCCACGTGAACAACGAGGCTGTGTACCACGAAATCAAGGATTACGTAACCCTCATCGCCCCTGAACGGGCAGGAATCGTGAAGCTGTACAAAGGTCAACTCCCCATTTACGACAATTTTGGTATCACCAAACAAATCAAGTCGTCATTCGGCAAGACCATTTCATACAAAAGTGGTGCCTACCTGATTATTGAGCATACTGAGGCGCTTCACGTAGTAGACGTGAACAGCGGTAACCGCACCAAGAATGCCAACGGGCAGGAGGCCAACGCACTGGAAGTGAATCTGGGTGCAGCCGACGAACTGGCACGCCAGCTCAGACTAAGGGATATGGGTGGTATCATCGTGGTGGACTTCATCGACATGAATGAAGCCGAAAACCGACAGAAGCTTTACGAACGTATGTGTGCCAACATGCAGAAAGACAGGGCACGTCACAACATCCTGCCGCTCAGTAAATTCGGACTGATGCAGATTACACGCCAGCGTGTACGCCCGGCTATGGATGTAAATACGACGGAAACCTGTCCCACCTGCTTCGGTAAAGGCACCATCAAATCGTCCATCCTCTTTACGGACACCTTAGAGAGTAAGATTGACTACCTGGTCAACAAATTGAAGATAAAGAAATTCTCGTTACACATCCACCCGTACATCGCAGCCTACGTCAATCAGGGACTCGTCTCCTTGAAACGGAAGTGGCAGATGAAGTACGGATTCGGTATCAAGATTATTCCAAACCAGAAATTAGCATTCCTGGAATATGTATTCTACGACCTGCAAGGGGAAGAGATAGACATGAAGGAAGAAATCGAAATCAAATAAAAAAGACGGCGAAGGGTATTTATCTTCGCCGTCTTTTTTATCTCTTGCTTTGGGGGAGCTCTCCTCAAACATGGGGTCAGTAGATTTTTAGTGGGGATAAATTTGTAATCTAATTGAATAGTT
>ERZ779622.1302-NODE-1302-length-10436-cov-8.358732_pt1 | contig 10436 bp, 11 predicted proteins | sample MGYA00514188_ERZ779622 | MGnify/ENA primary metagenome ERZ779622 (study PRJEB29562, sample SAMEA4376702) | mouse gut metagenome | isolation source: Cecum | study: EMG produced TPA metagenomics assembly of the A DSS colitis mouse model was used to assess the...
AGGGCCCCCAGGTGCTCATCTCCCGCACCCACCCCGGCCTGGTCAAGCGGCTGTTCGAGCTGGAGGTCCCCGAGGTCTACGACGGCACGGTGGAGATTCGCTCCGTGGCCCGGGAGGCCGGCTCCCGCACCAAGATGGCCGTCTGGTCCCCCGACCCCAACGTGGACCCCATCGGCGCCTGCGTAGGCCCCAGAGGCCAGCGGGTGAACACCATCGTAGAGGAGCTCAAGGGGGAGAAAATCGACATTATCCGCTGGTCTGAGGACCCGGCGGAATATATTGCCGCCGCCCTCTCCCCAGCCGACGTCATTTCGGTGGAGGAGGTCCCCTCCCCCGGCGACGCCAAGAGCTGCCGGGTGGTGGTCCCCGACGACCAGCTCTCCCTGGCTATCGGCAAGGAGGGTCAGAACGCCCGTCTGGCCGCCAAGCTCACCGGCTATAAGATCGACATCAAGCCAGAATCCGCTCCTCTGGAACCAATTGAGGAGCTGATCGCCCGGGCCGAGGCGGAAGCCGCCGAACAGGCCCTGGAGGACGCCATGGCCGAGGCGGAGGAGAACGGAGAGATTCCGAAGGAGTAAGTCCTGACCGACAAAGGAGAGAGAGCCTTGCCCAAGAAGATACCCATGCGCCAATGTGTTGGCTGCCGGGAGATGAAAGAGAAAAAGTCACTCATTCGGGTGGTAAAATCCCCCGAGGGCGAGGTGTCCCTGGACTTCAAGGGCAAGCTGCCCGGCCGGGGGGCCTATGTATGCCCCGACCCAGAGTGCCTGAAGCGGGCCCGGAAGAGCCGGGCCCTGGAGCGGGCTTTCTCCGCCCCCATGCCCGACCGGGTGTGGGCGGGGCTGGAGGAGCAGATGAAGGAGGTGCCCCCTGATGCCTAACGATCCCATTCTCCATCTGCTGGGTCTGGCCAAGAAGGCCGGCCGGCTGGAGGCTGGCGAGGAGCCGGTGGGGGCCGCCTGCCGGGCCCGTCAGGCCAAGCTCCTTCTGCTGGCCGCCGACGCCGCCCCCAACACCCGGCGCCGGGCCGCCCACTTCGGTGAGGCGGGAAACGTCCTCTGGCTGGAATCCCCTTTCGCCAAAAGCGAGCTGGGCTTCATTCTGGGCCGGTCCTCCTGCGCCATGCTGGCCCTCACCGACGCCGGTTTTTCCGCCGCCGTCGTGGAAAAGCTGGCAGTCCGGGACCCGGACAAATACGGTCCCGCCGCCGCGCGGCTGAGGGAGCAGGCCGACCGGGTGCTCCAACGGCAGAAGGAGCAGCGGCAGCATGAGAAAAATCTCCGTCAGGGCAGACAGAAGCCCTGGGTCCCGCCTCCCCCGAAGAAGGAGGAGGCCGGTCCCCCCGCCCGGCAGAGTAAACGCCCAGCCAGCGGCCCAGGCGGCCGCCGTCTCACCGGAACGTTCCGGAAACCCTAGGAGGTGCTTCCATCTATGATGATTAAATACCCCGTCCATAAGCTGGCCAAAGACTTCACCAGGAGCGGCAAGGTTTTGCCCTCCAAGGAGGTCATGGACATTCTGACCCAGTACGGTCATCCCCCCAAGAACCACATGCAGCCCCTCACCGACGAGGAGCTGTCCATCGTGTTCGAGCATCTGACCCAGCACAACCAGATCGACTCCATTGAGCAGGTCTATGCCGATGTCTACCACGAGCCGGAGGCGGCCCCCAAGAAGGAGGCGGCCAGGTCCGCCGCGCCCCAGGCAGAGAAGAAGGGGCCGGCCAAGCCCGCTCAGGGGCAGAGCGCCAAGTCCGCTCCTCAGCCGGCCCAGCAGGGGCAGCAGCAGGCCAAGCCCGCAGTCCAGCAGCCCGCCAGCCGGGTCCCCGCGAAGAAGGTGGTGGACACCCGGGGCGGTCCGGCGGTCAACCTGGATAAGTACGATGAGCGGCTGGAATCCTTCACCGACCAGCGCCGTCAGGATGTGCGGGGCGGCAAGCAGAAAATTCAGCAGAAGAGCCAGCAGCGCCGCCAGCAAGGCGGCCGCGGCCCCTCGGGCAAGCGCCGTCAGGAGGAGCAGGACCGCCTGCGCCGCCTCCAGCTGGAGATTGCCAAGAAGGCCCCCGTCAAGGTGCTCATCCCCGACGAGATCGGGGTGGGCGAACTGGCTTCCAGAATGAAGAAAACGGGAGCCGAGGTGGTCAAGTGCCTCATTAAAAACGGAGTCATGGCCTCTTTGAGCGACATCATCGACTTCGACACCGCCGCCATCATCGCCGAGGAGATGGGCTGCAAGGTGGAGAAGGAGGTCATCGTCACCATTGAGGAGCGCCTCATCGACACCGCCGAGGACAAGGAGGAGGACCTGGTGGGCCGCGCCCCCGTGGTGGTGGTCATGGGCCACGTGGACCACGGCAAGACCTCCCTTCTGGACTATATCCGCAGCGCCAACGTGGTCGCCGGCGAGGCCGGCGGCATCACCCAGCACATCGGCGCCTACCAGGTGGATGTGAAGGGCAACACCGTCACCTTCCTGGACACCCCCGGCCACGAGGCCTTTACCGCCATGCGGGCCCGGGGCGCCATGATTACCGATATCGCCATTCTGGTGGTGGCCGCCGACGACGGTATCATGCCTCAGACCATCGAGTCCATCAACCACGCCAAGGCGGCCGACATCCCCATCATCGTGGCCATCAACAAGATGGATAAGCCGGCGGCCAACCCCGACCGGATCATGCAGCAGCTCACCGAGTACAGTCTGGTGCCCGAGGAGTGGGGCGGCGATACCATTGTATGCAAAATTTCCGCCAAGACAGGGCTGGGGATTGACAACCTGCTGGATATGGTGGTGCTCACCTCCGAGGTCCAGGAGCTGAAGGCCAACCCCAACCGCACCGCCCACGGCGCGGTGATCGAGGCCCGGCTGGACAAGGGACGCGGCCCTGTGGCCACCTTGCTGGTGCAGAACGGCACCCTGAAGCAGGGCGACGTTATCATCGCCGGCACCGCCGTGGGCCGTGTCCGGGCCATGACCGACGCCCGGGGCCAGAAGCTCGCAGAGGCCGGCCCCTCCGTCCCCGTGGAGATCATCGGCATGGGCGAGGTGCCCGGGGCCGGAGACGACTTCCACGCCGTAGCCGACGAGCGCATGGCCCGGGAGCTGGTGGAGCAGCGCAAGGCCGAGCGGAAGGATGCGCTCACCAGTAATGTAGGTAAGGTCACCCTGGAGGATCTGTTCAGCCAGATCCAGGCCGGCGAGATGAAGAATCTCAACGTCATTGTCAAGGCCGATGTCCAGGGCTCCGCCGAGGCCGTCAAGGCCTCTCTGGAGAAGCTGTCCAACGAGGAGGTCCGGGTGCGGGTCATCCACTGCGCCGTGGGCGCCATCAGCGAGAGCGATGTCATGCTGGCGGGTACCTCCGGGGCCATCATTGTGGGCTTCAACGTCCGTCCGGATAACAACGCCAAAGATTCCGCCGCCCGTATGGGGGTGGATATGCGGATGTACCGGGTCATCTACGACGCCATCAACGAGATCGAGGCGGCCATGAAGGGTATGCTGACCCCCAAGTTCAAGGAGGTGGACCTGGGCCGGGCCGAGGTGCGCAATGTGTTCCGCATTACCGGCGTGGGCATGGTGGCCGGCTGCTACGTGCTGGACGGCAAGATGCAGCGCAACGCCCAGATGCGCCTGCTGCGGGACAATATCGTCATCTACGACGGAGCCATCGCCTCTCTCCAGCGCTTTAAGGACAGCGTGAAAGAGGTGGCCGCCGGCTACGAATGCGGCATCACCTTTGAGAAGTTCCAGGATATCAAGGAGGGCGACATCATTGAGGCCTTCTTCATGGAGCAGATTGAGGTGTAATATTACCAGAAACCAAAACGCGACCCAGCGACTGCGCAGCCGTTAGCGGCTTTGCCGCTTTACGGATGCGGTGCCCTTTGCGGGTAAATGGTCGTGTTTTGGAGAGGAGGAGCAAGGAAGCGGAATGAGGGATACCCGTGAGGGTGTCCTGAATGAAGCGGACTTTGCGATGACGAAGCCGACGGGGCGGGCGTTTTCGCCCGCCCCGCTCTGATTTGATAAGGAGAAGATTATGGCAAGCAATCGAATGGGACGCATCAACGAGGAGGTCCAGCGGGAGCTGGCCGCCCTCATTCCCAATGTAAAGGACCCCCGGGTGTCGGGGATGATCTCGGTGACGGCGGTGGACGTGACCCCCGACCTGAAATTCGCCAAGGTCTATATATCCGTTCTCGATCAAGAGGATAACGGCCAGGTGCTCAAGGGACTGAAGTCGGCCGCCGGCTATCTGCGCCGGGAGTTAGGCCGGGCGCTGAACCTGCGGCACACCCCGGAGCTCACCTTCTTCCAGGACGACTCCATGTCCAAGGGGGCTCACATCCTGGAGATGCTCCGCAACCCAGAGATAGTCAAACCGGCCAACCCGGCCAACGAGCATATCATTCTAGACGAGGAGGACTGACCCTATGACGCCCCAAGAAGCAGCCGCTTTTCTGACGGCTCACGACAACTATTTAATTCTCACTCACGTCCGCCCCGATGGAGATACTACCGGCTGCGCCGCCGGGCTGTGCCGCGCCTTGCGCCAGACGGGGAAGAGAGCCTTTGTGCTGGACAATCCCGGGGTCACGGAGTTGTTTGCTCATTATCTTGATGGGCTGACAATTGGGTCTGAATTTGTTCCAGAAACTGTCGTTTCAGTTGATATTGCCGCGAAAAGCCTCTTTTTTGAGGAGGCCAAGCCCTATTTGGACCGGGTGGACCTGGCCATCGACCACCATCCCTCCCAGGAGTTCTTTGCGGAGCAGACCTGTTTGGACAGCAAGCGTGCCTCCTGCGGTCAACTGATATATGATATTGTGAGACAATTCGCGTCCATTACCCCGGAGATCGGCGAGGCCCTCTACGTGGCTCTGTCCACCGACTGCGGCTGCTTCCAGTACAGCAACACCGACGCCTCCGTCCACCGCGCCGCCGCCGAGCTGATGGACAGCGGCTTCGACCCCTACCCGGTGAACCGGAGGTTCTTCCGCACCAAGACCTTCAAGCGCCTCAAGCTGGAGAGCCTGCTCACCGCGGGCATGGAGCTGCGGGACGGTGGCCAGACCGCTCTGGTATTCCTCACCCGGGCCATGATTGAGGAGGTGGGCGCCAGCGAGCGGGACATGGACGATATCTCCGCCTTTGTAGGCCAGATCGAGGGGGTCAAAAACGGCGTCACCCTTAAGGAGACGGCCGACGGCCATGTCAAAATCTCCCTCCGTACCGACCCAGGAGACCTGAACGCCAGCAAGGTCTGTGCCCTTCTGGGGGGCGGCGGACCCGCCGCCGCCGCCGGGGCCATGCTGGAGGGCGGTATGGAGTCGGTCCGTCAGGCCGTCATCGACGCCATCAAGGCGGTGCGCAATGGCTAGCGGCATCCTCGTTGTAGACAAACCCGCCGGCTGGACCTCCATGGACGTGTGCGCCAAGCTGCGGGGGGTCTTTCACGAGAAGCGGGTGGGCCACGGGGGCACTCTGGACCCCATGGCCACCGGCGTGCTGCCCGTGTTCATCGGCCGGGCCACCCGGGCGGTGGAGTTTGCCGAAAAGTCCGATAAGGAATATATTGCCGGGATAAAACTGGGCGTTGTTACCAACACCCAGGATATCACCGGCGAGGTGCTGGAGGAGCGGCCCGTTTCGGTCTCCCGGAAGGAGCTGGAGGCCGCCCTGGAGGAATTTCGGGGAGATATTCTCCAGATACCTCCCATGTACTCCGCCATCAAGATAGGCGGCAAGAAGCTCTACGAGCTGGCCCGGAAGGGCCGTGAAGTAGACCGGCCTGCCAGGCCTGTGACGATCAAGTCTTTGGAATTGGCGGAACAGCAGGCAGAAAACCTTTACACTATTCGGGTGCGCTGCTCCAAGGGGACCTATATCAGAACTCTGTGCCACGACATCGGGCAGGCCTTGGGCTGCGGGGGGTGTATGGCATCTCTGCGCCGTACCATGGCGGCCGGCTTTTTCCTGGAGGACGCCGTTACCCTGGACCAGGTCTGGGAGGCGGCGGACCCGGCGGCCCTGCTGCTCCCGGTGGACTGCTTTTTTTCCGGCAGGCCGGTGCTTGTACTGAAAAGCGCCGAGGCGGAGAAGAAGGTCCGCAACGGCATGACAGTCGTGTTGCCCAATCTGGCCCCGGGAGAATACAGAGTGTATGGGCAGGACGGAATATTCCTGGCCCTGTGCCAGGCCCAGGGCGGCAGGCTGAGTACCGTCAAAAGCTTTTTCGAGGTGTAATATTCGATGGAGAAACAACGCAGAGTTATCGCCCTGGGCTTTTTCGACGGGGTGCATCTGGGCCACGGGGCGCTGCTCCGGCGGGTAAGGGAGACGGCGGACCGTCTCGGCGCCGTTCCGACGGCCTTTACCTTCGACAAGAGCCCTACCGCCGTCATCACCGGGCAGAACGTCCCTCTGCTGAGCACGGTGGACGACCGTATCCTCCTCATGCGGGAGTGCTGCGGCATCCGGGATGTGGTGGTGGCACCCTTCGACGCCATGCAGCGCATGGACTGGGAGGACTTTATCACCAAATATCTGGTGGAGGAGCTGGGGGTTGTCCATGTGGTGGCCGGCCACGACTTCCACTTCGGCTACATGGGCAAGGGCAACCCCGACCGGCTGCGCGCCAAGTGCGCCCAGCTGGGGGTGGGCTGCGACATCATTCAAAAGGTGGAGCGGGACGGAATTACCATTTCCTCCACCTATATCCGCACCCTGGTGGCCCAGGGAGAGATGGAGAGGGCGGCCCAGTTTTTGGGCCACCCCCACATCCTGACCCAGAAGGTCACCCGGGGAAGAGGCATCGGCCACTCCGCCCTGGGCTTTCCCACCGTCAACCTTTGGGTGCCCGATGGGGTGATTGTTCCCGCCTTCGGGGTGTACGCCACCCGGGTGCGGTTTGACGGGGAGGTCCGGGCGGCGGTCACCAATGTGGGCGTCCGGCCCACGGTGGCGGATAACGACGGCCGGGTGACGGTAGAGGGCTTCATCCTGGACTTCGACGGCGACCTGTACAGCCATCAGGTGCGGATAGAGTTCCACAAGTGGCTGCGGGGGGAACGGAAGTTCCCTTCTATGGAGGCCCTGGCGGAGGAAATCAGAAGGAACGCGGAACAGACCAGAGATTTTTTTGGAGGATAACGGCCCATGGGAGTTTTCCATCTGCTGCACCACGAGCATCAGGCCAGGTATGACAAAATGTTCCCCTATCTGTGGGCCTACACGGGACTGCTGGCCCTGGCCGGCCTGCTCTTCGGGCTGGCCGGTCACGAGGATATCCTCCGCGGTCTGTACATCATCGTCACCACCGAGGACGCCCTTATCACCGACTACGTCTTGGTGGCGGGGCCGGGGGCGGCGCTGGTGAATTCCGCCGTTGTCACCGGCATCAGCATCTGCGTGCTCTACGCCGCCGGGGACACCCTCAACGGCATGACTCTGGTGGAGATGGGCCTGATGTCGGGCTTCTCCCTCTTCGGCAAGAACTTTGTGAATATCTGGCCCATTCTGGCCGGGACCTGGCTGTACACCAAGCTCAGAAAGCAGCCGGCGGCGGGCAATATCGGCATCGGCCTGATGGCCACCGCTCTGGCACCCATCGTCAGCTACATCGCCCTGGACAACGGCTGGGGCGGTCCCATCGAGGGGATACTGGTCGGGCTGTCCATCGGGTTTATCATGCCTCCTCTGGCTACCTACACATACCGCATCCAGAACGGGATGAACCTGTACAACGTGGGCTTCGCCTGCGGGCTGACGGCCCTGATCTGCGTGCCCCTGATGGCCTCTCTGGGGGCAGACCCCACCACCTACTACCGCTGGGCCAAGGGCTACGACCTCCAGTTCGGCATTATGCTGGCGTCGCTGTGCGTCATGCTGATCATCGGCGGGCTGTTTTTCGCCCGCAAGCCCGTCTGGGCGGCCTGGGCGGGCTACCGGAGGCTGCTCCAGACCAGCGGCCGCGCCCCCAGCGACTACCTGCGCATGTTCGGCCCCGCCCCGGTGGTCATCAACGCCGGAGCCAACGGGCTGATCGGTATGGCCTATATCCTTCTCTCCGGCGGCGACCTGAACGGCCCCACCGTGGGGGGCATCCTCACCATAATGGGCTTCTCCGCCTTCGGTAAGCACGCTTTCAACATCCTGCCCGTCATGGCCGGGGTGGCCCTGGGCAGCGTGGTGATGGACTGGTCCCTCACCGACTCCGCCGTCCAGCTGGCCTGTCTGTTCTGCACCACCCTGGCCCCCATCGCCGGCTACTTCGGCTGGGGCTACGGGGTGCTGGCTGGGTTTCTCCACTCCTCGGTGGTGCTGTACACCGGCTCCCCTGTGGCGGGGATGAATCTGTATAACAACGGCTTTTCCGGCGGGCTTATCGCCATTGTACTCTACCCGACCATCATGGCCATCGCCCGCCACCGCAAGCCGGTGCTCCAGGAGGAGGACTACTTCGATCAGTTGGAGGGCGACCGGCCCGTCATCCCGCCTGATCCACACGCCATAAAAGAGGAAGAGTAAAAAAACCGCCTGCAGGGCGGTTTTTTTCTATCCGAAGCACACCCGCACCGCCCAGGCGGCGGCCAGAAAGCCGGTAAGGTCGGCGCACAGGGCGGCCGGGACGGCGTAGCGGGTCTTGGAGATGCCAACGGCGCCAAAATAGACGGCGATGGTGTAGAAGGTGGTTTCGGTGGAACCCAGCATAACGGCGGCGGTCCGGCCCAGGGTGGAGTCGGGGCCGTAGGTGGAGATCAGTTCCGCCCCCACCCCCAAAGCGGCGGAGCCGCTCACCGGCCGCACCAGCATCAGGGGCAGCAGCTCCGAGGGCAGGCCCAGCCGGTCCAGAACCGGGGTCAAGGCGGCGGCCAGCAGCTCCAGCGCCCCGGAGGCCCGGAGCATGTACACCGCCGTCATCAGGCCGACGAGGGCGGGGACGATCCTGACCAGAGTCTCCAGGCCGGAGCCCGCCCCCTGAACCAGGGCGGAGTAGACGTCCACCCGCCGGAAGGCGGCGTAGACGGCAATGGCCCCGATGGTAAAGGGGACCAGCATGGTGAAGAACAGGTCCACGTCAATCCCTCCACACCTTCGCGAAGATTCTGCATGCCAGTATCCCCACCCCCACCGACAGGGTGGAGGCCAGCCACACGGCGGGAAGGATGTCGAAGGGGGCGGCGCACCCCTCCGCCGCCCGGACCGAGGCCACAGTGGTGGGGATGAGCTGGATGGAGGCGGTGTTGCACACCACCAGCATGCACAGATCGTCGGAGGCCACCCCCTGGCTGCGCCGGGACAGGCGGCGGGCGGCCTCCAGCCCCAGAGGAGTGGCGGCGCTGCCCAGGCCCAGCAGGTTGGCGGACACGTTGGCCGAGATGCTGTCCATAGTATCCCGGTCCTTTGCTGCTTGGGGGAACAGCCGGCACAGCAGTGGGAAGAGCAGCCGGGACAGCTTGTCTGCCAGCCCGGACTGGCGCATGACCTCCATCACTCCCGTCCACAGACAGAGCATCCCGGCGATAGACAGGGCCAGCTGTACCGCCGCCGAAGTTCCCTCCACCGCGGCGGCGGCCACCTCCGGCCCCCGTCCCGTGGCCAAAGCGCACAGGATGGATACCACAATCATCCCCGTCCAAATTACCGTCATGGTCAAGGTCGATCCCCCCTCTTGTCCATTTATACGGGGGCAACTGGAAAATCATGTATGTGGAAAACCAGAAATTTACAAAAAAATCCAGCTCTTAACCCTGTTTATACAAAATTTCTACATTTTTCACCTTAATTTGCCTGATAGAAACAGTTGACACAGTATTTTTTTCCCGTTAAAATAGAGGGGAGAATAGACGGCTTCGGGTCGGCGCTCCCGTCCCGGATTTTAGAACAGATCAAAAGGAGGCATTTTATGAAATCCACTGGCATTGTCCGAAAGGTGGACGAATTGGGGCGTATCGTTCTGCCCATCGAGCTGCGCCGTACTCTGGATATCGAGGAGAAAGACTCCCTGGAGATTTATATGGATGGGCCGTCCATCGTATTGAAAAAGTTTCAGCCTGCCTGCATCTTCTGCGACAGTGAGAAAGACATCATCGAGTTCCACGGGAAAAATGTTTGTCCCAAGTGTTTCCAGGAAATGAGCGGCATTTTTGTCAAGGAGCCTCACTAAAAGACAGAGCGTCCCTCGGTCTTTAGCGAGTTTTTTGGACAAGCTGCAGCGGGCCCGGATCGGATGATCCGGGCCCGTTTCTCTTTATATATGCCGCAGCAGAACGACAACGCCCAGTATGCCCGCTGCATGGAAAGGGCAGAGGAGTATCTGGAACGGTATATGGGGTAACGGGACAGCGGCGCGGCCATTCAGGCCGCGCCGCTGTCAGCCTGTCGAAAAATGGCCTGTCTGGCTTCATAACCAGACAGGCCACAAAGTT
>ERZ779622.1303-NODE-1303-length-10430-cov-4.284337_pt1 | contig 10430 bp, 9 predicted proteins | sample MGYA00514188_ERZ779622 | MGnify/ENA primary metagenome ERZ779622 (study PRJEB29562, sample SAMEA4376702) | mouse gut metagenome | isolation source: Cecum | study: EMG produced TPA metagenomics assembly of the A DSS colitis mouse model was used to assess the...
CTTCCCCGTAGTCAGCCGGCTTCTGGCGTGCGGACTGGACTAAACATGGTATAATTTGCTCATTTGTCTTATCCCCCTACTTTCTCTTTGCCGCCATAATCTCAGCCTTGGCCTGCTTGAAAAGCTGCATCAGCGGCCGTTTGGCAGGACAGATATAGGTACAGGATCCGCAGGCAATACACTCCAGACCGTAAAGCTTCTTCTCGTAGCGTCCGTAATCTTTGCGCTCTGCGGCCTGGGCCATCATCTGCGGCGTCAGGCCCAGAGGGCAGACCTGGCTGCACCGGCCGCACCGGAGGCAGCTGGTCTTTTGCTTCTCGCCCAAAGCCGCCTCATCCAGGGTGAGAACCGTAAGGGCATTGTTGTTTTTGCAGATGGGAACTTGAAGGGAAGACAAGGCAAGTCCCATCATGGGCCCGCCGCAGATTAATTTCTGCACGTCCGCTCCCTTCCGGAAACCGCCCGCCGCCTGCAGAACCTCCGAAAAGCTGGTTCCTATGCGCACCATCAGGTTGCAGGGCCGTTCTACCCCGTCTCCGGACACCGTAAAGCCCCGCTCCATCAAGGGCTCCGACTTGCAGACTGCACGGTAAATCGCCCGCACGGTAGCCACATTATCTACTACGCAGCCTACATCCGCAGGGAGCATTCCCAGTTTCAAATGTTTTCCCGCCACCACGCTTAAGACGGCCCGCTCGCCGCCCTGGGGATACTTGGTGCGAACCGCCTGGACCCGCACCTTCTCTTCTCCCCGGCAGGCCTCTTCCATGGCCCGTATGGCTTCCGGTTTGTTTTCTTCAATGATTACCACGCCCTCCGCCTTAGGAAACAGGCGCAGCATGATCTTGAGACCTTTCACAATCTCTTGCGCCTGGGTGCGCATGAGCTGATCGTCGCAGGTGATATAGGGCTCACACTCGGCTCCGTTGGCAATCACATAGCGGATAGCTTCCGCGTTCTTGGGCGCCAGTTTTACATGTGTGGGGAAGCCCGCCCCGCCAAGGCCGATAATGCCCGCCGCTTTTACCCGGTCCAGAATCTCCCGTCCGGTGAGGGAAGCCTCGTCCGTCTCGTTTCCCACACCCTCCGCCATGGTATAGGCACCGTCATTTTCTATCACAATACAGGGTGCGGCAGTTCCGGCAACCGTCCGCCGGTTCTCCACTCCCTTGACCTTTCCGGAACAGGAGCTGGCAATATTGGCAGATACAAATCCGTCTGCTTCGGCTATGATCTGCCCCGCAAGAACCGTATCCCCCTTCTGTACCAGGGGTCTGGCCGGCTTTCCAATATGCTGGTTCAGCGGAAATACCAGATCGCCTTCGGGTAAATATGTACTATACGGAACATTTCTCGCATATTCTTTGCCGTCAGCCGGATGTACACCGCCTTTGAATGTTTTCTGGAATATGGGCACTCCCTCGTCCCCCTCTCTTGCAACATGAGTTTTCTGTCTGTTTACTACTTTACCACATTTATTTGAAAAAATCTATGAGATTTTGTTTATCTGTTTCAATGTATAAGCGGACGCCGAAAGGGGGGATATCCGCCCTTTCGGCATCCGCTTATACAACCAGATCGAACCCCCGCGTGCAGACCCGTTCTAAAAGCTCCCTGCTGTGGCTCACCGCCAGAAGCCCGATTCCCCTTTGTTCCACCTCCTGCACCAGGAAGCTCCAGATCTGGCTCTGGGTTATCAGATCCAGCATGGTGCTGATCTCGTCTGCCAGAAGAAAGCGGGTCCGCTCTCCCAGAGCCCGGGCAATGCAGAACCGCTGCATTTCACCCCCGGAGATCTCTCCGGGATACCGGTTCAGCCAGTCCGGCTCAATTCCCAGCCCTTCTATGACCCGCGGCTCAATGCCGTCCCCTTCCGCCAGCACCTCCCGCATTTTCAGCCTGGGATTGACCGCCTGCTCCGGGTGCTGCCAAATCATCTGCACCGGGCAGTATCTTCCGAAAGATGACAAGGGGCGTCCGTCCAGAAGCACTTCCCCGTCATCCGGCTTCTCGTAGCCGGCCAGGATTTTACAGAACGTGGTCTTTCCGAAGCCACTGGGCGCAATCAGGCCTACCCGCTCCTCCCGGGTCATTTTCAAATGAAAATCTTCTAATATCTGCCGGCTTTCTTTTCCGTACCGGAAGGAAATGTGTTTTGCCTCTAATACCATACTTTTCTCCTGTTCAACTATACCGCATGCAGGCAGCGGACCCTGCCGCCGCGGAGTTCCCGGAAGGGAATTTCTCCCCGGCACTGCTCCGTGCACTGTGTGCACCGCGGAGCAAAGGGACATCCCTCCGGCATTTCTTTTACATAGGGCTGAGTCCCCGGTATAAACCGGAACCCGTTCTGGGGCATGGCCTGCCAGAGGGCTTTGGAATAGGGATGACGCAGGGTTTCCTCCTGCCGGAAATCCGAGACGGGGGCGTCCTCCACGGTAGTTCCCGCATAGAAAACCGCCACCGGGTCTGCCACTGCCAGGGCCTGTTCCAGATCGTGGGTGATAAGAAGCACCCCGGCTCCCCTGTCCGCCAGCTCCCGGAAATGCTCCATCACCCGGCGCACCATTTTTATATGAAGGCCGGGGGTAGGCTCATCCGCAATTACAAGCTTTGGCTCTCCCATCATGGCCGTGGACACCAGCACCCGGCGGTTCATCCCGCCGGACAGCTCAAAGGGATAGAGATCCTGTACTTCTTTTTTCAGATGATAGCCCTCGAAAATCCGGTCCAGCCTGGCCCTGGATGCAGGATCCTTTTTTCCTTTGCGGATCTGCGGCCCGATTTTCATTAAGGGATCCAGAAACGCCACGCTCTGGGGAACCAGCACAATCTCGTTCCCCCGAAGCCGTTCTTTTCTCTCCTGGGTCAGTTCTTCTCCTTGGTAAAGCATTTTCCCACCAAGAGCCGCGTTGTAGGGAAGAATCCCCAGGATTCCGTGAGCCAGCAGGCTTTTCCCGGAACCGCTGGAGCCTACCACCGCAACCATTTCCCCTTCATGGACCTTTACGTCCAGATCCCGGATAACCTCAAGAGTGGTCTTGGAAAATCCATGCGCATACTGATCAAAAGAGATCGACATGCCCTGTATTTCCAGAATTACCTGTTTTTCTTTCATGATTGGCCTCCTTAATCGTGTACGCTGCCGGGATCCAAAAGCTTTCGAAGACTTTCCCCTGCCATGTCAAAAAGCAATACCGTCAGTACCAGAAGAAGCCCCGGAAACACTGCCAGCCACCATTTCCCTGTGGCCAGGTATTTCATGCTCTCCGACAGGATCACGCCCACGGCCGGCTGCTCCGGGGAAAGCCCGAATCCCAGGAAGGTAATACTGGCCTCGTGGAGGATGGCATGCGGAAAGAGCAGAATCAATCCTACCAGGAACTGCGGAAACAGGTGCGGAAGCATATGTTTCCGGGCAATGTCAAACGGCCGCATCCCAAGCTTCTTCGCCACTTTGATGTAGGAAGCCTCCTTAAGCTGCAGGACCTCTCCCCGTATGAGGCGGGCCAGGGAAGTCCAGTGGGTCAGGGAGACACCGATAATGACCCCTTTCAGGCCTTTCCCGGCAGCATAGGAAATGAGAATCAGCAAAAGAATATGGGGAATCCCCATGACCAGATCGATGATCCAGGTGATGACCGAATCCACAGCCCGTCCCATGGTGGCCGAGGCAATTCCCAGGCCCAGAGCAATGAGGGAACTGATTCCCGCAGCCAAAAGCCCCAGGCGGATGCTCATGGAAAGCCCTGTCAAGGTCCGGGCCAGCATATCGCGTCCCAGCCAGTCCGTACCGAAAAGATAGGGAAACCCGGGTGCAAGCTCTTTCCTGGAGAAGTCCGTAACCATGGCTTCTTCGGAAAGCAGAAGACCCCCTGCGGTAATTCCAAACAGCAAAAATACTGCAGCACCGAAAAACAAGGCTGTGCGGATTCTTCCGTTGCTCTTTTTCATATGCGGCCTCCTCTCCGGATTCTGGGATCAATGATTCCGTAGAGCAGATTGGCCGTAAGATTTCCTCCAAAGACAATGGCTGCGCTGATCACCGTGATCCCCAAAAGCAGAGGCACATCACTTCCGATTCCCGCCGTCACGGCCGCCTGTCCAAGTCCCGGATAGGAAAAGATCTGTTCTACCAGGACAGAGCCGCCGAAAATTTCGCTGATGGAGCCAAACTGCAGGGTAACGGCAGGCAGAATCACATTGCGGAAGCCGTGGTTTTTAAAAATACTCCAGCTGCTCTCGCCCCTGGCCCGGGCGAACAGCACATAGTCGCTCTCCATAATATCAATCATTTTTTCCCTGGTATGCAGGGTGATATTAGAAATCCCGGTAATGCTCAGGGTAAGGGCAGGCAGAACCGCATGGCGTACACGGTCCAAAAGCCCCACGCTCTTTGCCTCCACGCCGATGGGAACGCTTAATCCGATGGGAAGGACCTTCAGCCAGACTGCAAAAACCATCAGAAGCACCAGAGCCAGCCAAAAAGCCGGCGTGCTGGCAATCAAAAGGGAATAGCCTTTGACGGCTTTATCCAGAGCGCTCCCCCTTTTCATGCCGGAGAGTACGCCCAGAAAAAAGCCTGCCGTCCCGGAGATCAGCCAGGCCAGCGCCAGCATCCACAGGGAATTGGAAAGCTTGGCCCCGATCACCTTGGACACCTCCTGGCGGTACAAAAGGGAAATTCCCATATCTCCCCGGAAAAAATCAAAAGCCCAGGACACAAAACGCTCCGCCGGAGGCGTCCCCACCCCCCAGTAGGCATTCAGCTTGTCAATCTGTTCCTGGCTCATGCTTCCAAGCGCCGCCTGCCCCACATTGGCCTGAAGGGGGTCAACGGGGGACACGGACACCAGAAAAAAGGCGGCTATGCTGACGCAAGCCAGAAGCAGGACCATGCGCACAGCCTGTTTTCCCATAAACAGCAAGTGTTCTCTCACGAACTTCTTTCCTCCTGTGAAAAAGATTACCAGCTCCACTGATCTACATTGTTGACAATGGACCAGCCGTGACCGTGGGGATGCAGCTTCTGCTTTGCCACTTTCAGCCCCTCCCTGGACCAATAAAGGTGATCGATGTTCACCAGCCAGATCCAGGGAATATCCCCTTCCTGGATAATTCCGCTGCTGCCGTCCCACTGGGCCTTCTTCCACAGCTCATAGGAGGTCTCCAGATCCGAAGCCGCCAGCGCTTCGTCCATATAAGTATCTACGCTCTCATTTGCATAAGGTGAATACCCGGCAGTTCCCTCCTCCAGGGTATGGTAAATATTGTAGAGCTCCATAGGAGAATGAGCGCCCCAGCCCCACATCAAAGGCTCTGCCTGGGCCCTGTCATAGGCTGTATCCCAGCCCACACCCTCTATGGTTACTTCAATGCCAATCTCTTTTAACTGGTTTCCCGTATCTGCCGCCAATGCCTGGCGGACGGAATCGCTGGCCGGATACAAAAGCGTAAAGGCTGCACGCACTCCGTCCTTTTCCCGGATGCCGTCCTTCCCTTCCTTCCAGCCGGCCTCGTCCAGAATCTCCGCGGCCTTCTCCGGATCGTACGCCACCTCTGCCTCCTCATTATACCAGGGCATTTTGTCGCAGACGCTGTAGGCAGGCGTTCCGTACCCATTCAGGACGTTTTCAATCATTTCCTGCCGGTCAAGGCCCATATTCACGGCCCGGCGGACCTGCACATCGCTGGTAAAGTCATTGCCGATCTCAAAGCCGTCCGCACGTTTCCCGGCCGGAACAGCAGGAAGGTTAAAGCCCCGGTTGTCCACCGTCTCAAAGGAAAGAAGCTCGTAGCCGTCCACACTCTGATCCGCATAGGAAGCCGCCGTATAGGCCAGATCTGCCTGTCCGGCCCTCACTGCTGCGAACGCCGCGTCCTCCTCCATAAAAACAACCGTCACCCGCTTCATGTGTATTTCATCCCCATAGTAGTCCGGGTTTGCTTCCAGGATAATCTGCTGCCCTTTGTCCCACTGTTTCAGCATATAGCGCCCGGAGCCTACAGGATGTTCCCCGTAACCCGGCCCATAGGCGTGTTCCGGCACAATCCCCACAACGGCCATGGTATAAGGCCAGATGGAATAGGGCTGGTTCATACGGAATTCTACGGTGGTTCCGTCTACCGCCACTGCTTCCTGCAGCATGGTAAAGTCATTTACAGAGCTGGTCTCTTTTACGGTATTGTAAGTAAATGCCACATCCTCCGCTGTCAAAGGCTCCCCGTCCGTAAACTTCACATCCTCCCGGATGGTTACGGTCCAGGTCATACCATCTTCGCTGGCCTTCATATCCGTGGCCAGATCATAGCCAATGGACAGATCCGCCTTGGTCACGGTCAGGGTGCTCTGGATCAGAGGCTCATGCACATGCTCTCCGGCTCCCCAGCCGTAGGCCGGATCAAAGCCTGCTTCCGGCTCCGAGGTGGGGCCCATAACTACAATGACGGAGTCTTTTGTCCCGTCCGAAATTCCGGCTTCCCAAGCGCCCTCCTCCCCTTCTTTTCTCTCCGGTTCCGGGGAGCCGCAGCCTGCCAGCAAAGATACCCCCAGGACGGCCGCACAGCATATGGTTAACAAACGCTTTTTCATAGTGAAAACCTCTCTTTCTTTTCCGACAGCATTCATTATACACATATGTTAAATTGTTCACAAGCCACCCCGGGGGATATTTTTTGTTTTTCCTATGTTACCCTCTCTTGGCAAGGGCAATAGACCATCCGTTACAGTGATTCCGTCTGCCGTCCTTCCTCCAGCAAAGCTTTGATCAGCTCTGTAAGCCGGATCAGAGCGGAAACTTCCGTGTATTCCCGGCAGGAATGGACCTGCTCCATGGCGCTTGCCAGCACCAGCCCATGGATACCATGAAGGGACAGATTGTTCTGATCGCTTCCTCCGAACGTTTTTTTCAGGATTCCCGGCAAGCCAAGCTTCTCACAAGCCCGGCGGAACCTCTTTACGCTTTCGTGATCCTTCGGGGTTGTATAAGCATGTATGGGAATCTCACAGATCATTTTGACGGTTCCCCCAGCTTTCCCTGCTTCTTCCCTGAAAAGCTCCTCTATCTTTTTCGCCTGTTCCAGTACCCTTTCGTGGGAAAAGCCCCGCACTTCCCCCATCAGGCGGCAATACTCCGGCACAATGTTTGTGGTTCTTCCTCCGCCCTCTATGGCCCCCACATTAACCGTTATCTCCTCTCCTACGTGTCCCAGCTCCATCCGGGCAATTCCCCGGGCAGCTATGGCAACAGCATGTATCCCTTCCTCCGGGGCGAAACCGGCGTGAGCGGCTTTTCCGTAAACTTCTATTGTAAATTCCGCCAGCGTGGGAGCCTGAAATGCCCCTGTTCCCACTGGGCCGCTTAAGTCCAGAATATAGGACTCTCGGGCCTTCACCTTGGAAAAATCAAAGACCGCACTGCCCCGTAAATGTTTCTCCTCCCCGATAAAAAAAAGAAGTTCCAAATCCCGGATAGGCTTCCCCTCCTCCAAAAGTTCCCGCAAAGCCTCCAGAAGGGCTGCCGTTCCCGCCATGCAGTCCGCCCCCAGAACCGTAGTTCCGTCACTGGTAATCCGCCCGTCCGCCTGGAGCAGGGCCTGTTTTCCCAAGGCAGGCTCCACCGTATCCATATGAGTGGAAAACAAAAGGGGGCTTCCTAAAAGCTCTCCCTTCCGGAAGGCATAGAGGTTGCCCGCCGTTCCCCCGTAAATCTCTCCGGCCCGATCCTCCTCCACAAAAAAACCTAAACTTTCCAGCTCTTCTGTCAGCGCATCCGCCATCTCACGCTCCCCGAAAGAAGGGGCATCGATGGACACCAGACGGCAGAAGGCGGAAACCAAGCGCTTTTTATTTACTGTTGTTTCTTTCTTTTCTGCTTCCATTCTTTGTCCTTTCCGAAACAGGAAGCTATTATAATCCGAATGCTGAAAGGAAAAATTTCCCCGTTTGCCGGGGCTTCCCCAGATTCGGAACGCGTCCGGTTTCGTATAAAATTTAGTATACCATATTAAAAACCCAAAATCCAAGAATAACCTCTTGACAATCTTTCTTTCCCGTGATACTCTCTAATTAAATATTTAGATAATTATCTAAATGCCAAAACAAAGGAGGTGGAAAAACCATGAACAGCGCTTTCAAAGCCCTGTCCGACCCAACCCGCCGGAGAATCCTGGAGCTTTTGTCTGACCGGGACATGACGGCCGGAGAGATCGCCGGATATTTTGACATCAGCAAGCCTTCCGTCAGCCATCATCTGAACGCCTTAAAGACGGCCGGACTAATACTGGACGAACGGAAAGGGCAGAACATTATTTACAGTCTGAATATCACAGTTTTTCAGGAACTTATCAAATGGTTTTACGAATTTTCCAAAGGAGGGAGAAAATCATGAAAAAACAAACTTATCTTCTGCTAACTCTTTGCATTCTCTCTTTCCTTGGGCATTTTCTTGTGTTTTTCCAGATGCCTGATACTGTTCCCATCCACTGGAATGTATCTGGGGAACCTGACGGCTACGCCAACAAGCTCGCCACTTTATTTTTCGCCCTTCTGCCCCTTTTGATGCTGGGACTTTTAAATGTGATTCCCAAAATCGACCCCAGGGGGAAGAATTACGAGAAGCATAAGAAAGCCTATGATGTTTTCTCCCTCTGCCTGATCCTCCTGCTGATTGCCTTGAACTGGATCAGCAACGGAGCTATCTTAGGCTATCCGGTTTCCATCAGCCGGCTGGTTCCAACAGGCGTAGGGTTCCTGCTGATTGCCGTGGGAAATTATATGCCTCAGCTGCGCACCAACTATACCATGGGGATCAAAAATCCCTGGACCTTAGAGAGCGAATGGGTGTGGAAGAAAACCCACGCCATGGGCGGCATGGTCTTCTGCCTTATGGGTGTTGCCATGGCTTTGAATGGAATTTTCCAAACGGTCTTGATGAGCCGGATCGCTTTTGGCGCCGTGCTTGGAGGCGTGGTGTTCTTGGAATTTTATTCCTATCTTTTATACCGGAAATGGAAAAAGGCGGAGGCACATAAGGAAGTATTATAAAAGTTTCATTCAACCGGCGCTGCATAAGTCACGCCGGTTGTGTTTTCGTTTTATGTCATCGGAACAGACATAGAACAAGGATTGCTTTCAGCAGGGAAATATGGTATGATTTTTATAAAATATCCTGTTCATGGTAGAGAGAAAGAGCAAATTTTTAAAATGGAAAACATTTTGCAGACAGCCGACAGGCTATTCCAAAACCGTTATTTCAGTTCTATTAAAAAGGCATTTACCATCACGCTTCCAGTAATCATTCTGGGCTCGATAGCGTCGCTGGTCAATAATATTCCCATCAACATCGTGCAGGCAGGTCTGTCCACCCCGGTTGGACAGGTGATCCGGGCTGTAAATGGCGCGGTTTGGCTGGGCAGCACAGCCATCATGGCGATTTTGATTGCATGGACTTTGGGCTATTATCTTGGCAATACCTATAAACTTAACGGTACGATCTCAGCCCTCACAAGTGTATCCGCCTATCTGAGCATTTGCGTTACAACCCCGGATGGCGGCATCTCGTTGAGCCGATTGGGCTCTAGCGGGCTTTTTGGAGCGATTCTAATCGCGATTCTGGCCACCGAGTTGTACCACGTATTTTCCTGTCTTAAAATCAATATTTCGGAGGATATGGCAGAGGAGGTGCAGCAAATGTTTGCAGCTCTTTTTCCTGTCATGCTGTCCGTTTTCTGTATTGCCCTCGCAAATGGCATTCTATTGATGACCTCCGGCAAAGGGATTGACGAGTGGATTTATACTGGCCTGTCGCTTCTTTTTTCTGCGGCCAATGGAGGCGGACTTGTTGGTACCTTGTTTCTGGTATTCGGCATCCATATTTTCTGGTTCTTTGGTATTCATGGCGGAAATGTGATGGATAGCATCATGGTCAGCGCTTTTGGTGAGAATCTCATCCATAATATTGACCTATATGCCTTGAATCACAATGCCTTCGACGGGCAGCTTGCCATTATCAGCAAGGGCTTTTTGGATACTTTTGTATTTATGGGAGGAGCAGGTACATCGCTGTGCATTATTATCGCGGTGTTCATTATTGCCAGGAGCCGATATATGCGCGGCATCGCCAAAATGGGCGGTATATTCGCACTCTTCAATATGAATGAAATTGTGTTGTTCGGCTTCCCTGTAATCTTGAACCCCATTTTGCTGATCCCTTTCCTGCTTACGCCGCTCACGGTGACGCTGATTTCATGGAGCGCCATGTCTCTTGGTCTGGTTGCACGAGTTGTAACTGAGGTGCATTGGGCAATGCCGCCTTTGATCAGTGGATATTTGGCAACCGGATGGCACCTGTCGGGCAGCATCCTCCAGATGATCAATATTACTGCAGGCATCCTGATTTATCTGCCATTTATTCGTTTGATGGACAGAC
>ERZ779622.1306-NODE-1306-length-10420-cov-15.711433_pt1 | contig 10420 bp, 12 predicted proteins | sample MGYA00514188_ERZ779622 | MGnify/ENA primary metagenome ERZ779622 (study PRJEB29562, sample SAMEA4376702) | mouse gut metagenome | isolation source: Cecum | study: EMG produced TPA metagenomics assembly of the A DSS colitis mouse model was used to assess the...
GGGAACGGCAAAATTTTTTACACTTCTTTTACTTCTTTATCTCACATGAGCAAATAACCATGGTTTTAATAAAGGTTTCAGTACACGGTTCTCGACAAATGATTAGTGTCCTGGAACCTTTTCCTTTCTCTGTTCTCATGCCATTATATCGGTTAATTCTATGACAGGCAACCAGAGTAATTTTAGGTCAGTACAAAAGGGTAGCAACAATAATGCCGATGCAACCGGGATCACTGTCTGTTTTACAAATTCACTTACTTTCATGCCTTTCTCCACTCTGAGCATGGTTTCCGTATGCCACGCCCTGTCTGCAAAATCATTTCACAACTGTATTTTTCAATTTCCTCACCCACTCCCATACAGGTCATGGTTCACTTCCGCCGTATAATAATTGCTTATAGTCATCGGGGCATTATACAGCGTTGTCAGAAGATACGCCTTGATATTGCCCACCTTCGTTGTATTTGCGCCCAGGCAGGTAAGGATATACTCAATATGCCCATGCTCCAGCTTCATAAACCGGTTCTTGACAACCGCCACCGGCTTGTCCACCCCTGCAATCCGCACCGTTCCACTGTCCGGCAGCATCATCACTTCCACCATCAGCTCAACAAGCTCATCCACCTCCTCCCTCCGGTGATAACGCCCATCCTGGAAACACTCGTAAGAAATGTGTTCCCGAATGATGTCACGGTATGCATCCATCTCCTCCATCACATCCGGCGCTGTGCCTGGGATGGATGGATTGGACGGGATAGGATTGGGATGGATAGCTGACACACCAAAATCAGTATCGTTAAGATCAGTATTGCTATACTCTGTCTCACTAAATTCAGTATCACTTAGATCAGTATTGTTAATATCAGTATTATTAGATTTTGAAAATCGAAGTTCTTGTTTTTTGATTTCCGAAATTCCAGAAATATGATTTTCAAAATTCCTGACTTTTGATTCTGGAAATTCTTGATTTTCGATTTTCAAAATTTCTGATTTTTGATTTTGGAAACTCTGTGTGCTTTCACCTGCTCCTTCTATCTCCCATTTGGGTTTTTCCCCGGTTTTCTGCAGATTTTTTGATGGCTTATCGGACTCCGGAGATGGCTCAACTTCTTTAATCAAGAAATTTTTTACATAAATAACATTAGGTTTTCCAAGTCCTAATCGCTTCTTTTCAATCAAACCTATCCCTCCATCAGCATCCAGTTCTTTCATCAGCTTAACCGCTTTTTGCGTCTTACAGCACATTAACTCCATGATCTCTTCCACCGTGAAGATAATATACACCCTATCTTCTTCGTCAAACCACCGGTTCTTTATGCTAAGGCTCATACGGTCTAACAATAGACCGTATAAAACCTTTGCTTCACAGGAAAGGGACTTGAAGCATTCCGCAGTGAACAGAACCTTCGGAATCCGATAGAACGTATACTGCTCCGCTTCCATGCCCCGGTAATAATCAAACTGTAACTCCTGCATCCGTTGTCCCTCCCTCCTTCTGCTTCCATTCCTCCAGAAGCGTATAGATCACATCCTCAATCTGTTCCTTGGAATATTCCACAGGAAAATAATTGCGGATCTTCTTTGCGGAGATGGTCACATTCACATTTTCCTCCTCCTTACGCACTAAAACCGCATATACCTTCCCTTCCGTCAATTCCCCTGCCTCACTGCCGGCTTTTAACAACTCTGCCTGTACTTTCGATGGGAATATGCCGCTGTTGCCGATGGCATCCACAACCCATGCCTGTTCCCCTGCCTTCAGATAGGACAGCTTTTCGCCTGCCACCATTGGAATTTTATTTTCATCCACATAATCCAGCAACTCTTCTGCCAGTTCCGACAGCCGGATATAACGCTGCACTGTCCTCCCGCTGTCCCCGGCAGCTTCCCCGATGGCGTCAGCAGTATATTTCTCCCCTTTGCTGCCCTGGTGCTTCATCGCTTCATATTTCATCCGGTACGCCTTTGCCTTCTCACTTGGCAGGATGTCCTCTCTTTGGATATTCGTATCCACCATCAGGACTACCGCTGTATCATCATCCATTTCCCGGATAATGACAGGCATTTCCGTAAGCCCTGCAAGCTCGCAGGCCCGCCACCGCCTATGCCCTGCAATGACCTCATAGCCGCCTTCTGGATATGGGCGCACAATCCCCGGCATCAACACGCCGTACTGCTTTACGCTTTCCACCGTTTCCTGCATCTTTTCATCATCCAGCACCCGGAACGGATGGCCTTTAAACGTATGCAGTTCACTTAGGGGAACGGAAGTGACCGTTTCCCCCGTTTCATTTATGCCAAACAAATCATCGAAGCTGTTCAGCTTTACCTTCTCTGCGCTCTTACTTTTCATCTGCAAGCACCTCCTGTGTCAGTGAATAGTAGCCGCCTGCCACAATCCCCTTCGGGTCGTGGAGATAGATGCTTTTCCCTTCTGCCGTGGTTTCCGCAGCCTTTACGGACAATGGGATGCAGTTCTCAAAGATATGTACCCGGTTCCCATAAACCTCCCGAATCTGCGCTGAAATGTCCCTTGCGAAGTTTGTCCTGCGGTCTACCTTTGTCAGCAGAATCCCCATGATGTTAAGCGCTGGGTTCAGCTTCCTGTGAACCCGTCCAATCGTCTTTATAAGCTGCTGAAGCCCTTTGACCGGGAGATACGCCGCCTCCACCGGAATCAGTACGCTGTCTGCCGCTACAAGGGCGTTTATTGTAATCATTCCAAGCGAGGGCATACAATCAATGATTGCAAAGTCATACTCCCCTTTTACGCTGTTCAGATACTGGCGCAATATCGTTTCCCTGCTCATGACATTTACCAAAGCCGTTTCCAGTCCTGCCAGTTCAATATTTGCGGGGATAAAATTAATCCCCTCCTCATGGCGGATAATCCCCTCGCCAGGCTCTACGTCCTCGTCGTTGATCACTTTTTCCATGATATTGACTAACGTCACATCCAGCTCATCCGGCTCCGCAATCCCCAGGCTCACCGCCATGCTGCCCTGTGCGTCTGCCTCCACCAGCAATACTTTCTTGCCTGCCCTTGCAAGTCCAATACCTAAATTTACACACGTCGTTGTCTTGCCGACCCCGCCTTTCTGGTTTGCCACTGCGATCACTCTGCACATAAATACTTTCCTCCTGATTCTCTGGTCTACTTTTCTGTTCTTTCCACTTCCGCATATACACGGAAATATTTATTTGTCCCTTTGTTTGCAAACGGTTCCGATACAGATTTTACATCCACGCCTTCCTGACGCTCCAAAATCCGTCGGAACCAGTGCAGGTCTTTCTTTGTCCCCTGCATCCTAATCTTCAGCATATCAATCCTCCCAATCCGGGTAAAAGCAGTATTCAGGATAGCGGAGCTTAACTGCCTCCCAAAAGTATCTGGCATAGCCGCAGCAGAATAAATCCTCAACTGTATAACAGCGGCACTCCTTCAGCTGTTCCTCTGCATCCTCCGTGCAATCAACGCTCGGCGTTCCATTGCAGTATAGGTTAAATGCCATCCGTACAATCCTTACGCTTCCGCTGGTCTGCCACCCTTCATGCAGGCACTCCGTTTTTACACATCCTGTTCTAAAGTCATAAATCCTGTCTACATTTACTCTTGTATCCCGGTCAATCCCAAGGCAATACACCAATGCCTTATGGTACACATCCTGGTATCTGCATTTCTGCAGATTCACTTTATAAAAATCTCTATGTTCCTTGTTTTTGAAAGTAATTGTGCGAATGTCTTTCTTTTCTGCGCCTACCGCTGTATTCGCTGCCATAGCTTGTCCTCCATTTTTGAAATACTTGGGAGCTACACTCCCAAACCCTTGTGGAATTCGTGCTGACAGTTACCCAAAATGCGGCTAACTGTCAACCCGAATTTGCTTTTCATGCCGACATTTATGTGCTATACTTTTCGTAACGTTACTTGTCTTAATTTCAGGTGTAGAAAACCTGCTGAAATGAAAATGGACTAAGCAGAAACCCCTGTTTTTCAAGGTTTTTCTAACTTAGTCCAATTATAACAGCATCATAGAGAAAACGGTCATTTCCACGGACAATTCCCCACTCCATCAGCAGCGCCGCCGCGCCCGTGACAAACGGTGTCGCAAAGGACGTTCCAGAGACTTGCTCATATCCGCCATTTGGTACAGGCACTGTGATATTGACGCCCGGCGCGGTCAAATCTGGCTTTACATCTGCTATAATCTGCTGCCCGCCCGCCGTATCTGTCCTGCCGTCACGGTAGTAGTAGACATATCCTCTGCCCGAGAAATCGGCATAACTTCTGCGCGCTATATCATAAGCACCGACTGTGACCGCTCTCCTTGACGTTGAGGGAATGGTGATCGTCATTTCAGGTGTCGGCAGAAAAAATCCTGTCGCCGCAGTTCTGGCCGCATACCCCGGCAGGTAAAACCGATACTCCCCTGTCACCAAAGAAACCGGAACCAGCTCGAGCCGCCACACGCCGCTGTTGATATAGCTTCCGTCTGGTATCATATCAATAAAAATCTCCTGCTGCACATTGTAAGGAAGCGGTTTTCCAAGATAACATAACAGCTGCGTCTGCTCTAATGTCCGCCGCTGCGCCTGCGCCTCCCTGAGTCTGGACAGCTCCAGTGTTGTCTGCTCTCCTCCTGGAGACAGGATTCGCAGCTCAAAGATATCCTGATAAAATTTCCACAATTGAATGCTCAGCCCTGTCTCATAGTCTCCCACTGCAAGCTCCACCATGCGACTCTCCCGCTGCACGATGCCTGCTGTGTGCCCCCGTGATGTCCCCTCATTTCCACTGCCAATGACAATCACACTTCTTCCCACCTCTGAGGCATTATCAATATAGCGTTCCAGCAGCGAATTGCCCTGATGGTCTCCATACGTGTTGCCAAAGCTGATATTGACAGCCACTGGTTTATTCAGAGACACGCCAAGATTGACAGCATAATTCACCCCCCGCATGAGCTGTGTCGTTCTGGGAAAAGAACCTGCCTGCGGATGCCCGAGCCGGACAATCAGCAAATCCGCCTTGGGCGCAACCCCCATGCTTGTACCCGCTGCCACCCCCGCAACCCCAGTCCCATGCCCTGACAAATCAAAAACGGGCACCAGCTTTTGACCGTTCTCACGTCCCAAAGCCAGTGCCTCGTTAATCATTTCTCTTGTATACAGCACGCCCTCGCGGTATCCCGGCGGAGGCAGCTTTCCCTGCGCCTCGTCCGGCTGCTGTGTCTGGTCCCAGATTGCCAGAATGCGCGTCTGTCCCTCCGCATTGCGAAATTCAGGCAGAAAATAGTCAATTCCGCTGTCAAGTACAGCAATGATCACATTTTCACCTGTAAGATCTGGTTCTTGCTGTGTCACCTGCGTGATGCAGGATTGTGTCTTTTCCAAATCATTCATAAAAACAATCCCATCATTTCTGTTCCTATCACTCTATCTTATGATATGCCGCAGTGACATTTTGTGTTCTATGAACTTTTATGGATTCCTAAACCTTAAATTTGCTAATCATGTCCACCATCGACTCAACCTGCGCTTTCTGCTGCTCACTCACAGCCGCAGTCTCCTCCGATGTCGCTGAATTGTTATCTACAATCCCGGCTACCACGCCAATACTCTCGTTGATATGTCCGATACTCTCCACCTCGAGCTTGAGCTTCTCTACAATGCTGCTCATGCGGCCTGTCGTCTCCTCCACGCCCATCTGCACTTCTTCCATGTTCGCCGCTGCCTCGCGCGAAATCCTCGTTCCAACCTCGACGGACTCGACCGTTCTCTTAATTAGCTCTGATGTCTGGCCTACTGCATTCTGCGATGCCTCCGCAAGCTTCTTAACCTGCTCTGCCACGACCGCAAAGCCTCTTCCAGCCTCCCCAGCCCTCGCAGACTCAATGGATGCATTTAATGAAAGCAGGTCAATCTCCTCTCCGATATCGGAGATTGCTGAGATCACAGCGATAATCTGCTCTGAGCATTGATTGATCTCTCTCATGGCAGCGCGGAGCTCCTTCATCTTCTGCGCGCCCACTACCAGCGTGGAACTTGCCAGATTGGATATTTTTACAGCTTCCTCCGCTTCTTTCTCATTGTATGAAATACTGTTTCCAAGTTCCGTGAGCAGCATCATCAGATCTGAAACTTCTGTCGCCTGACCTGTGCAGGCAGTCGCAAGATCATCTGCGGCGTAAGCAAGCTGCCCGGACCCGCTGTCAATCTCCTTTGCCACATCCTGTATCATACTCACTGTATTTCGCATATCAGCGACGATCTGATTCAGCGAATCCTTGATCTTCACATAATCGCCGACATAATTCTGCTGCACTGTAATGATGTAATTCCCCTGCCCCATCTGCTCTAAAATAGAGGAAATCTCATCAATAATCGCTGTCATATTGTTCTTCATAAAACGGATGGCAGCAACCATGTTGCCCACTTCGCTGTCATCCTCTTTCAAGTCAAATTCCGCATGGAGATTGCCGTCTGCAAGCAGTGCCATCTGGTCTGCAACCTTGATAATCGGCGTGAGCAGCTCCTCCTGTGAGAACTTGATCGTGCGCAGGCACTGCTGTGCCAGTCTGATAAATCCTGCTAGAAAAGCAACCGCACACAAAATCTGAACCCACAAGAACATCTTTTTGGACGTATCGAGACGGTCCTGAATCTTATTGATCACATCATCTGTCAATGAATTGATCTTCTGGATGGTGTTGCTGTACTCCTCACCAAACACAAACTCCATTGCCGACACCACATCGCCTGCCGAGACTGCCGCCATCGCATCCTCCTCAAGCGGCACCAGATTATTTGAGAGCGACGCGATCTCGCGCAGCTCCTCCCACTCGTAATCCTTGATGTCATTCGCCTCAAGACCTGCCCATGCGATATCTCTGTTCTTGTCTGTATTTAATTCCTTCATATAGGCATCATAGTACATCTGATTTCCTGAAACTGCATAAGACTGTACTGCGGTCGTCAATGCTTTTGACCCCAGACGGTACTGGTTGAGATACATCGTGCTCTCAAGCTGTTCTGTGGATACCCATGCATAGCTGACACTGGCAAAAAACAAGAGCATCAGCAGGACAACGCCCAGCACCAGCGAACCCTTCGTCTGCTTCACAATCTTTCTCAGCCGCGCGACCTGACTGTTTTTCCCCAACACTTCCCCTGTAGTTCCTTCTCTCGTCTTTTCCATACTTGCAACCATATCCTTTCGACTAACACTACGTACCCATTTGTCTAAAATACCATGTTTTATATATAAATAGCGCTAAAATATGTATACAATATACAATTCTTCCCATGATATTCTTAGCAAATATTTACTACAATTATACTCGAGAATCAATAATTGGTCAACAAATATTCTAAAAAAGCACATAAAACCCAAAAACTCAGCACTTCTTATCTCTGCATGTCATGGCAAGCCCGCAGAGCATCAAGATGATTGCCGCGATCTGTATCACCCGTTTTACAGGATGCACCACTGCATCCTCCATCAAAACTGCAACCGAGTTGAGCAGCAAACCAGACACAATCAAAGGGGAGAGCGTTCTGCACGTCTTTACACTGCTGATGCCGTCCAATTCTTCCTGCAACTGCCGTATCCTGCCATTCAAGCGGACCAGTATATTTACACACCCAACAAAAAGCGCGCCAATCAGCAGTGCGCCGGCAACGCCCATGCGGCTGCCTGCAACAAACCCGGCATACAATTCTATAAACAGGCATATCAGTTCGGTGATTGTCACCACTTTGAACATTCTGCGGATTTTCTTATAATGCTCCAAACTTGAGGAGGGCGGAAAAGAAGCAGCTGCCAAAGTCAATCTGGTAGACATACTCCCCTTTCTCACACGCCTCGAACTGAAAAAATCCTGCAAAAAAGCTTTTCACTGCCCATCCCTGCGCCGCCATCTCATTCAGCCACGCTGTCTCTTTGTCCTTGTCAAAATATAAACGAAACCTGATCATTTTAATTCCCCCATTAATTCTGCATTTTTCAACAATTCTTCCAGCCGCACGCGCTCCGCCTCAAAAGCTGCTCTTCCAAGATCTGTGATCACGTACTCCTTCTTTTTTCTGGATGTGGTGCCAACACTATAGATCTCTATCCACATCTTTTTCTCAAGCGTCTGTATCGCGCCATACAATGTACCTGCTCCCAGCGCCACGCGCCCGCCCGTCAGCCGCTCCACCTCCTGAATGATGCCATAGCCATGATTGGGTTTCCTGAGTGCCAGCAGAATATAGTAGACAGCCTCTGTCACAAAACCTTACCTCCTTCTCGTAACGTTAACAATTTTTATTATATCGTGAAATGATATACCGCATATCGATATATCGTCAGATGATATATTGTTCTTATAATATATCACTTAACGATATATCTGTCAAGATTAAATTTTCACCTTTTAGGAAAAATGGAATATATTGAATATATTATAGAAAGAAAAGGAGACTCCCCATATGCCAAATGCAAAACTTGAAAATCTCCTCAATCTCGCCCTCTCTGCGACAGAGGCAGAAATGCAAAAATCCCATGTTCTCAACACAGGATACAGTCCTGTCTCAAAAACATGGGAATTGATCGTCAAATATCACGGACCACTCGAACGCCTCGAATCAGAAGTCATTCACATCGAACCCCTGATCAACGGTTACGCCATCGCAACTGTCCGGGAGGACTTCATAGACGCCTTTGCAGACCTCGATGAAGTCGAGTTTGTAGAAAAGCCCAAACGGCTCTATTTTGAATAATGCTGCCAAATGCTTAACGATACACCGCAGCATTCCATCTCAGCTCGTTCTTGAACGTCCTGATGTCTGTATTCTTGTCAATGACAACAGCCTCGATGCCCATGGCATCAGCCCAGTCAACCATCTGCTCTACAGACAGATCATACGAGAACGCTGTGTGATGTGCACCGCCTGCCAGAATCCAAGCTTCCGCACCCACTGTAAGATTCGGCTCTGGTGTCCAGAATGCAGTGGCTACTGGAAGTTTTGGCATCGGCTTCTCCACCTTCTTGCAGTCAACAGCATTGATAATCAGGCGGAAACGGCTGCCAAGGTCTATCAGCGATGTCGCTACCGCAGGTCCTGTCTTGGAAGTAAATACAAGCCTTGCCGGATCTTCTCTGTTGCCCATTGACAGCGGACATACTTTAATAGAAATATCCCCCTCTGAAATGCTCGGACATACCTCGAGCATATGCGCCTGCAAAATACCTTCCTTGCCCGGAACGAAATTATAGGTGTAATCCTCCATAAATGAAGTACCCTTTGCATCTTTGACATTGGATGCCATAATCTTCATCAGGCGGACCATCGCCGCAGTTTTCCAGTCACCCTCGCCGCCAAAGCCGTAGCCTTTTTCCATCAGGCGCTGAATCGCAAGACCGGGAAGCTGCTTCAATCCGCCAAGCATTCCAAAGTGTGTGACAATGGCATGATAGTCTCTCTCTTCGAGGAATTTCTCCATACCGATCTCAATGCCAGCCTGCACCTCTACATGCTTTCTAAATTCTGCATCGTCCCTGCCCTCTGTCAGAATCTTATATTTGCTGTAATATTCGTCCGTCAGATTCTTGATATCCGCATCTGATACCGCGTTGACATACTCCACCAAATCATTGACATTGTAGTGGTCAATCTCCCAGCCAAACTTGATCTGGGCCTCAACCTTGTCCCCTTCTGTCACCGCGACATTGTTCATATTATCCCCAAAACGGCATACTCTGATGTGGGAGGATTCCATCACACCGACCGCAGTCACCATCCACTGCGCAATCTTTTTGATCACATCGGTATTCTGCCAGTGTCCTACCACAATCTTGCGCTCAATGCCCATGCGGCTCACGATATGCCCATACTCGCGGTCGCCATGTGCCGACTGGTTTTCATTCATAAAGTCCATATCAATTGTATCATATGGAATCTCTTCATTAAACTGCGTGTGGAAATGCATCAGCGGCTTTCTGTACTCCTGCAATCCCAGAATCCATGACTTTGCCGGCGAGAATGTGTGCATCCATGTGATGACGCCTGCGCACTCCTCGTCCGCATTCGCTTCGTTGAATGTCTTTCTGATCACTGCATTGGTAATCAGCGTCGGCTTCCAGACAACCTCATACGGCAGAATACCGGAGTTGTTGAGCCCTTCCACAATCTTCTTTGAGTGCTCTGCCACATTCCTCAGACACTCCTCACCATATAGATCCTGTGAACCTGTTGCGAACCAAAACTTATAATTTTTTCCTGTTTTCATGTATCCCCTCCAAATCTGTGTTTATTGTTATTATATTTTTACCACAAAAGGAAGCATAAAACAAGATTTATTTTATCCAAAAATAAAATATTTCCACCTGTGCGGTTTAGATTAACCAGTTTAACGGCTGGACATTTTCCCACAACG
>ERZ779622.1307-NODE-1307-length-10401-cov-5.189735_pt1 | contig 10401 bp, 8 predicted proteins | sample MGYA00514188_ERZ779622 | MGnify/ENA primary metagenome ERZ779622 (study PRJEB29562, sample SAMEA4376702) | mouse gut metagenome | isolation source: Cecum | study: EMG produced TPA metagenomics assembly of the A DSS colitis mouse model was used to assess the...
AAATCTCTCCATTTTCCCTCTGCATTATCCGCGATAATTGTCCCTCAGGCAGCGATACACTCTCTCAAAGCCGTCTCTCACATTATAATGGGTTTCCCAGCCCATCTCTCTCAACTTTTTCTCGGACGGTTTATTTCCCGGATTCAATTTCGCCTCCAGATAATTGTCTTCCGTTTTCCGCACCTTCCTTACAACACTCACTTTTTTCTCGGGGATCTCTGCCAATATCTCCGCCAGTTCCCCCACACTGACAAACTGTTCCGTATTGGCAACATTATAGGCTTCCCCCGGAGCCCCCTCCAAAAGAAGCAGCAGGAAAGCCGCCGTCGCATCCGCAATATAACAAAACGGTCTTCTGGCACTTCCGTCACTATAGAGGACGATATCTTCCTGCTTCAAAATACATTTTATAAAGCTTGTAAATACTCTCGGATCATTCTCCACATCCATCGTCGGCCCGTATGTATGCCCTATTCTGGCCATTGTCACCGGTACATCGTACTCTCTGTAAAAAGCCGCGCACAATGTCTCCCCAAGCCTTTTGCTCTCGCCGTAACAACTATGTTCCTCCAACGGGTCCATCATCCCCATTGTATTTTCATTCATATTTTCCGGCGAGGCAACCTTTCCGTAGACATCCCCCGTGCTGAAAAACAGAAAACCTCTGCAATTTTTTTCTTTCGCCAGTCTCAACAGATTATACGTCCCGATCACATTGGGCTCTATCACCTCCACCGGCATCGTCGTATAATACCGCGGATTCGCCATGCCCGCCGTGTGAATAATGTAATCTGCTTCAGGAATATCCTTCACCGGATAAAGAATATCTCCCGCATAAAATCTGAAATTCTCGTGGTCCCAAAAAGCTCCGAACCGCTCTCTCGCCTTTTCCTCATTTCTCCCCTGGGCGATAACGCGTACCGATATCTGCGTATACATATTCAAATACATAAAAAAGCATACCATATACGATGCCAACATGCCATAGGCACCGGATATAAAAACCGTCTTTTCATGAAACCTGTTCCAATCCATTCCCCGGCCATATATATCTTCCATATCGCTCTTTATCATTTCATTTTTGATATCCAGTTTCACTTTTCACATCCCCCGAATCAACGGACTCATCCTTTTTCAACAGACACTTTCCTGATCAGATCTCCATGTTTTTCTTTGTGCAGGAAAAAATAGTTCGTCTCAACAGTGGCTTCCGTGACCGTATCGATTCGTGCAAGTCTGTCACCGCTGATCACAAAACAATCGTAACCGCACCCCCCCAGGAAATCAATAATATCATTGGGGTGATAGTTGAACTTTTCGCACCATTTTCTCAACATTTCCGAAAAAATGATCGGCCGGCACCTCTCGATCGTTTTCGCTCCGCCCTGGTATACAAAAAATTCCGAACCCTCCACATCGCATTTGATAAAGTCCAATCTGTCGATCTCATGCTCTGCCGCCCAGTCATCCAATTTTATCATTTGAACACTGTCTTTTCGGACTCCTTCTTTTTCGCGGAGATTTACCAGGGAGGATGCTCCCGATTCTTCCGTATCGTAATAAAAGTCAAGCGTTCCATTTTCTTTATAAAACCCTAAATTGACCAGTCCCCCCGTGGAAAGACCATTGAGTTCAAAGTTTCTCTTCAGTCTGCCATAGGTAACAGGGCTAGGTTCAAAGGAAAATACTTTCATATGCGGACACATATTTAAAATATTCAGAGAATACCATCCAATGTTGGCGCCTATGTCAAACACTGTAAAATTCTTATCCTCTTTGTAATGACTCAGTATTTTCTTTACCATACCGGTCTCTTCGGGCTCGTAGTCCCCTCCGCACAGGCAGGCGACCGGAACCTCCATGTAGTCATTTTCATTCATATACAATTTTATTCCTGTTTCCAGCTCCACATATATCCCGCTCTCCTCGATAACCAGCCTGTTCACACTCGATTTTTCCATCAAAGACTTAACATCCGCCATTTTCATCAAATTGGAATGTACTGCCTTCTGGTATTCAATCCTGTCTCTCTTTTCTTTTCCTGAATTTTCATATTGTTTTTTTATTTCCTGATACATTTCGCAAGTCTCTCCTGATCTAATATTCATTTACATAGCCAAACCGATTAAAGTCCAGTTCATCGACGGAATCTTCCGTCAGATCTCTGTAGGGAATTTCACATGCCCTGCAGGCTTTAAAGCACTGCCCTTTTGTACTTAACATTTTCTGCCGCAGATCATACAAAGATTTTGATTCCCATATCTCCTGTATGCTGTGTTCTTTTATATCCCCAAACCTCAATTCTTTTAGCCAGTCTGCACAGCAGGTTATAACGGTTCCATCATTTCGGACTGTCAAATGTGTGAACGGATATCTGCAGGCACGTTTTTCCTGAAATATATTGGATTCCAGGGAATTCCTGTGTTCCTGCGCGGCCTCGTCGCCATAATAGTTTTCAAACACATCATTCTCGCCTACATCCATGTTGAAAATTTCATCTATCCCCACCACATCTGCAATATCCTCATATTTTTTCAGAAACTCTTCATTTACCGATTTTCCGGCATCGAACATTTTCACATATATTTTCGGTTTTTCCCCCTCGGTTTTCTCTCTGTACTCATGTAAAAATCTTACATTCTCCCAAATGTCCGACGGCGTGTAAGAAGATTTTGTGATATATTTATTTCGCTCCTCCTCAATTCCATATATGGAGATCCGAATAATATCCAGCCCATACTCTACCAGCTTTTTGGCCGTCTCCCTTGTCATCAGAGAACCGTTCGTCGTGATCTCGATCTGTTCCGCGACATCTCTTTCTTTTACCGCTTTCACCATATCGCATAACCGCGGATTGACCATCGGCTCTCCCAGCGAATACAGTTTCAATAATTTTATCTTTTCCCCCGCACCGTCTGTCCAGTTTTTCAGATCATCCAATGTTTTTTGGAAGATATCCCACTCCATATTTTTTAACGGTTTTGCGCCATCCGCATACTCATTATTTCCGTGAAAGCACATCACACACTTGAAATTGCATAAATTTGTCGGCTCAATACTGACGCACAACGGTAATTTAAGAGGCAGACAATCCTTCAATATTCTTCTGTCGTTTTGATATAATTTTTCAGCATTTTCTTTTCCACTTCCTGTTCATTTTATCATTTCCCCGCCATCCGCGACCACCACGCTTCCGGTCATAAAGGACGAATCATCCGATACCAGAAACAGCGCAACCTTAGCGATCTCTTCCGGCTTTGCCATTCGCCTCAGCAGATTACAATCCTCAAATCTCGAAAAATCCCGGTTTGTAAACAGGTTTGTCTCCGTAATCCCGGGACAAAGACAATTAACTCTGACATCCGGCGCATAATTTTTTGCCACATACCGGGAAAACTGAATCAGAGCCGCTTTAGAACTGGCGTACATATAACTCTTTTTTCCCTTGATATAATAGTGGAGCCCATTTATAGAAGCGTTAAACAATATCACTCCATGGCGCGCCTTTAATTCTTCCACAAATTCCTGGCACAGATACATTGCCGCCTTGACATTGACATCGTAAACGGCATCCCAATCTTCCTCTGTGATCTCCTCCAGTGCACCTGTCCTCAACATTCCCGCGTTACTCACAAGAATATCGATGTGCACTCCACTGTTCAACAATTTTTTATGCAGTAAGCAGAGCTCTTCTTTTCGGGTTACATCGCATTGACAATAGGTGATCCGCAATCCCCTCTTCCCCGCCTCTGCCGCAAAGGCATCCCCGCGCTCCGCGTCACGCCCTGCTACAAAAACTTCCGCTCCCTCCTCTGCAAAAATCAGGGCAATACCCCCCCCGATCCCGGACGTCCCTCCTGTAATCAGCGCAGTCTTTCCCTTCAGCCTGTCCATACTTCCCTCCTCATATCTTTGTATCAGTTCTATCCAGTTTCCTTCCGGATCTCTGCAGAAGCAGCAAAGATTTTTATTTTGCATGGATATAACTTCTGTCTTTTGCCGGCCGTTCTTTTTCCTGATATCTCCAACGACCGCATATATGTTATCCACACCAAACGCGATATGCCCCATGCCTGTCATGGAAATCGGATAATCCTCAGGAAGAGTCGGTAAATTTTCTCCCTCCCACAGAACTTTGACAAGTTCCAGCATATCCCCCTGCCCGGTTTTCTTCCCATAGGGCGTCACCAATTTGGTTGTCAGTATTTCCACATTGGAAATGCCTAACAGCTCCTCAAACAGCTTTCCTCTCGCCGGTTCCATACTGCAGATCGGAATCATCTGAAACACCGCCGTATAAAATTCTTCCAATCTGCGGATATCATCCACATAGATACCCGCATGTCTAATTGCGATCATATAGCTCCTTTTCTTTTGTCAGGTCAGAGACATCCCGCCATCTACCGGAATCACTGTACCTGTAATATAAGATGCACTTTCCGATGCTAAAAACAGCACCACCTCGGCAACCTGTTCCGGTTTTGCAATGTATCCCATGGGAATACCGCCCAAAAATCGGGAAAAATCCCGGTTCGAGTATATCTCCGTATCTATAATTCCCGGACAGACCACGTTGACTCTGACCTCTTTTGCAAAATTCAATGCGCACAGTTTGGAAAATTTTATCATCGCCGCTTTTGAAGCGCCATACATATACGTCTTCGTTCCGCTGGTAAAAGAATCCAGCCCGCTGACCGAGGCATTATTTATTATATTGCCGCGGCACGGTCTCAGCAGATCCAAAAAACATTTTGTCATATACAGGACGCTGTTCAGGTTGGTATCGATGGAGCGGTTCCAATCCTCCAGATCAAGGTTTTCCAGATCGCTGGTGACAAATATTCCTGCATTGTTAAACAATACATCTGTCTTTCCGTATTTATCACCAACCGCTTTCCGAAGTTTCCGCACATCCTCCAGCTTCGTTGCATCACAGTACATAAACTCGGCTTCCGGATTCCCTTTCCGGTGGATTCGATCCGCTGCTTTCTCCCCTCTTTCACGGTTTCTGCCTGTCAGGATCACCTTCGCCCCCTCCTCTGCAAACATCTCTGCAGTGACCGCGCCGATTCCTGAAGTTGCCCCCGTAACAATAACTACCTTATCTTTAAATCGCATCTCTCTCATTTACTCCACCAGATCAATATACATATTTGCCTTCAGTTCATCCCTCGACAGAAACGGCGCCATGTCCTCCAGCGGCGGAGAGACCAGCGTACTGTCTTCCAGTTTTTTGGTGGCCGATTTCGGTTCAAACACCTGCGCGGTCGAGCAGATTACTTCACACAGAAGGAATCCCGCAAAAGACAGTATCTCCTCCGCTTTTTCTATCCATTCCTGATTATCCCCTATTCTAAAATAGGGAATGCCGTATGCCGCCGACAGTTTTTCAAAATCAGGGAATCCCAAATCTCCGCTTTCCGGTCCGACTCCGATCAGCCCATTGTGAAATACATTGTTCTGTGTCTGCCTGATCTGGTGATATCCTCCATTGTTGATCACAAATATTTTGATGGGAAGCTGATTCGTCACGATAGTCTGCAGTTCCTGTATATTCATCTGAATACTGCCATCGCCCGCGAGACAGATGATCTCTCTTTTTCCTGATGCCACACAGGCCCCGACTGCTGCCGGAAGGTCATACCCCATGGAGGATAAACCACAGTTCATGATAAACCGCTGCCCTTTCCCAATATAATACGTCTGGCTTCCCACCACGCTCGCCGACCCGTTGGCGACAACCGTGACAGCCCCTTCCGGAAGCATCCTGCCCAGCTTATCGATAAAAGCATAAATATTTACAGATCCCTTCTCGAGATAATGCTTTTCCCGGACGACAGGATATTGCTTTTTCCATCTCCGGCATTGTTCTGACCACTCAGCATGATTTGACTCCGCATCAGGTTTCAGGCTTCCGATAAGACTCTCCATAAATTCTCCCGCATCCGCGCAGATCGGCATATCCACTCTTATCGTAGGTTTTTTCAATTCTTCCGGATCTATATCCACGACTGCCACATAAGCTTCCCTTGCCCAGGTTTTCACATCGTACCCCACCTGGTAAATGTTCAGTCTGGAACCAATACACAACAAAAAGTCGCTGTTCTGGACAGCAAAGTTTCCGGCACGGTCTCCCATCGTGCCGCCCCGCCCCGTATAACATTCATTTTCAGTCTCTATCAGGTCTATACTGTCCCAGCACGTCACCACCGGGATTTTTGTCCGCTCTGTCAGCTGCTTCAGTATTTCCGCCGCTCCGGAAATACGTATGCCGTTCCCCGCATAGATCACCGGGCGCCTGGCATCCGCTATCCGCTCTGCGACTTTTTGAGCCGCATTCCCGAGATCATCGCCCCGCACCATATTTTTATCTGTCTTTGCCGTATAACCCCGCAGCTCATCCGTCTCTACATACGCCCCCTGGATATCCAGCGGAATATCCAGCCAGCACGGTCCCGGTCTGCCTGTCATGGCTATATCCAGCGCTTTTTCCAGACAATATCTGACCCTTCCCGCGTCCATGATCATTTCCGCATATTTTGTCATACTGCCCAGCGCCGAGACAATATCAAACTCCTGATTTCCCAATGTCCGCAATTTCAGGCCGCTGCCCCGCACCGTGATGGATGACTTTGCCTGCCCGGACAAAACAAGCATCGGTATGGAATCCATATAGGCACCTGCCACTCCGTTCAATGCGTTGATTGCTCCCGGACCGCTGGTCACACAGACCGCTGCCATTTTATTCTCCACCCGGAAATATGCTTCCGCCGCTATTGAGGACGCCTGCTCATGGTGATTATAAATGCAGTGAAGGCTTGAATGATGCCCGAAAGAATCGTTCATATGCATCGCTCCGCCGCCGACCACTGTAAAAATATTTGTAATGCCATGCTCCGCCAGAAAATCGGCTATATAATCAGACACCTTGACTTTCATTCTTTTTCTCCATAAATCGATATAAAATAATCTATCGCCGACCGAATCTCGTCCTCGGTTATATCATGCACCACAGAAAGTTCTCCCGTATCTCCGTACGCCGTGATCAGAACAGCTGTCAGCGCGTCACTCTCCTGTTTTTTATCTTTGCGTATCGACCGCATATATTCACAGAACGGTTTGTCCAGCAATGTCACATCTATATCGATAACCTGCAATAAGACTGCCTCGCTGCGCTTTGCCACATCCGCCGGCAGATAACCTCTCTCCTGTGAAATATGGTTTGCCATAATCATTCCGACCGCCACCGCCGTTCCATGCGGAATCCTATAATTTGTCACGGTTTCGATCGCATGACCAAAAGTATGGGCAAAATTCAGTTTGACGCGCTCTCCTCTGTCAAATTCATCCGCCTCTATAAAACTCTTTTTATATGTCAGGCTGGATTCCGTAAATAGATCTACCGTCTTCTGATGCCGTTCCAACAGTCCGGACAAATTCCTCTCCATATTTTCCAGCCCGCTCTCACCGCTCATAATATTAAACTTGATCACTTCGCCAAGTCCGCTTTTGTAATCCTTTTCCGTCAGCGTCTGAAACATTTCCGAATAGATATACAGTACATCCGGCGGATAGAAGGTTCCCAGCAGATTTTTATATTTTTTGTAGTTCAGCGAGGTTTTCCCTCCTATGCAGCTGTCGCATGCCGCGAGCAGCGTAGTCGGCACGAATATCCAGCGGATTCCTCTGTACATTATGTTTGCGGCAAATCCCGTAATGTCCTGTATGATCCCCCCGCCGACAGATATCAGCACCGCGTTTCTCTTCGCCGGTATCGCTGTGATCCGCTCACATATGGCAAGCGCCGTCTCGATCGTTTTATTCTGTTCCGCGGCTTCCAGCAAGCATAGACGGCCTTCCGGTATCTTACAAAACAACCGGCGGTACAGGCCATATACCTTTTCATCGATCACATAGAACGCATTCGGCACACTGCACAGATCATCAAAAAAGGATGGCTCTTTCTCTATAATCACTTCGTATTCTTTCAATTTAGACTGAATTTTCATCTTTTCCGCTTCCTCACCGGTTTTGCTGTCGCTGACTTTATCGATCAGTATGCCGCACTGTAAATATCTTCTACGTCACAATAATGAGAATATGTTACAAATACTTTCTCCATCTCTCCGTGTTCTGTTTCCAGAACATCCCTGATATGGCGGTTTAAAAACTCTGCCGCCCCTTTCACAAAATCATACTCCATCGCGGGCGTCACATAATTATCCTCTTTATTGGAATATCCGTCAAAACCGGCACACGCGATTTTTGTGACACAGGCGCGCTTTAATACTTTCAAGAGCATTAAAAAGGAATTATCCATTAACTGCTCCTTCAGTTCCAACAGCGGGACCCGCATCACCACATGTTCAAACGTCCCGTTTCTGCACTCCACATTGGAGGTTGCAATCATTTTTATTTCCGGACATCTGTCTAATTTCCCTGCCATCTCCTTATATCTGCTGCCCTTTGTCACAAACACATAATGGACAGGAATATTTTCCGGAATATAATTGACAGAAATAATATATGGCTTCTTCTCCGCTATATATTTTAATACTTTCTCTTCCTGCAGTCTGATATTCTTTCCCGGGCCTATCAGAAGAAGTTCCCGATTTTCCAGCTCTTCCTTCAATTTTTCATAGGCGGCTCCCTCATCGTACTTTTCAGAAATATACTCCTGATACAGCTCTTCGGCAAACTCTCCGTCGTATAACAGCCTTTTTTCTTCCGGCTGAATCCGGGCGAGAAGTTCATCCAGCCCTGACGGCGACAGATTTCCTTTTTTCTGATAATAGTTCAGGTAATTCGGATGGCATCTGTTGGCGGCGCACATATAAAAAAATGAGTTGTACCCCCAGGGCAGTTTGTCGTGGATCGGCTTAATACTCTCTTCAATCGCTTCCAGCATAGGCCTTATATCATAATGAGCGCCATATTCCTCATTCATTTTTCGCGCCAAAAGTTCTATCGGAGCGTTCCCCGCGCTCTTTCCCATCCCGAACAACGTTGCGTCCACCAAAACGTCTCTGTCTGTATTCTTTTTTAAAAAGGCCTGCGCATTGGCATAACCCATCTGAAAATTATTGTGGGCATGAAATCCGATCTGAATATGCGGTTTTACTCCTCTGTCCAGAACTTCATAGTAATGCAGCAACTTTTCCGGCTCTAAAAGCCCATATGTGTCTACCATGGAGACGGCATAAGGCTCTGCCTCATTCACAAGCCGAATCACCTCCTGCAGATCTTCATCGCTGTAAGATGTAACAGATACCAGCTGCGAGAACACTTTATAACCCTTTTCTTTTACCCGGCTGCAAAACTCCATCGCCTCATGCATCTTTTGTTTTTTGAAGATTACACGGATCCCGTCAAGAAAAGACTCCTCACAGGACTGGATATTTTCAAGAGAACATGTCCCATAATCTATCATCCCCACAACCAGAAGCGGACGCCTTTTTATACATTTCCATATTTCCTCAACAGCTTTCGTGTTCGGAAAAATACTGCGGTTATGATCATAGGGCCGCCTTTCATCTATAAATCCAACTTCTACGATATCGACCCCCGAATTCACCAGCCTCTCAAAAATACTGATCAAATTATCTCTGCCAAATTCCCAGTCGTTTACATAGCCGCCATCGCGCAGAGTACAATCCAGCAAAAATTTCTTTCCCATTCAAATTTACCTTCTTACTTCCTGAGAATATACACTACCCACTGTCCGTCCGTTTTTTTGTAAGCCAATTCGCAGCACTTTATTCCCGCCGCCAATATTTTCTGTATAAGTTCTTCTTCTTTAAGTCCCTGCACGGGATCATCCACAACTATGTAATGAAAATTTTTCCTTCCCGTTTGAGATATGATATCCTTCAACTTTGAAAACAAAAAAACATGATCAGATACTCCCCGCAGATCCGGCAAAAAGCATTTTTCCTGCGTCCCGTTATATAATGTAACTCTCTGTGCTCCTTTTTCTCTCAACACCTCTTTTACTTTCAGTGAATTTGAACCCATTCCGCAATTTAATCCCAGAATATAAATATCATCCTCAGATGAAAGATTCCAAACATCAAAAAGTTTCTGTTCCACATAACTCCCTGTTCCCCACGGATCAATACCATACTTCCCCTGAAACTCTACCCGATCCTTCTCATAGAGCTCTTCAAGCTTCTGGCATTTACCGTAGTCCTCCTTTAGAGTCACCGAACCATAATGATGGCAAAACGCATCCTTCACAAGCATATTTTTATAGCCATGTCTTCTCATCCAGAGAGAAAACCTGTCATCCGGAAAGGAAAACATAGGATTTTCATTGCAAAAGATTTCCTGATACATATCCAATGTCACCTCTTCCCACAACAATGATGGTATAAGGCATAGAGGATTACACAAACGGACTCT
>ERZ779622.1311-NODE-1311-length-10371-cov-5.975572_pt1 | contig 10371 bp, 9 predicted proteins | sample MGYA00514188_ERZ779622 | MGnify/ENA primary metagenome ERZ779622 (study PRJEB29562, sample SAMEA4376702) | mouse gut metagenome | isolation source: Cecum | study: EMG produced TPA metagenomics assembly of the A DSS colitis mouse model was used to assess the...
TTTAAATGTTAAAAGTATATATGTATTGCATGAATGTTTATATCATTATAGACAGACATCCTCTTCCATGGTGTAGATGGGACGGGACAATATACAGCGAGAGCAGTTTCGAATCTTGTACCGGTCAGTAGATGCAGAGTTGGAGAAGTATAAGAATATTTATGATTTGCGATCGCAATGGAAGAAATATATACTATTCCTAATGATACCAAGGGCGGATATGCTGTATCGTAGTTTTAATGACCTTGATTATTTGTTCCCATTTCCGAATGTGCGCAGGGGCGCATCGATCATATTATATGGAGCGGGTACATATGGCCAGCGGTTATACGGGTTCCTTCAAGAAACAGGTTTCTGCGAAGTGACCGCATGGGTGGACAGGAATTATGCGGAATTTCAGAAAATGGGGCTGCCGGTAGACAGCCCGGAGATTATTTCGAACAGGCGGTATGATGAAATCGTTGTAACAATTACCTATGCGAAGCCGAGGTACTCTCTAAGGAAAAGTCTGTTGGAGAAATATCCCCCGAATAAAATCCATATGATTGATGAAGAATTGATTTGTTCGGAAAAGACATGGAAAGCACTGGGATTTGACGGGGTCAAGGTAGAGGATGAAAGTGGAAGTGATGTAACAGGATGGAGACAGTAGGGAAAATAGCGGATATAATTGCGGCGCTGATGAAAGTGAGAGCGGAAGACATTACAGGAGTATCTATTTTAAAAAAGGGAATGACCAACCGCTCTTTTCTGTTTACCTGTAATGGTGAGGGATATATCATACGCATTCCGGGTGAGGGCACAGAAAGATTGATTGACCGCAGGCAGGAAGCAGAAGTATATGATGTCATTAATCACGAAGGCATTAGTGACGATGTGGTGTATATTGATTCGGCTTATGGGTATAAGATAAGTAGATTTTGGGAGAATGCGCGGGTGTGTGATCCATTTTGCGAGACGGATGTCCGGCGTTCTATGCACAGGCTTCGCGTATTTCACCATAAAGAGTTTCAGGTTAAACATGAATTTGATATTTTTAAGCAGATTCAATTTTATGAGAATCTGTGGACAGACAGGCAGTCGGTGTATCAGGATTATGAGACTGTCAGAGAAAAAGTGCTTTCATTGGACGGTTATATTGACAGGTACATAGAACAAAAGGTTTTGTCTCATATTGATGCAGTGCCGCACAACTTTCTCTTTATTAAGAAAGAAGAGAATAATGAAGAAGAAATCCGACTAATTGATTGGGAGTATGCCGGTATGCAAGATCCGCATGTGGATATAGCAATGTTTTGTGTTTATGCCATGTATGATCGGAAGCAGGTGGACAAACTGATAGATTTGTATTTCACAGAGGGATGTGCACGAGAGATACGAATTAAAATTTACTGCTATATTGCCGCCTGTGGATTACTATGGAGCAACTGGTGTGAGTATAAGAAACAGTTGGGAGTGGAGTTTGGTGAGTATGCACTCGCACAATACAGGTTTGCAAAAGAATATTATCAAATTGCGCGGGAATCAATGAACTAGGTGATTATAATGCATAGGGTGAAACAGGCGATTATTATGGCGGCTGGAATTGGTAAACGTTTGCAGCCAGTAACGTTAGATGTTCCAAAGCCATTGGTAAGAGTAAACGGTGTTTGCATGATTGATACGGTCATACAGGGACTACACGCAAATGGGATTGAGAAGATTTATGTTGTAGTAGGATATCTGAAAGAACAATTTTTATTTCTTGAGAAATATTATAACGGGTTGAAATTGATAGAGAATCCCTATTATGACATTTATAACAATATTGCCTCCCTGTATATGGCAAGAGAGCATATAGAGGATGCTATGATACTTGATGGAGATCAGATTATATATGATCATAGGAGTTTAGTTCCTGAATTTGAGCGCTCAGGATATAATGGAGTATGGACCGAGAATGAGACGGACGAATGGTTGATGACAGTCGAAAATGGAATTGTGACACATTGCAGTCGTTCAGGCGGAAGTCGGGGATGGCAGTTATTCAGCGTGTCCAGGTGGAGTGCTGAAGATGGCAGGAAGCTGAAACAGCATGTAGAAAAGGAGTTTGAGGAAAAGAAGAATCGACAGATTTATTGGGATGATATTGCCATGTTTTGTTATCCGGAAGAGTATCAACTGGGAGTTCATGAAATGGAAGCGGGTGCTCTTATCGAGGTTGATAATATAAGTGAATTGATAAAACTGGATAAAAGCTATGCTGATTTTGGGAGACAAGTATGATAGAGGGAGAAAAATTGCGGAATCAAATTGATTGGCATGCAATAATTGTGCCTTTTGTAAGTGTTGGAATATTTTGTATTATTTTTATGGTTTTTCCGGGACAATCAGCTTTGCTCTTACAGGCAATCAGAGGATTTTTAGGGAATAAGTGCGGAATTTATTATACAGTATTGGGATTGGGAATTTTATTATGCACAGGTTATATTGCATTTTCGAAATACGGACAAATTAAACTTGGTAAAGGAACGCCCAGATATTCTTCGTTCACATGGGGCAGTATGATTTTTACATCTACGATGGCTGCGGATATACTTTTTTATTCTTTGATTGAATGGGCTTTGTATGCAAATGAGTCTTATATTGAAACTTTGGGTGGTATGCAGAAATGGGCGTCTACATATCCGCTGTTTCACTGGGGACCGATTGCATGGAGTTTTTACATTGTTCTAGCTGTAGCCTTTGGCTTTATGCTGCATGTGAGAGGACGGGAGAAACATAAATTTTCGGAGGCATGTCGTCCCATATTGGGAGATAAGGTGGATAGGGGATGGGGGAAGGCAATAGACCTGCTTGCAATATTTGCGTTGATTGCCGGAACTGCGACAACTTTCTCACTGGCGACTCCGCTTCTTTCCACGGCGCTTAACAGAGTTTTTGGTTTGCCGGATCATAGTGGTACGACGATTGCGGTATTATTACTGATCGCATTCGTCTATACTGTAACGGTATGGTATAGTATGAAAGGTATATCGAAACTGGCTTCTTACTGTGCATATTTATTTTTATTATTGCTGATTTATTTTTTTATATGCGGTGGAGAGACAGTTTATATTTTGGAAACGGGGTTTTCTGCGCTGGGAAATATGGTTCAGAATTTTATTGGGATGGCTACGTGGATGGATCCACTCCGGGAAAACAGTTTTCCACAAAGCTGGACGATTTATTATTGGGCCTATTGGATGGTTTGGTGTGTCGCAACCCCCTTTTTTATTGGAATAATAAGCGAAGGACGAACAATAAGAAATACAATTCTGGGAGGATATGGATGGGGACTGATGGGAACCTTCACATCATTTATTATTTTAGGTAATTATGGGCTGGCACAACAAATAAAGTATGGTTTGGATATTTCTGACTTTATTGCAAATGGTGGCTCTTATTCGGAGGCTATTTTAAGAATTTTTGATACAATGCCACTGCGCCAAGCCGGACTGTTACTTTTGATTATAACGATGATTGCTTTTTATGCGACGACTTTTGATTCCATTACGATGGTAGTTTCTGAATATTCGTATAAAAAGATGATACCTGATCAGGAACCGGATAAAAGGATCAGAACTTTTTGGGCCATTATATTTATATTATTGCCGATTGCGTTGATTTTTGCGGAAAATTCTATGTATAGTCTGCAATCTGTGTCTATCATAGCAGCTTTTCCGATTGGATTTATCGTGTTGCTTATTGTGATTAGCTTTTTGAAAGATGCTAAGATATATTTAAAACAGTGTGAGTGATAATGGGATTAGTTTGACGGGCAGAGATTTGGGTGAGCATAGGATTTCGATATCATATTATCGGGATGAGACAGGATACCATACAATGAAGGAAGGATAACAGAATATGGATTGGCAAGGGATTAGCGAGAAAATATCTAAAATAAAGGAACGATTACAGGATGACCAGTCGGGAATGCTGTTCGATGCAAGATTATATTATAGTCTTACAGGAGATAAATGGCAGCTGTATAAAGCGGTAGACCTGTTAGAAAAGGCATGGCATTGTCCGATACTTGAAGATTTTCTAAATCAATCTGCCGGTAAAGGGATTGTTATATGGGGATGTGGACATGATGGCAGGGAGGCAAAAAGGACTATAGATGTTTGCGGTTATCACCTGGATTATTTCTGCGATAGCAGTAGTAAAGTAGTTGGGACAGAAATTGACGGAGTACCGGTAATTTCTGTTGAAGAAATGCTTGAAAGATGCAAGGACTATTCCGTTATTATCGGATCATCTAAATATAAGGATGAAATGTATGAAGTATTGTCAAGCCATAAGTTTTCTCCTGATAATATTCTGAGTATTGGTTATGGACATTTGCAGGCTCACACAGGAGAATGTCAGTATTTCGATGTATTTGAACCTGAGGAGAACGAAGTATTTATTGATGCCGGATCTTATGATGGCGAGACGATATTGGATTTCGTTCAATGGACAGAAGGAAAATATGATAAAGTAATTGCACTGGAACCTTTAAGTGATATGTGTGGACGCATTAAAACAATGTGTAGAGACAGAGATTTGCGCCATATAGAACTTTATGAAGCGGCAGCATGGAACAAGGAAGAAAGGTTGTTTTTTACAGAAGATATGACTGGTTCTAAGGTGGAAGCTGATGGTGGAATAGCTATCAAGGGGATGGATCTTGATCATATCGCAAAGGAGGACAGAGTCAGGTTGATTAAAATGGACATAGATGGCAGCGAGTTAAAGGCTTTGAAAGGTTACAAAAGAATCATACAGTTGTAACTTCATAAATTAGCAATCAGTCTCTACCATAAACCTGAGGATATAGTGGAACTGCCGGCTTATGTTCTTGAATTGGTGCCGGAATATAAATTCTACATCAGGCATTATTGTTCAGATGTATGTGAAACCGTGTTGTATGCGATTATTTGAAGAATAGTTGGAGGTATAGTATACGACATACAGATTTCTGCTTCAGGTTCTTGCAGAATCCATATACGGAAGCTATTACAAGGACGAAACCGGAATTTCTGATACCGCCGTTAACTATAGTATTTGAGTAAGTGAAAGAAAAGGAGTTAATCTGATGATACAGAAAATCAGAGATATTTATGCGCATTTAGGCGATGATGAATCAAGGGAGATCTTTGAGAAGCGGCTGCTTTACAGCTTAACAGGTGACAGAAGATATATTGTAGAGATTGTTAAGAATACCGTGCTATATCAAAAGGTATGCAATATATTGTTGCAGGATAAGCATAGGAAATATATAGTCGGTGCGGGACAGTGGGGGAAGATCATGGCGGATCTGTTTCGGGAATTTGGCATAGAAGGCTTATTGGATAATTATGTGTCCGGGACATATAATGGATTGCAGATTTTACCAATGAAAGACTTTCTGCAAAATACACCGGAAGCATCTGTTTATATCTCATCCACTACTTTTCATAAGGAACTTTGTGAGGTAATTCAGGAGATAGGTGTCGAATCGGAAAGAGTGGTTGATTTGGCAGGGATGATGCTTCAGGTGTATCATGAGCAACAGTATTTTGATTTGCCCTGTTTAGAACAGCACAGAGAACCACATGAAGTCTTTGTCGACGGGGGATGCTATGATGGAGCTAATTCCCTTCGTTTTATACAGTGGGCGGGCAATGCCGGGAAGACGGTATATGCATTTGAAGCGGATGAAAGGAATGCTGAAAGGTGCAGAATTGCTTTGGAGCAAATAGAGGGAGCGGAGTGTCATTTGGTTGCAAAAGGAATGTGGAGCTGTGATACTCTTTTGAACTTCTGTTCAAAGGCAAATGAAGCTTCCGGTTTGGCAGAAAATGGGCATCAACGCATACCGGTGACCAGCCTTGAATCTGCTGTTAAGGAAAAAGTTACGTTTATTAAGATGGATATTGAAGGAGCGGAGTATGAGGCATTGAAAGGAGCAAAAAATATCATTTCCGACTATCATCCGAAACTGGCTATTTCCGTATATCATAAGACAGAAGATATTTGGGAATTACCGCAATTGATTTTATCCTTTTATCCGGACTATACATTTTATTTGCGCCACTATTCGCTTTCCGGAGAGGAGACAGTTTTGTATGCTGTGGCGAAAGAAAAAACCGATGTGGTTTGGACTGGCAGCCGGAAGAGGAACTAATATGATATGGAAACAACTATCAAACCTCCCATTCTGCATTTACGGGGCCGGAATCGTGGCGATGAGTGCATATACAGCAATCAAGGCATTATATGATGAGCGTCCTCTTTTTTTTCTGATATCCGATTCAGAAGATTTGGCAGCTGGAGATGGGGAAAAGATCGGATTTAATCTTAAGAAGACAAACGGAGTTCCGGTGAAAAATTTGTCGGAATGGAAGCGCGAATTAAACGAGGCTAAGCTACGTGAGAGAGAACAGCAATATCGGAGGAAAGGGAATTTCGAGTCGAATATAACTATTCCGGAGCTATATCTCGTTGCGGTACCAGAGATACACCATGCATCTATTGTGAAAAGTCTGCGGGAACTGCAGATTAAAGAGGAGAATATCATCCTGTTTACAAACAGGCGGGAAAATGATCTGATGGAGGCATATTATAGTAATGTGGAAGGTTATCGAACGATAAAGAGAATTCTTCCGAGCGAAAAAACGCAAAGACAGACAAAAGAAAACGCGAATTTCCTGGATGCAGAGAACATTGCGATGGGGAAGAAGCCAGGTGATTGCCGTAATCGAGACAGCGGATTGCATAAAGAAGACGGCAGGAGCGAAAAGCCGGAAAAATCAGCAGAAGCCTTCCTTGCAGAAAATTTTCGTGTTTACCAGGCTAAATCCCACATGGACAAGCCTCTTAGCAGACACAATATTTTATCAGGAATGCCGTCGTATATTTTTCCGATTCAAGTCGGCTCTGCCCTGACTGAGCGGATTATTTGTGATCTGCAGGATAATGCTGATGATACCATATCTGAAAAAAACCGTAATTATTGTGAACTCACAGCGACCTATTATGCATGGAAGCACGGCAATGCGCCTTATAAAGGGATTTGCCATTACAGGCGTATTTTTGATATCAGTGATGAGCAGATGCAGGAATTACTGAAAGCGGCTGACAAGTGGGATGTGATACTGCCATACCCTTCTGTTCATTATCCGGATATTTCAGTGCAGCATACTCGTTATATCAGGGAAGATGACTGGAATGCCATGCTGCAGGCGCTGGGAGAACTGGAACCAGAGTATTTGGAAGCATATGAGAAGAGCGTTTTGACAGGGGAAAAGTTTTTTAATAATTTTAACATGTTGATTGCGAAGGCGGCGGTATTTGACGATTATTGCAGTTTCCTGTTCAGAATCTTGGAGCGGACAGAGGAATTGACGACTCCGAAGGGATGGGAGCGGGAAGACCGCTTTGCAGGATATTTAGGCGAGAATCTCACTACACTGTATTTTCTGAAAAACAGGGATAGATGTAAAACTTTATATGCGGGGAAGATATGGATGACATAGCAACGGATCATATAGTTGTATAATGTTTATTATTGTAAGTGGCGGCATAGATTTTTTGACTTGTATACGCTATATTCATCAATCGATAAATTTAACAGGAGTAAAATATGCAGACATACCAGGAAGAATTAACGGCATTGATCAATCAGAATCTGCCATGGGAGAAGCTATCCGGAAAGACAATCATGCTGTCCGGCGCGACGGGGATGATCGGTAAATGCATGATTGATCTGATGATGCAGTACAACAGTACCTGCCCATCAGATCAGCAGGTTAGCATTATTGCTCTCAGTAGAAAGGAAGAAAGCGCCAGACAACGTCTGGGAGAGTATTGGGATAAAGAAACCTTCCGGTATATTTGCTGTGATGTGAATCAGGGGATTCCGGAGTGTGGCAATGTGGATTATGTGATCCATGCGGCAAGTAATACACATCCGCTGCAATACTCCCAGGATTCTGTAGGTACGATCACGTCCAATGTCATTGGTACGAAGAACCTGCTTGATTATGCAGTGTCTCATAGTACGATGCGTTTCTGCTTCATATCATCGGTGGAAATCTATGGAGAGAATCGTGGGGACGTGGATCTGTTTACAGAAGATTACCAAGGCTATATAGACTGCAATACCTTGCGGGCGGGATATCCGGAGAGTAAGAGGGTGGGAGAAGCATTATGCAATGCCTATGGGCAGACGTACCGGCTTGATTTTGTGATTCCGCGGTTAAGCAGGGTCTATGGACCGACGATGCTTATGTCAGACTCTAAGGCGATAGCCCAGTTTATCAAGAAGGCTGCTGCAGGTGAGGACATTGTACTGAAGAGCGCCGGTACGCAGTTGTATTCTTATACGTATGCGTTGGATGCCGCGCTGGGGATTCTCACGGTACTTCTGGAAGGTAAAAGCAGGGAGGCATATAATATCTCGGACAGAGATTCTGAGATAACACTCCGGCAGATGGCGGAATGGCTGGCGGAGGATAATGGCGTCAGGGTAGTCTTCGACATACCGGATCAGACAGAGCTGGCAGGATATTCCACGGCAACGAAGGCGCTTCTGGATACAGAGAAAATAACAGGCCTTGGCTGGAGGCCGCAGACGCATATGAGGGACGGGCTGCGGAAAACGGTGGTCAGTCTGAGGCAGAGTGCCGATGAGTTCTGATTTCTGTTCTTTTGAAATTTTAGAAGACGTAAGGTAGACCGAAGGACGCTTTTCAGAGGCGGCCATGCTTTCCACATAAGAAACAATAGCTGCAGTTAAGTTTAAGTCTTAATATAGAGAGATGATTTGAAAGGTATATTGTACCCCTATCGGTTCTGTGCTATACTTCTCATAGTAAACAAATTTTTTAAGAAAGTACGGAGGAGATACCATGAACATAGCATTGATACTTGCCGGAGGAACAGGAGAGCGTCTTATGCGCGGCAGGCCGAAACCGTTCGTATCAGTGCGGGGGAAAATGATCATTACGCACTGTCTTGAAGCAGTCAGTGTACATCCCAAGATTGACGCGATCCAGATAGTCGCCGATGAAGAATGGCGTGAAAGAATATATGAACAGATGCCGGAGGCTGCCTTGAGAAAATTCAGCGGGTTTTCAAAACCCGGTCCCAACAGGCAGCGTTCGGTTTTTAATGGGTTAAAGACAATAGTGCCGTCTGCTGACAAAAGAGATATTATTATGATTCACGATGCGACAAGGCCGCTGGTATCCAGGACTTTGATCTCGGCTTGTCTGAAAGCCTGTGAAAAACATGGCGGCGGGGTTTGTATGCTCCCCGAGAAGGAGATGATTTATCTGCAAAAAGACGGGTGCATTGCTTCTTTTTATGAGAGCGGTATGACCTATAAAGAACAGACGCCTGCGGCGTTTCATCTGGGGAAATATTATCGGGCTAACCGGAAGCTGGAGCCGGACGGACTTGACAGGGTACTTGACTGTGCTGAGCCGGCTGTTCTGGCAGGGATGGATGTTGCAATGATACCAGGTGAAGAGGAGAATATCAGGATCGTAACGCCAATAGACCTGGAGCGTTTTAAGCTGTTTCTGAATGCATAGGACATCTTTTTTAATATGTTTTTGAACAGCGTCATATGGTTTGATTTTGCGGTTTCTGCAATGCTGTAGATGATGGCGCTGGACTTTGCTCCGGCAATGGTATCGATCGTCACTTGGTTTTTCTTACTGATACAGAATCCGCGGATAGACTGTTCCGCAGCGTTGTTGTCCATTGGCACTTCGCCATCGTCCAGGAACTCTTTCAGGAATTTTTCCTGGTTCAGGGAATAATGTACCTCATCATTACCAAGTCAATCAGCAGGTTTCTTTTCCAGAGCCTGCGGGCTTTTCGTCGTTCACATAGTATTGATAAGGGCAGGCAGGGCCTTTTTCTGCTCGTCATTTAAGGTGCTCCTTTTTGAAAACAAGGTGCGCTGTTCTTCGGTAAATTCCGTCGGGCCGTTTCCCTCGGAGAAGAATTACGATAGAGTTATACCAAACGCCCCGCATACTGCCTCTAAAGTTGGCAATGTCGGCGCATTATTTCTGTTGAACATATTTGTAACGGTGAAATGGGAAAGGCCGGATTCCTTCGCCAGGCAGTAATCTGTCCAGCCGCGTTCCTTCATAGACAGGCGGGTATACTATTCATAAAATATCGGGAGGCTTGCTGCTATGGAAGAGGAAACTTTATTTGAAAGGCTGGCCTGCGCAAGACTGTTGACAGTTTGAAGCAGAGAGTTGCAATTAAAAAACGGCACTGTGAATGACAACAACAGATGCGCATATATAATTGCCGGTAAAACAGGTGAATTGCATCTGTCTCGTTTATATGGTATACTTCTCACAT
>ERZ779622.1315-NODE-1315-length-10355-cov-31.559612_pt1 | contig 10355 bp, 10 predicted proteins | sample MGYA00514188_ERZ779622 | MGnify/ENA primary metagenome ERZ779622 (study PRJEB29562, sample SAMEA4376702) | mouse gut metagenome | isolation source: Cecum | study: EMG produced TPA metagenomics assembly of the A DSS colitis mouse model was used to assess the...
ATAATCACAGACTTTGCAGGTATTTAATAAATCTGAGTTTCACGGATTAAGGTTTCTCATAATCCTCTGGCTTCATTCTAACGCTAACAACTTTTTCTTTGGTAACGTCAGCCTTTGGTCTTCCCGCTTTCGCCATTGCGCATCCCTCCTCATGACCATTATATTTTTGTCATACAAAAATGTCAAGTAAAAGTTTCAATTATTCGACTTTGAAGCCCTCTAAATATTTTTCAAAGATTTCGCAATTTACCAGCACCGTCTTTCCTGGCTTATAAATTGCCCTTGCTTCTTTTGCCAGCTTCATAAAACTAGACTTACACATTCCATAGTAATCAGCCCCATCATCATATCGGCGAAACTTTTTCCACTCCTTTACTATCGTCACCGTTTCACTCATAGTTCTGCTCCTTTCGCTGTCCTTTGGCATTATCTGCCAATAAGGATACATCTGCTTACAGATGCACCCTTATTGACAGACAAACTTACCAAAAAACACATACGGGTGACAGACCAGTACACTGTCCACATCGGTATCGCACCGTCATTCTAAATTGACCGGAAAATCCGGAAGTATCATTATCAAAGATATGCCTCATAGCCCCATGTAACTGCTACACTTTTTGCCAGACATTTATCGCTCACCGCCTTAACTTCAATACCAGATTTCAGTATTCCTTCGTATACACTCCCATACAAAAATAAGAGCAGGCAGCTCTTGGCGTGTCCGCATAGCGGCTCCGCACATCCCACACGTCCCGTATGCATTTACATATTCAATTTTCAAGGTGCGCTCCGGCAGAAATTTTTCTGCCTGTTTTGGATAAAATCATCTCTGGACTTGTCAGCCCAAAAAGCACATAAGCACACTCCGTCTGCTATGAACGGTTCTTGTAAAGATTATGTGCTTTAGCGGAATGACAAGTTTACATCTCCAGTTTATCTGGGCCGTACTTATATATAATCTGTAATAAAATTTTCTTATGTATTCCCTCTGTTTGTCGGTATATCTCGCACAAAGTATTTAGCTCGTCAGAAGAAAGGGTATTTATGTATGGCTTGTAATCATCTCCTATAAAAATCCCTCCAGCCCCACCCTGCTGTGTGTAAATAGGAAAGTTCGGAGATAAAGCCTGAATATCATTTCGTATTGTGCGGGTGGTAACTCCAAATTCTTCTGCCAGCTCTTTTGCTGTTGTACGCCGCCGGACAATCAGAATGTTTACGATCTCCATCCTGCGGTCAGTGGTATTCATGCTTCACCTCCTCTCCTTTAATAAGTTCCAATCATAGTCTACAAAACGTATAGGAAAATACCTTTCCTATACACAAAAATATTTCAGAAAAATTTTTCAGCCACTTCCAGCTCTATTCCCATGCTGAAAATCATGCTTTCCTTTTTTGCTTTTCGTTTGTATCTCTGATTGACTTTTACCCTGCCGCTTGTTAAAATCTTTAATGGATAAAATCACAAATTCATAAAAGTACACTCAAACTGCTATGAGCCGGAACAGGGTAGCTATGCCCTGCTCTGGTTGTGGCAGTTTTTTATTTGTCAAAACAATCCTCTGAAAGCCAGATACCGAAAGGCTTTACAAAAGACCGGGCGGTAACGCCCTTATGTGTTGTAAGACACTCGCCTAAGCTCGTACAACACGCAAACTCCCTACGGGCAGTTTGCAGAAGAATAGCAAGCACTGCCTATGGACGTCCATAGGCTTCGATTTACCCAAGTTTCTCCAAGTGGAAACTTGAGAAAATCGGCTTGCAGAGGGCACATCCCCCTGACCCCCTTTGCGCTCCAAAATCCAGGAATTACCTCTGCGGAATTTCTGAATTTTTACGCCTGAAAAACCTCCCTGCCGGATACGGCATATTGCAAAAAACAAATCATTTTTAATGAAAGGAGCTACCCAAACAATGGAAAACAGAGTGCGCCAAAACCGCTTGACCTTACGTCTGAGCGATGATGAACTTTACATACTGGAGCAGAAATTCAAAGCCTCCAATATGAAAGACAAATCCTCTTTCCTACGGCACCTGATTATATACGGCTATGTCTATGACATTGACTATTCCGAGCTTCGGGAATACAATGCTGCGCTTGCTAAAATCGGAAACAACTTAAACCAGATTGCAAAGCGCATGAATGCCACAGGTAACGTATATAAAGCTGATGTAAAAGAAGTAAAGGAGCTGATGCAAAAGGTATGGCATACACAAAAATCCATGCTATCACGGCAACCGTCAATAAAGCAGTAGACTATATCTGTAACCCTGCAAAAACTGATGAGGGCATACTGATTTCTTCTTATGGTTGCAGCCCTGAAACCGCCGCCTATGATTTCAAATTTGCGCTATCAAAAACCAGCCAGTCCAATCCAAACAAAGCCTATCATCTGATACAGTCTTTTCTCCCTGGTGAAGTTTCTTATAAGGAAGCCCACCAGATAGGCGTGGAACTTGCCGACAAACTTTTAGAGGGCAAATATTCCTATGTTGTCACCACGCACATTGATAAAGGGCACGTCCATAACCACATCATTTTCTGCGCCGCTGATAACATAAACCATGAGAAATACCACGACTGTAAAAAGACCTATTACAACATCCGCAATCTGAGCGACACCCTCTGCAGAGAGCATGAATTGTCCGTTATCACTCCGGGAGAAAAGCGGGGCAAAACTTACAAGGAATGGCAGGCTGGCAAAAATGGTTCCGCATGGAAAGAACAGTTAAAAGCCGACATTGACGAAGCAATAAAAAACGCTGAAACTTACGAGGACTGCATTGAGCTGATCCGGGCAAAAGGCTACGAAATCAAAGGCGAGGACTTCGGGGAAAAAGCGCATAAATTTATCTCATTCCGTCCTCTGGACAGGGAGCGTTTTATCCGTGGCAGCGCAAAGTCTTTAGGTGCGGAGTACACTAAAGAACGGATCAAGGAGCGCATTGAGGAAAAGGCACTTGTAAAGGATAAAAAGCGTGTTCCGTTCCCTGTCAGAAAAAAGCCCATTGTCAAAGATTATTCAAGGAAAAATCTCATTGACACCACCGAGGAAAAATTCACCCAAAGCCCCGGCTTGAAACATTGGGCAGACATCCAAAACCTTAAAATTGCCGCCGCAAGCTACAGTCAGGCAGGCTCCATAGCAGAGCTTGAAAAGCAGATCGCCGCCAAGTCCACACTGGCAAAAACAGCCCGTGAGAGCCTTGTGGAAACCGAGCGCCAGCTAAAGGATTTCGGGCAGGTTTTGAAGTATGCAGAACAATATAAAGCCAATCATATCTATCATGTGCGCTACCAGAAGTCCAAGGATAAAGACGCTTACCTGCGACGCCATGAAACAGAGCTTATTCTTCACGACGGTGCGGAAAATATGCTGAAGCGTTTTGGCATCAATCCGAAGAATATTGACGTTGAAAAACTCCGCAACGATTACAATGCACTTTATTCCAAAAAGCAGACTTTACAGAAAACTTATAAAGCTGCTGAGAAAGAAACCGCCGATCTTAACCGGAAACTGGATACTCTCAACCAATATCTTGCCTGCACTCCTGGACAGCAAGTTGTTGACAAAAAAATTGATAAAAACACGCAATCTCTCTAAATTCGACATTAAAAAAGGTGCATCGTTTAGAGGCTCTCACTTCATCACGATACACCTTTTATTGTGCGGCAATCCGCCGATACTTTTCTTTGTACGCTTTCGCACATTCTCATGTTCTTTTATCATAATGCTCTCCATTTGCACATCAATACTATTGACGAGTTCCCATATCAATCAACAGTCTTTACTCTCTTATACTTCTCATTTATTGAAAGGCATACTGTAATCATAAAACTTATAAAACGCAGTACGCCCTCCAAAATATAAACTTTAGAAATCACTTATATCAATCTAACTGGCAGAAATTGTTAGAAAAAATGTATATTTCCGTCTCCGCTTTCCAATGCTTAAAACAGCCTCTTTGTTTTGTTTGCAATCCGCACCAGCGTCAGCATCACTGGCACCTCGGTCAGCACCCCCACTGTCGTAGCTAGGGCGGCAGGACTTGTCGTGCCAAACAACGCAACTGCCACGGCTACTGACAGCTCAAAGAAATTCGATGCACCAATCATCCCTGCAGGAGCCGCTATATCATGTGGCAGTTTCAAGATTTTGCAGGTGAAATACGCCACAAAGAAAATCAAAAAAGTCTGAATAGTCAATGGCACTGCAATCAAAACAATATGCAGAGGATTTTCCAAAATCACCTCACTCTGCCCCATAAAAATCAGCACCAGAGTAAGCAGCAGCCCCACTGTGGTAACAGAATCGAATTTGTGTATAAACACATTTTCAAAATAATCCTTACTCTTTTTCCTCACGACAAGAATCCGGGTCAGAATTCCGCCCACCAGCGGAATCACTACAAATAGTATCACACTTAAAAACAGCGTATCCGTTGGCACAGCCACATTGGAAACCCCCAGCAGGAATTTTACAATCGGCACAAAAGCAATTAAAATAATCAGATCATTAGTTGCCACCTGCACCACCGTATATGCAGGATTCCCCTTTGTCAGTGTACTCCATACAAAAACCATAGCTGTGCAGGGTGCAGCACCCAAAAGAACTGCACCAGCCAGATACTCCGTTGCCAGTTCTGGCATGATAAAGTTCTTGAATATTGTAAAGAAAAACAAAGAGGCAATCCCATACATTGTAAACGGTTTAATAAGCCAGTTTACAATCCATGTCACAAAAAGTCCTTTCGGATTTTTTCCGACATTACGCACACTTTGGAAATCTACCTTCAACATCATTGGATAAATCATCACCCATATCAACAAGGCCATTGGAATAGAAACCCTTGCATATTCGAACTGGTTCAGAAATGCTGGCAGAGCCGGAAGAAAATGTCCTAATATAACACCTGCCACCATGCACAGAAATACCCATACTGTCAGATAACGCTGAAAAAAATTGATACCTGCATTATCTTCTCTTTTCACAATATACACCTCCCTCAATCTGTCGCATCAGCTGTAAAATATTCTTTTCAATTTTATCAATAGTTTCTCGGAATATTTCATCCGGTTGTCCTGTAGGATCTGGCAGCCCCCAGTTATCATCAAATGCCCTGCCAATGTAAGGGCAGCCGACATCACAGCCCATTGAGATAGCAATGTTCGGTTCTGGAATCATATCAAAAGTTTTACTGTATTGTATCTTTTCCATATCTATTCCATAGATTTCTTTCATCAGGCGTACAGCATCCTGGTTAATCTGCGGTTTTGTTTCACTTCCGGCAGAATAGCTCTCAAACACATCCGTAGCCAGATGTTTTCCCAGTGCCTCTGCTATCTGGCTACGGCAGGAATTATGGACACAGATAAACGCCACTTTCGGTTTTCTGTTCATATGCCTTTTCTCCTATAATTCCAAAAGTTTTTCACCCTTGATCTGGTCTGCGCTCCATGCAATCACAGCAAACTTCCCATCGCTATGACGGTCAATGCGGTTGATCCACTCCACTTCATTGCTGGCCTTCGCTTCCAGCAGGGAATTGGTAGTATTCGCATGGTAGAAGGACTGGTTAATTACCCACCAGTTTGCCGCAATCTGCGCCCTGTTCAGGTCATCTTCCAAACGTAGCGCCTCGTAGACAGGCGTTGCTTCCGGCAGGGTTACAATTACAACCTCTGTTTCCGCACTTTTCAGCCTCGGCAGCAAACGTTTCACGGATTCCGGTGTTTCACCTTTCGTCCGCTGGATTTCTTTATCATAGCTTTCCGTGGATTCCAGCAAAAGCAGCGTGTGTCCGGTCGGTGCGGTATCGATGACCACAATCTGGTCATCTGCTTTTTCCACAATCTCCGCAAAGGCACGGAACACGGCAATCTCCTGTGTACATGGGGAGCGCAGATCTTCCTCGATATAAGCAATATCCTCTTCCGACAGGCCGTTTGCCCTTGCCTTTGACAGCACTTCCTCCTGGTATTTTTTCAGTTCGGCGTGTTCATCAATATGGCTCATGGTGATGTTCTCTGCCTGCTCCAGCACAAATTTCAGATGTGCCGCCGGGTCTGTGGTGGTCAGATGAACCTTTTTCCCACGATTCGCAAGCCCAAGTGCAATCGCAGCGGCAACCGTGGTCTTGCCGACGCCGCCCTTCCCCATCGTAAAGACTACTTTCCTTCCAGCTTCATCAATGGACTTTATAACATCCCGCAGCCGATAAAAATTCTCCGTATCCGGGACTTCCGTCTTTACTTCCTGGCGGTCACTGCTTAACATGGAACGTACATTTTCCAGTCCGGCGATATTGTATGCCCGGAGCGGAATCTGATAGGTGGAAAGCTCTTTCAATTCTTCCGGGATTGCACTTAAGGCATCTTGCTGCTTTTTATAAAGCATAGAGGATATCTCATCGTCATGTTCCAGAAGCACACCGTTTATTACAAGCATCTGATTCTTCACACCAAGTTCGGCCAGCTCATGAGAAGCCCTCTGTGCTTCTTTAAGAGGTGCTTCCTCCGGACGGGTCACCAATATAAGCGTGGTAGTATTTCCATCGGCAAGAGTCGCAACCGCATCCTTGTAAACTGCCTTTTTACTCTCCAGACCGGACAACTGCCCCAAACAGGAGGCGCCATGCGTACTTTCACTGATAAAGTTACTCCACGCAGACGGAAGCTGGAGCATCCGTAAGGTATGGCCTGTGGGAGCCGTATCAAAGATAATGTGATCGTATTTTTCCTGGACTTCTTTGTCGGTAATGAAATTGGAAAACTCATTAAACGCCGCAATTTCAATCGTGCAGGAACCTGAAAGCTGTTCCTCCATGTTGGCAATCACCGCATCTGGCATGATGCCGCGGTAAGGGGCGATCACGCTCTCCCGGTATTCTGCAGCCGCCTGTATCGGGTCAAGGTTTGCAACCACTAAGTTCGGGACAGAGGGAATCGGTGTTCCCTTATTCGTCAGTTCCATCGAGAATACATCCTGCAGGTTGGATGCCGGGTCGGTACTGATCAGCAGGACCTTTTTCCCCTGGTCCGCAAGGGAAACTGCTGTCGCACAGGCAGCAGACGTTTTCCCCACACCGCCCTTTCCCGTAAAGAAAAGGTACTTTGTTTTTGTCGTTTCAAATGGATTGTAAACTGTCAAATTAATCACCCCTTCCACTAACAACAGCCGCTGCCACAGCAGCAGTTTCCATTGTTTTCGCCAGAAGCAGGTGTTTCTTCACAGCAGCCATCTTCCGCAGCCTCTTCACTGCCGCAGCAACAGGATGAATCCTCACAGCAGGATGACACGCCTAACAATTCCGGCTCCAATTCCAGCCAGTTGGTAAATTCCTCATTGGACGGGTAACGTCCGGTAATCACGATAAAATCATCCACCATCACCACAGGCAGTTTATCCGGTCCAAATTTCTGCAGAAAATCTGCAACTGCCTTATGGTTTACAAACTCCATCGGCGCACTGGTCAGGTTATACCGCTGTACTTCCACGCCGTTTTCTTTCAGCGTATTCAGCACCGTTGAAATACGGAGCAGTTCCGGGTCAACACCCACGCCGCAAAGGCCAGTCGGGCAGCACATGGCTGGTTCGAAGATTTTCATTGTTTTCATAGAAAAGTCCTCCTTTTGATTGAATAATTGAAATATTTCTATTTATATATTTTATGAAAACCGATGCTGAATGTGACAAAATTTCAAACATCGGTATCATCCCTTAATTGTTGCAATTGCCAGAATGACAAATACAATCTGATTTCTCTGTAAATATTCCCTGCAGGGTCTGTTCAATCCTTTGAAGATATTCTTTGTTCAAAGAATAATAAATATTCTTGCCTTCCCGCCGATCATTGACAATCTTAGCCTCTATCAGCACTCTCATATCATGGGATAGGGTCGGCTGCGTGATGTGAAATGCCTCAAGGATTCTGCAGGCGCACAGTTCACCACAGGAAAGCATATCGACAATCCGCAACCGTTTAGGGTCAGAAATTGCTTTTAATACTTTCGCCGTGTCAATATAAATCTGTTCCATTCCATCCACTCCACCTAACACATAGAATTATTTCTATCTTTCATTATATACACTCTTCCCTCTGCTGTCAATATCAAATTGAATTTTTTCTATTTGTTTGCAAACTGTTCAAAATTGTCCTCACTGCTTAGGATTCATCACTCTCGAAACTATCACATTCAAGTGTGGATTAAGCCTTTTGATTTTGCCTTTCGTGTGTTCAAATTGGACAAAGGGGGGAGGGTTCAAATCCACAAATGAGGGGTTAAATATGAATGCCTTCCCTTACCGCCCTACCGCAATCTCAAAAAAATAAGGGGTTCCGGTCACACCCCAATGTGCCGGAAGCCCTTATTTCTGCGTTTTTTCTCTTATTTCTTCATAATACGCATCGCATTCATTACAGCAATCAAAGCAACACCAACATCTCCGAACACTGCTTCCCACATTCCAAGAGTACCGAATGCACCCAATACCAGGAACAGCCCTTTGACGGCGAGAGCAATCACGATATTCTGGATAACAATACGCTTGGTAGCTTTTGCAACTTCAATGGCTTCCACTAGCTTGGAAGGTTCATCAGTCATCAGAACCACGTCGGCAGCTTCTATGGCAGCATCGGAACCCAGACCGCCCATGGCGATACCAACATCAGCACGGGCCAGAACAGGGGCATCATTGATACCGTCACCGATGAAGGCCAGCTTCGTTCCGGGGCGCTTCTTGCTGTCCAGCAGTTCCAGCTTTTCCACCTTCTGATCGGGCAGAAGCTGTGCGTAATATTCATCCAGACCAATCTGCTCTGCCACGGCCTTGCCTATTTTTTCATCGTCACCGGTGAGCATCACAGTCTTTTCGACACCAATGCGCTTCAGTGCTGCAATGGCAGTCTGACTGTCAGCCTTCACTTCGTCGGCAATTAAGATGCAGCCTGCGTACTGACCGTCAACTGCCACATAAACCTTGGTACCTGCCTGATTGCAGGGAATATATGCAACCTTCTCAGCATTCATCAGCTTGGTATTGCCGACCAGAATCATTCTGCCTGCAGCATTCACGCTGATGCCGTGACCGGAAATTTCCTTGTAATCCGCAATAGACTCCTCATTGATGATTTTTCCATAAGAAGTAAGAATGGACTTTGCGATGGGATGATTGGAAAAACTTTCTGCCTGGGCCGCATACTCCAGAACCTGCTCGGATGTATAGCCATTCACAGGGAGAATATCAGTAACCTTGAAAACACCCTTGGTCAAAGTACCGGTTTTGTCAAAAACAACGGTGCTGACACTGTTCAGTGCTTCCAGATAGTTACTGCCCTTAACAAGGATTCCAAGCTTAGAAGCAGCACCAATACCGCCGAAGAAAGTCAGCGGGATGGAAATAACCAGCGCACAGGGGCAGGAAATGACCAGGAAAACCAATGCTCTGCGAACCCACTCAATCCATTCACCGCCGAATGCCAAAGGAGGTATAATAGCAAGGAGTGCAGCCAGAATCACAACAACAGGAGTATAGTAACGGGCAAAAGTTGTAATGAAGTTTTCAGTAGGCGCTTTTCTGCTGGATGCGTTCTCCACTAGGTCGATGATCTTGGAAACAGTGGATTCGCCGAATGCCTTCGTGACCTGAATGGTCAGCACACCACTCTGGCTGATGCAGCCGGAAAGCGCTTCGTCGCCCTTACGGACACTTCTAGGAACGGATTCACCTGTCAACGCCTTGGTGTCCAGCATGGACTCACCTTCCAGAACAATGCCGTCCAGGGGAATTTTCTCACCGGGCTTTACGACGATTACTTCATCGACCGCAACAGTTTCGGGAGAAACGACCATCAATTCACCGTTTCTGCTGACAGTTGCAGCATCGGGACGAATGTCCATCAGAGCAGCAATGGACTTTCTGGAGCGATTTACAGAAATTTTCTGGAAGAATTCGCCGACCTGATAGAATAGCATGACGGCAACAGCCTCCGGGTATTCACCAATGATAAATGCGCCGACAGTAGATAAACTCATCAGGAAGTTTTCATCAAACACACGGCCTTTGGCAATATTCTTGATGGCCCGCATCACCACATCACCGCCGAGGATAATGTAGGCAGTGACCAGAAATGCCAACTGCACAGGCAGAGGTACTTTCACAAACTCGCTTAGGATAATTCCGACTGCAAAAATTACTGCACCTGTAACCAGACGAATAGTCATTTTTTTGCTGTCATCCTCGTTGTCCTTAATTGACTTTACTTTTTCGCTGAGAGCAGTTTCGGAAACATATTCGGAAACTGCAACTTCGGGTTCGTGAGAGTGGACGATGGTTTCGATCTGCTTCGCC
>ERZ779622.1318-NODE-1318-length-10337-cov-10.238670_pt1 | contig 10337 bp, 8 predicted proteins | sample MGYA00514188_ERZ779622 | MGnify/ENA primary metagenome ERZ779622 (study PRJEB29562, sample SAMEA4376702) | mouse gut metagenome | isolation source: Cecum | study: EMG produced TPA metagenomics assembly of the A DSS colitis mouse model was used to assess the...
AGCCCGCCCCACACCACCACCCCACCAACCACCCCCCCCCCACCCCCCGCGCCCCAAATAAATCTTCTTAATTCCAATAAACAATATGAAAATATTGAAACTGCTATTTTGTATTTAAACAAACATATATATACTGCAGATGATAAAAAATGGATGCATTTTTCTATTGATGATTCAATAGAAGTATTTGAAGATATAACTGATAAGCAATATAATAGTATATTTGAAAATAAAGAGTTAAAAGAGTTAAAAGAATTACATGATTCTTATGGTATGGTGGTAAGTTTATATTTTTTTTATGAAAAGGATGGATTTGATTTATCTATGGTAACCGATAAGTATGCATCGGAATTTTCAGATAATTCTGATTGGCTAAAAGTCGGGTTTCATAGCTATGATGAGAATACAAATTATGCATTGGAAAAAGGGGAAAAGGGAATTAAAGACTATAATTTAGTAATGACAGAATTACTACGTATTACAGGAAGTAGTGAGTGCATTGATCATGTTCCAAGAATTCATTTGTATGCAGGTAATGAAGATGTCATACGATCATGGTCAGGAGCCATTGAAAGACCTAGGGGATATTTAAGTGCAGATGATGACAGAAATATTTATTTACTTAATTCGAATCAAAGTAAATATGTTGCACAGTTAGACTATTATTATGATATATGGAATGATATATATTTTGTTCCTACAGATATAAGATTGGAAAAAACGGATAATTTGGGATTGGATTTGATGCAGAAATCAGATAATCATTATGTGATAATTTTTACGCATGAGTGGGCGTTGGATTCAAATATGTATAAAAAAATAGAGGAATGCTGTAGGTGGGCTCAAGAAAGAGAGTATTTGTGGAATTATTTTGAGAATACGCTTGAATGAAAGATTTGGTTTTCTAGTTATGCTGAGAGTGGAGTAGGAACACTTGAAGTAGTAGAGGCTAAGTTGTTGGTAATATCAATATATAGGAATAAGTCAATGTGGGGGAAAGTGATTGGATGAATGGCGTGTTTAGTGAAAACAAAGATAGGATAAAGCATTTAATGCAGGGAAAGATGTTTGATTTTGGGCAGAGTGAAAAAATATATATGCTGTCGGGAACATGCTTTGTTATTGGGTTAGTGTTGTGGATAAATTTCCAGAACATTTCACTTTCGTTGCTATTTGGAGTTGTTGGATTTCTTTTCTACCTATTATGTAATATTGTATTAATTTATGGAACTCAAAAAAATACGAAACAATATCTAATGGGATTGCTTTTTGCATGTAATTTTTTTGGAAGTTTGTTTTTTTTAAAGTATTTTATTCAAGAACAAGTGTATACTCAATTTGGGAAAAAACTTTTTGTAGCAAGTATTGGATTAGTTGTATTTTTCTATTTTCTTGGTGCAATTTCTGTTATGTTCATTAGGTATTTTATCAAAAGTTTAAAGAGATTTGTGGGAGTTAAGAGTAATAGGAAAGTACTGATGCTAATTGTTTTTTTTAGTGTCTTAATACTGATTAATGCAGATGTCTTTGATACATGGTTACGTTGGGATAATTATATATATTATATAGCATATGAAAAGATAAATTTTGAAGCTTTATTTTCAAAAAGTTCAGTTTTTCGCATATCAAGTCATCCAACATATGCTATGTCCTTATTGGTTTTAGTTTTAAATTATATTGTTGAAGATGCGAACATAGTTGCTTATTTACTAAACTTTATTTGTTTTTTTGGTGGATGCGTCTGCTTCATGGCACTTGTAAGGAAGATTTTTTCTAATTGGTCATTTGTGGAGGTGTATTTAGCTTCTTTCTTATATGCTGCGTCACCATTTTTTCTTGGAGGAATGAAATGTTTGAACTTAGAATTATATCTGACATTCAGCCTGCTTCTATATTTGATGGCAAGTGCATATAATTTCAGAGCATTGCAGTTTATTGCGGGATTTATGCTTGTGTTTGGAAAAGAAACTGGTGTGGTAATGCTCTTTTTGATTATGATAGTAGATGTATTACGAAAAAATATAGAATTAAGGTCATTAAAAATATATTTGAAATCCGAAGATTGTTTTTTTGCACTACTAATGCTAATTTTAGGGGTAATGTGGTTAATTGATTATAAAAAACAAAATTGGTTGTCTACAACTTTAGTATCCCTTGAAACAATAGATGGCAGTCAATTTAATAATTTGGATATTAGTTGGGTGTACATAAAAGACAAATTAAAAGTCCTCTTTTTGGCACAGTTCAATTGGTTTTTTTGGATAGCCATTATTGTATATTTTTGTAGGATAGTTGTTAATGTAATTCGTAAAAAAAATTATAATGATGAATACAGTACTCATAAAATAGGAATCTGGTTAGAAATGTTGGCAGCAGCGATAGGATGTTTGGCAGTCAATTTGTTTATGATTACATATAATCATATGCGGTATCTTTCGCCATTGATTCCAATATTATATTTAATGTTCTTATATGCAATTAATAAGTTATTTGTGACCAGTCTTATGAAATGTTTTATATACTGCACGATATCTGCTGTAATGTTTGTCCAATGCTTTTTTACTATAGACCCAATTATGAGGCATTGTTTTACAAATTTGAAAATAGGAGAAAATAGCGTTTTGTGTGCGCCACCAAACAATGTTATAGATTTTGGATATCCTTTTGTAGGCGAAATACAATATAATAGACAGATAGCAGACTTTGATGATGCTTTGGATAAAATAATAGCCAGCGCCGATTATGATGATAATTCTTGTATTGTTATTTCAGCTGAATTTAGAGCAAAAACGGCGGGAACTGATTCTGGTTATTTAGAAGCAGTGCATTGTATTATTGGATGTGGGTATCAATATTTAAAAAATCCTACACGATATATGTCATGGGATGATAAGAACAAAAAAAGATATCTTGCAAACAGTAGCGAAAATGAAATGAATGTTCTTTTTATAACTTCTGCAGATCAAATATTGGATTATAAACAAAGATATTCAAAAGTTATATATATAAAGATGCCTTGGCAAGATAATTTGTTTGAAAATGAAATTCAGGAAATGAATTTACAAGAAATAGTAGTTAATCATAGGGGTTGGGGGCTATCCGCTTATATATATTGACGGAAGAGGTTAAGAATGAATCAGGAGAAAAAAATTGTAAAGGTTTTTTTTTGGAATTCGTTAGCCAGTATCTTGTTGGCATTGCAATCTGTTGCTATGCTAATGGTTATTATGAGAATTGGACAGTTAGAAGATGCAGGAGTGTTTTCATTTGGCTTTTCAAATGCAAATTTATTTTTACATTTAGGCCGATTTGGAATGAGAAATTATCAGAGTAGTGATGTTTTGGAGAAATATTCTTTTAGGCTATATCAAAAAGCCAGAATAATCACAATTGCTGTAATGATTGTAGGTTGTAGTGCATTTACCTTAATGAGTTCTATTTTAAGCGGTTATACACAATATAAATTTACCATGATAATGTTACTTTGCGTTATGAAGGCAATAGATGCTTATGAAGATGTTTATCATGGTAATTATCAACAACATGGACATATAGATTTAGCGGCGCGATTACAAACTGAAAGAATTGTGTTATCTTTTGTGGTATTTACAATTGATGTAATTGTTTTTAGAGATATTAATCAAGCATTGGTTATGTCGAACTTGTTTTCAATTGCATTTCTAGCATATGAGATTTTTTATGTAAAAAGGAAATTTGAAATGCCAGCAATAAAAAAAGAAGATAAGGGGGGGACAGCAAAAATAATATTAAAAGAATGTACACCATTATTCCTTATAGCATTTATAGCATTTTTGATTTCTAATTTTCCTAAATATGCGATAGATTTTTGTTTAGCTGATTCAGATCAAGCAATCTTCGGATTTCTTTTTATGCCGGTTTTCGGAATTAATGTACTAGCGAATTCGATATTCCAACCATTTGTTTCTCGATTAGCTATATTATGGAATAAGAAAGACTATCATGCATTTTCTAAAGCATTTAGAAAACAAGAAATCACAGTTGTATTGCTTATTTTAGTTTGTATATGTGGTGTGGCACTGTTGGGAATACCGTTTTTACGTATTATATACAATGTAAATCTGGAACAGTACAAGTCTGAGCTAATTATTCTTATGATAGGAGGTGGATTTTATGCATATACGATTCTCTATACTTTAGGTATTACGATTATAAGGTGCCAAACACTTGTTAGGAATATGTATCTGGCTTTAGTTTTTTTTGCAGGAATAATCGTGTTTGCTTTTGTAAAGAAGATGGGGATAATGGGTGCAGCGTTAGGGTATGTTTTATCGATGTTTATGGAGGCGGGAATAATTATGATTATTTTTTATAGAAAGAAAAATATGATGGATAATAAGGGCATAGAGATAACTTATAATTAGATATTAGGATTAATTATTTAAACATATTATAGGAAAAGTGTAATGAATGAATTAAATTTATACGCAAAAGCTTCACTTGATATAACTGAAATAAAGGAAAAAATACGTTGTGGGTGCGATGGCATTGAGTTTAATCTGACGGAAGATTTTATGGTTTATGGAAATGATTTTCGTAATCATTATTCAAAGGATATTTTTACCTTACATAATGTGGAAGTTGTACACGTGCCATATATGGCTAATAAGCAGATGATGCATATGGAACATATATTCCAGCATGAGGATGATTCGGTAATTACGAACGTGTTCTGCCTTGCACAATATTGTGCTGATATCTGGAAACACAGGATTCTTGTTGTGATTCATTGTGGATTATCCATGTATGATTTTATCGAATTTGAATTATTCCGAAAACATCTGCAGAAACGTCTGAATGAATTGTTTCGTGAGTATCCGCAGGTGGATATAGCAATCGAGAACGTAGTTGCAATGGAATACAAGGAAGAAAGACTTGAGCCGCCCAGATTGTGCAATGGTATTTTTTTGGATACAACTGAGGTCGCGAAATATCTTAGGGAAAGATTTGGAGAACGCGTTGGTACTGTATTAGATGTATGTCATGCGATGATGACAGAAAAGTATATGAATATATGGTTGAGGGAAGCGAATTTTTATCCGGATGACGCTGAGAATGTTCCCGCTAAGATAGACTATAGCATTGAACATTATTTTGAAGCTAACCGGCATATTTGCAAACTCATCCATTTTAATGATTTTGTTGAAAATGGTTATATGAAGAATCATGGGACGGGCTTTTCTTCTCAGGAAAAAGTAGATGATCTGCTTGGATTATACAGGAAATACCGGTATAACTGTCCGCTGACTTTGGAAATCAGGGAAGAAAATTATGGTGATTGCGTGAATTTTCGCAATACAAAAAGGATGATTGAAAATAATTTGCAACAAGAAATATAATCTAAGAAAGAGAGGAAAATTACAATGTTTGAGAATAAGACACAGGAGCAGGCAAAAAATGAGATATTCAGTATAATATCGGAATATTACCAAAAATACATGAAGGAAGAAGATAAGCCGTTTGAGGAAGGCAGGGATTCTATCCGTTATGCAGGGCGGGTTTTTGACGAAAATGAACTAGTTAATGGTGTGGACAGTGTTTTAGAATTCTGGCTGACAGCAGGACGCTTTACCAGAGAATTGGAAGAAGCATTAAAAGAATATTTGGGTATAAAATATGTAGGGCTTGTGAATTCAGGGTCTTCAGCGAATCTGCTTGCCTTTCAGGCGCTTACATCTCCGCTTCTGGATGACTCCAGAAGAATCAAGAAAGGGGATGAAGTGATTACGGTTGCTGCAGCGTTTCCGACTACAATAACACCGATTATTCAGTTCGGTGCGGTTCCGGTATTTTTGGATATCGATATTCCAAGTTATAATATTGATGTTACCCATCTGGAGGATGCTTTATCCGAGAAAACCAAAGCAGTTTTTATCGCACATACATTGGGGAATCCTTTTAATTTGAAGGAAATCAAGGCATTTTGTGAAAAGCACAACCTGTGGTTGATTGAAGATAATTGCGATGCTTTAGGAGCGGAATACACCATTGATGGAGTTACCAGAAAAACGGGAACATGGGGGGATATCGGTACATCCAGTTTTTATCCGGCACATCATATGACAATGGGAGAAGGCGGTGCGATTTATACGGATAATCCAATTTTGTACAGGGCAATGTTGTCTTTCCGTGATTGGGGAAGGGACTGTCACTGTCTTGGAGGACACGATAATATGTGTGGTCATCGTTATGACGGAGACTACGGGGAGCTTCCTCACGGTTATGATCATAAATATGTGTACAGCCATTTGGGGTATAACTTAAAGATCACTGATATTCAGGCTGCGATTGCCTGTGCACAGATTAAAAAGCTTCCCTATTTTGTGAAACGAAGACAGGAGAATTTTACATATTTGTATGAACAGTTATCAGATTTGGAAAATAAACTGTATCTTCCAGAGATTGATCCGAATGCTTCTGCCAGCTGGTTTGGATTTCCGATTACGGTCAGAAATGCAGAGGATCGGGATAAGCTTGTACAGGCGTTAGAGCAGAATAAGATTCAGACTCGCATGCTGTTTTCAGGCAATATGATTAAACACCCTTGCTTTGACGAAATGCGTAAGGCAAAGACAGGATATCGTGTAATAGGTGATTTGAAAAATTCTGACCGTACACTGTATGAAACCTTTTGGATTGGTGTGTATCCGGGGATGAAAAAGGAAATGTTGGATTTTATGGTTAAGACAATCAAAGAAAATGTGTAGTCATTGTGGATTAAAAAGTTTTGGATGATGTTCATTTTGAAAACGGGTTTTGGATGCTGGCAATTAAATATTAATAATTAAAAAAAGGAAGAGGGATAAGCAAATGTCAATTAAAATGGAAGATATGGAATACATAGAGGCGCATCTTTCTGATAAGGAGAAGGAAAAGCTTCAGGGTGCAACAGTATTGATTACAGGGTGTGGTGGATTTCTCGGATATTACTTTATGAATTTTTTTAAGAGTAAAGGAGAAAAACTGGGTGTTAAAAAGGTAATTGCGCTCGATAACTTTATGCTTGGGAAGCCTGCATGGATCAAAACATTGGAGGTAGACCCGAGATTTGTAATCAAAAAGTTTGATATTATTAAAGATGATGTTTCGAATGTGCCAGGAGCAGACGAAGCTGATTATATTATCCATATGGCATCAATTGCCTCTCCTACGTTTTACCGTAAGTATCCTATTGAAACACTAGATGCTAATATATGGGGGCTTCGTTCTCTGTTGGAATTCTATAAGGAGAAGGGAATCAAAGGGTTTCTGTTCTTTTCCAGCTCAGAACTATATGGTGATCCTGATGCGGAGCATATTCCTACATCAGAGGAATACAGAGGAAATGTTTCAGCTACCGGACCGAGGGCGTGTTATGATGAAGCTAAGAGGTTTGGTGAGACAATGTGTATGCTGTTTGCACAGAAGTTTGATTTGCCAATCGGGGTTGCGCGACCTTTCAATAATTATGGTCCAGGCATGAGGATTACGGATAAAAGAGTACCGGCAGACTTTGCAAAGGCTGTTTATGAGGGAGAAGATATTGTCATTCTTTCAAGCGGCAGCCCAACCAGAACATTCTGTTATATTGCAGATGCGATTGTGGGTTATTTGAAGGTAATGCTTTATGGCAGCTATGATTATTTCAATATAGGTATGGATAAGCCGGAAATATCAATTAAGGAGTTGGCAGATATTTATGTAGCGGCTGGTGAGGAAATCTTTGGCTACAAAGGAAAGGTGTGTTACCAGACATCAGAAGATAAGGATTATTTGACAAACAATCCCGAAAGACGATGTCCGATTATTGATAAGGCGCGAAAAAAACTAGGTTATGCTCCTTCTGTTTCAGTAGCTGATGGAGTGCGGAGATTTTTGCAATTTATCAAGGAGAATGAGGAGGGAGAATTCATATGGTAGTAACAGTGTTCGGGCTTGGGTTTGTTGGATTGACGACTGCAGTCGGGTTTGCCGAAAAAGGAATTACCGTTTATGGAATGGATGTTGATACGAAGCGGATGGATATCCTAAAAGAAGGCAGGCTTCCATTTCATGAACCTGGTTTGGATGAGGCACTGGTGCGCAATCTGGGGAAGCATCTTCATTTGACAGAAGATGTAGAATCAGCAGTGTCTGCCAGTGATTGTGTATATTATTGCGTTGGGACCCCGTACGGCGAGGGCGGAGAAGCGGATCTGACTTATTTATATGGAGCTATTGATATGACTTTGCAAGCTTGTAAGGATAGTAGGTATAGGGTTCTGGTTACAAAATCCACTATTCCGCCGTCAACGACATCAGAAAAAATAATTCCCTATATTCAATCAAAGGGATTTGAGGTGGGAAAACAGTTAGGGGTGGCTAATAATCCTGAGTTCCTTCGTGAAGGAACTTGTTGGGAGGATTTCATGCATGCTGACCGCATTGTTTTGGGTGTCAGTGATGAGCGTGCCAGTAAGATTTTATTGGAACTGTATGATGGGTTTGACATTCCGAAGTTTTGTGTGTCATTGAATACAGGAGAATTTATTAAATATTTGTCCAATACACTTTTAGCAACGTTGATTAGCTATTCCAATGAGATGGCGCAGCTCGCGGATACAATCGGGGAAATAGATGTGGCGCAAGCTTTTCGTATTTTGCATATGGATAAGCGCTGGAATGGATGTAATATGTCGTCTTATGTGTATCCAGGTTGCGGTTATGGCGGGTATTGTCTGCCTAAGGACACGAATGCTATTTATGCCCTTGGTAAATCGAAAGGGTTTGATGGGCAGATATTAAAAAATGTGATTGCAGTGAACGATAGCAGACCAGAATACATGACTGCACGGATAGAAGAAAATATAGAGAAGGATAAGTGGATAGGTATTTTAGGGCTTTCCTTTAAGCCTGAGTCAGATGATGTCAGAGATACACCTGCAGCCAAGGTGATATCAAGATTAGTAGGTGACGGTTATACCAATATTATAGCGTATGATCCGCTTGCGATAAAAGAGTTTAAGCAACATTATAATCTGCCAATTATATATGCAAATTCAAAAGCAGAGGTATTGGATAGAGCAGATGAGGTGGTTATTCTGACGGCATGGAAAGAATTTTCGGATATTCAATCATTATTTACAAAGCGGATTATAGATTGTAGATATATGTTGTAACAGGAGAATTTTATGCAAAGGGATAGAGAAAGAAATTACGATTTGCTTAGAATTGTTTGTACAGTTGCCGTAATTACGATTCATGTAAGCGGAGTATGGTTAGACGCGGCTACTGATAAAGAAATTTTTGGGGATTTATATTTAAATGGTATTATGACGAGTTGCTTCTATCATGTTTTGTCGCGTTTTGCAGTGCCATGTTTTATTATGTTGTCAGGAGCATTTGTTTTAGCAGATGAGAGAAATCAGGAATATCAATATTTTTATAAAAAAACATTTAAAAATATTGGTATTCCAACACTGGTTTTCAGCATCTTTTATTTTCTGTGCTCTTATCTGGGGGTAATTGTAAAATTGTATGGGGGGGGGGTTAAAGCTTGCGGAAATATTAATACCTATAATAGAGTTCGTTAAAGGCAGACCATATTATCATATGTGGTATTTGTATATGATGATAGGGGTCTATATGTTCGTTCCAATATTGGTTTTTCTCAAAAATCAAATAGGGGAAAAAGTTTTAGTAAAGTATCGTGGGTTTTTATTGTTTGGGCAAGTCTCAGCTATTGGACAAGCACCCATAAATTGTATTGGGATATAGGACTGTCAGTTTTATATATGGCTTATCTTATGGTAGGATATGAAGTGAGACGAAGATTTTATGGAAAAAAGAATAATGCCAGAGGGGTTTTGTTGATTGTTTTTGGCGTATTGGCAGAAATTATTATTTCAATGTTGAGGTACGTTCAGGCAATGAAGGGTGTCTCAGATAACGAATTGGAATATAAGCTTGTTATGCCATTATGTCCATTAGTTGTTGTAGCTTCAGTTTTGATTTTTGCAGGGTTTTCCAGTATAGAGATTAAGAGGAATTTTGGAAGACTGCCTGAATTGACTTTTATGGTATATTTGTTTCATCCAGTTTATTGGACCATTTTATCGAAAGTGATATGTACAATAGGTTTTACCTGGGATAGCAGAGTACTAATTCCAATTTGTGTTTTCATTTTGTTTTTGGTATCTATTTTATCAGGTCATATATATTTAAAATTGTGGAAGTGGATTGAAAAGAAATGGAATATATTCTGATAATACCGCAAGATCACATGTACAAGTCCAGCTAAGAAATGTCAATAGGTAAAATGAAAAATGCTCAAGAAATTT
>ERZ779622.1323-NODE-1323-length-10298-cov-3.836474_pt1 | contig 10298 bp, 4 predicted proteins | sample MGYA00514188_ERZ779622 | MGnify/ENA primary metagenome ERZ779622 (study PRJEB29562, sample SAMEA4376702) | mouse gut metagenome | isolation source: Cecum | study: EMG produced TPA metagenomics assembly of the A DSS colitis mouse model was used to assess the...
AGTTCCAGTTGCCGATAAAGCCGCCGATTGCCATGGTAGCAATACCGGGCGCCATAATGGGAAGGGCAATTTTGTGGAACATATACAGTTCTCCCGCACCGTCGATTCTCCCGGCTTCCAAAAGCGCCATGGGCATAACGGACAAAATATACTGCCTCAGGAAGAATACGGTTCCCGGCGCCGCTATGGCCGGAATAATCAAAGGAATATAGGAGTTAATCAGCTTTAAGGAGCTAACCAGATTATAAAAACCAATCAAACCAAGCTGTCCTGGGATCATCATAAAGATGACAATTACGTAGAACATAAAGCTGCTGCCCTTAAATTTATACACAGCCAGGGCATAGGCAGTCAATGCCGAAAAATACGCGCCCAGAATCGTTGCGGGAACGGCTACTACAAGACTGTTCCAAAAACCTTTAAAAAGATTAAAATAACCGAACACCTTATCCCAGTTCTCTTTTAATGCAGTTCCCGGAATCAGTGTAAATGAAGTCATAATAGACCTTCCGTCACGGGTCGCATTTACAATCATTAACAGGAACGGAATAATGCACATGATTGCCAATGCAATTAACACAATGTATAAAATCGTCTTTTTAATTTTGGTAGCCATAGATTAGTCCTCCTTCCTGTTCATTATGAAAAACTGTGCAACAGATACTACCAGGATAATCAGGAAGAGAACGTATGCAATAGCGCTCGCATATCCAACCTGATTTACCGTGAAACCAAACTTATACAGGTACATAACCATGGTATTCAGGCATCCGTCGTGGATCGCCGCATTTCCCTGAGACATCAGGTGAGGCATATCGAACATCTGCAGACCGCCGATCAGGGAAGTAATCGCTACATATATCATAATCGGTTTCAACAGAGGAAGGGTAATCTTTCCGAAAATTTTCCACCGGCCCGCGCCGTCGATGGCTGCGGCTTCAAAGTAATCTTTGGGAATACCCTGTACGCCTGCCATCAGCATGATAAAGGAATTACCAAACCACATCCAGGCATTGATTACGGAAACCACATACGGGGTAACGGTGGGCGTTCCCAGCCAGTTTACAGGCTGACTGATTAAATTCATGTTCATAAGAATCTGGTTAAACGTACCGTATTTCCAGTCAAGCAAGGTCTTGAAAAGGAAAGACACCGACGCACAGGAAATCAGATTCGGCAGATAGAACACCGCACGGAAAATACTGAGTCCGCGGATTCTATACTTCATATCGCTAAATACAATTGTAAGCAAAAATGCCAATCCCAACTGTAAAACTATATTCACAATCCAGATGTTGCAGGTATTAAGAAATGCCTGCCAGAAATATTTATCCTGAAAAACACGCACGTAGTTAGAAATTCCTACGCCAACAGCGTCACCGTAACCCTTATAGTTAGTGAAGCTCAAATATAAAGTTCTAATAACGGGATATAAACTGAAAATACAAAAAACAACAACAAACGGTATTATAAAAAGGTAGGCAACATTATTAATATTTCTTCTTTTCGGCGTTGCCGGTTTCACAGCCTGCGTCCCTGCCATGTTACATTCCTCCTATCCTCGTTCCCATCACAATCCTTATCATAAACCGGGTGGGATAACCCACCCGGTTTTAACCCTTATTTATTACTGTGAATAATCGAATATCCGATTATCTTTCAATAGTAAGTTCAGGATACGTAGCGGATACTACATCGTAGAACTCTGCCACTGCATCTTCCTTGGACTTATCACCCTGCTTAACAGCTGTGATTGCTGCACCCCATGCATCATTGATTGCCTTGTCATACTTGGTAATCTTGGAGAAATCAATGTGCTCAGCCTGGCCTAAGAAGAACTGATACAGTTTCTGTCCGCCGTAAATTTCATTCGTATCGTCTTTGTGTTTCTCAAGTGCAGAGATCAAAGATACGGTATCGCCCTGAGAGTACTCAATCCACCAGTCAGCGGTTTCTTCTGACAAGGTACAGAATTTGATGAATTCCCAGGAAAGTTCTTTTCTTTCGGACTGTGCGCTGATACCGATGAAGGTACCGCCGTTGTACTGGTAAGAAGGACCTGCACAAACGCCGTATTTACCTGCGTTATCGCCTACGTTATCACGCATCGTCAAAACGCCCCATGAAGGAAGAACAAATGCGAATACTTCTGCCGTATCGGCGCCTTCGGTTGCTGCTGCGAAAGAGTCTGCATCCCAGATGTTCATCTCGTCAGTACCCCACTGGGTTTCAGCGGTAAGAATCGGAACCGGGCCGCTCATAGCCTGATACCAAGGCGCTGCCCACTGGCTTGCAAATGCGGTTAAATCATTATTATACAATTCGGTTACAAGGTCCATATAGTCGTATCTGTCCTGATCAACATTCAGTTTGCCGTCGATAACCCATGCGGAGTCGCCGGAGAAGAATCCAGGTTCAGCGTCGGATGCGAAAATTCTGTAGCCGGCATCTTTTAATTTATAACCGGTATCAAGAATGGTTGTGTAATCTGCAAATAACTTGCCAACTTCGTCCGGATCATCCGTTCCGAATACGTCTTTTGCAATGTCTCTTCTGTAATATACTGCTACAGGCGTAATCTGATAAGAGATTGCTCTCTGGATTCCGTTCTCGTCCTGACCGATTTTCCAGATATAATCTACGATCTGATCAGCGTAATCCTGTGCGTTGTAAGGAGCCTGATTCAAATCTTCAAAGAACCCTGCTTCATACCAGTTACCTAACATCTGAGGCTCGCCTACGATGATATCAGGTTCTGTTTCGCCGCCAAGTAAAGCAGACTGTAATTTTGTAGGATAGTCTTCCGGTGCAATAACGATCGTTTCTACTTTCACATCAGGATAAGTCTCCATGAACTTATCTGCAAAAGAAATCAGGTCGTTAGCAAGAGTCCAAACTACCAGTTCTCCGCTCAGATCAGCTGCTGCAGTCTGATCGTCATTGTTTTCATCCGCCGGTTCCTGAGCGTCATCCGCAGCAGGTTCGCTGGATTCAACCGGAGTTTCGTCTTTCTTTTCTGCGGGCGCATCACTCTTTCCACATGCCGTTAAGGAAAGAGCCATGATACCAGCCAACAGAAGTGCTGTTAACTTTTTGAGTTTCATAAATTATCCTCCTTTATTTTGAAACAATTTGTTTGTTTCCTTTTGGTTATAAACATATTATAATGAGTGAGGTTTTTGTATATAATGCCTTAAATTTTAAAAAAGTGTCATTTTTTTAGGTTCATTTTCACCAGATTCCACCAATTGCCCTCTGAAAAAGCAGACGTTTTAACTCAAAACCATCGTAATGGAAAGTACCTTTCCGTTTCTGACGGCATCCGCCATGGACGCATTCAGATAACTGCTGCTGGTCTGGTACAGATCCTGGGAAGGATAGCGCAGCGTGATTTCCTCAACTTTATATTCACCTGGAATATAATCTTTCTTTTCCTTAAGCTGATAAATAACTTCTACGTTTCCCATAAAGTTTGCATGAATCTCCATATCCTCTCCGATTAACCAGGAGGGAATAAAGGGCGTAAGTTTAAGCACCAGTTCCTGATTTTCCATGTAAAACGGTGTTTTACCAAACATCATCAGTTTCCACATCTGAATAAATTCAATGGTAGAACCGGACAGCCTCGCCACAAACCCGCGTCCGTGGTAAGCGGGATTGGGATTTTTACTGCTTGCAATAAAGGACGAATTCTCATAGATGCTTCTTCCGTAAACTTCCGGATCCTGGAAAGGAATCGCCGCTTTATGAAAATCTTCAGAAAATTCACGGTACATTCCGGATTTAAGAAGTTCCAGCAGATATTTATATTCCATATGAAGCCAGATCGACTCGTTTTCCAGCCACCCGGGCGTAAAAGCTTTTGCACGCCCCAATTCAAAAGAAGCGTTTTCCAAAGATTCGTTTACTTTGTACATAGCCAGAGCCGGATCATATAAGTCGCTGTTTTTTACGTTGTCATAAAGCTCTTTTTTCTCTTCCGGTTTCAAATTCAGTTTCAGATAACGAACCGGTCCTTCCAGGAAATGCGGTACGGTTACGACTTCGAAATGCTCCGGAATTACTCCGTCATTCGTTTCCGTGTAACGGCTCATTTCAAAGGTAAAGTAAGTAGGACAGATTCCCTCTCCCAGCGCCGCTGCTTTTTCTATGCCGATTTTAACCGTTTTATGCCATTTTTTCAAAATACTGCAAAGAACCGAACTGTCAACAGCCTCTTTTTCACCTTCGATTCCTGTATACGTTTTTTCCCAGTACGTTTCTTTTACCGCATTTCTTCGATTCCAGAAATCCATCAATTCCTTTTCTTTTTCAATGGAGTCCATGCATGCATCCGTAATACCGTCCAACGCTTTAACCAGTTCCGCAACTTCCTTTATCAGCATAACCTGCGCAGGATATTTTTCCAGAGCCGCTATGGTGTATTCCAGATTGCGCCCTAATTCATAAGTTTCCGCCATAGACGAACCGAATAATCCGGGCATTCCGTTTAAAGCGTCATACCAGCCGGGTTTTCCGCCCTCCATTTCCACGCCCATTCCGTAAGCGTCCAACGCGGCGTATTTAACGGCGTTTAAAAGTACCAGTTTTTCCATCAGGCTGGACGTAACAAGCTTCCCGTTTTTTGCATAAACCAGAAGTTCTTTTCCGTCGCGCTTTTTCTCCTCGTCCAGAAAATGATACTGACGAATTCCGTTTTCTGTTTTTACATAACGTTTAATTCTGGGCAGAATCGGAACCTGACTTAAATAATAAGGATATTCGGTACGGTAAAGAAGATCCTTCTACTGATCCGGATACAATTACACAAAATTCTAGACCAGATCCAAATTGTAAGTCCAGTCATCCGACCAGTATACCTCTCCGAAATCTGCATTCACCTGGCTTTCGGCACACTCTATAACCTTTTTGAAATAATCTTCCTGTTTTGCAACATCCTCAATTCCAATCTCTTCCAGCTGGGCAAAAAAGGCGCCCGGGGTAAAAGGCTTTTCAAAGAAGCTCATTAAATCTTCCTTCTGCTGCTGGCCAAGCGCGTCAAAAATGGCTTCCGTCTCATCCGCATTTAAGAAATAAGTAACTTTCTCAATGGCCAGCGGATTATAACCGTCTAACTGAATCAAGGTATAAAATTTACGGATGTTTTCATCTCCTACAAAAGGAGAAAAGAAATTATCGCATCTGCGGTTTTGATTTACATCACGGAAATTACCGTTCCCCTGTGTATAAAACTCAGGCAGCATACGGAAATAATTATAATCTCTCTCCAAATCTCCGTGTTTCCGGGAATATACATAAAAAATCTTATTTTTTCCAAGAAGCATGGGATATCCGCCGCGCAGGATATTATCCATATACGTATATCTGCAGTACGCATCAAAATCAGGATTGCCTGTTTTGGTTGCCATCCCTTCCGTCAGTTTCACTGCAAGCGCAGCCGACAATTCCTTTTTCTGTTCAAAGTATGTTGCATTTAAATTCTTTTTAAGAAACTTTTTCAATATATCTTTTTTTGCAACCTGGCCGATCAACTGGTACAGCACCAGACTCTTTCCCGCCTCGACTTTTCTTGCAGTTCCGTAGAAGCTGCAGGGAAACTGATTGGATACGATTTGTTTCGTCTCATAAATTCCGGTCAGTCCTTTTTCTTTAAAGTTCACGGCGCTGCCCAGAGACAGGTCATAGCCGAATACCGTCTCCGGGTCAACGATGGGGAGAAGTTTCTCACCGTCATCCATACAGCAGAGCGAAAAATTACCGCCTTCTATAGCCGAAACCGCCGCCGTATCCGCTGTACTGGCGCGTGACTTAAAATAAGGTGTATGGGTATCTGCATCCTCCACCTGCATCCATGCCTTTATGGTCTGTCCCATACTCTTGAGACTGTCCATTTCGATTCCGTAAGGAACCAACGCCGGCATGCCGTCAAGCACTTCCAGAAAAACCGCTTTATCCGAATCATTGTGTATGGAAAGTTTTCTGACCAGGCCTCCCACTTTTTCTTCCGGCAGAGCATAATACTCCACCCTGGTTGTCAATCCGGTGTCTTTGTTTTTTTCCTCCACGGCAAAATCATTCATGTTGATTTCCATGTGCGTTTCATTACATTCCTCGCTAAAAGGCTCCGTATACTCTCCGTCTTTTTTTATAAACGTACGGAAACCTGTTCGCTTTACATTTTGATACGCCTGGTGAGCGGGATAAAACTCCATAATGGCGTGATCTTTATCCTCCACTCCAAAGCAGGCTACACCCTGTCCCCTGTTTACGTAATAACACCAGATCGGTGTTCCGTGTATTCCGCAGATTCCAGGAAGGAAGCTGGAAAAAGCGGGCTTCACTCCAAAATTTTTAAGAACATACTTTGTTTCTTTCTCTCTACTCATAAATATGTTTCCTTTCTCAGATTAATTCCACCACAATCTCATGTTCACTGGAAGCGTCCAGCTTATGAATCTGCTCGCATACGGCGACCACATGACTTTGCGGCATTTCCAATTTTCTGCCGTCCAGATAAACGGTTCCTATTTCATATTCACCGGGTTCTTTCCGCCCGTTATTAATATAGATAACATTCCATTTTCTGCGCCCAAATGTCAGTTTTACGGAAGCCTTCGCGTTTTCATCAAACTGCTCCGCCGTCAGTTTTGGTTCCAGAATCAAATCTCCCAGACGTCCTTTTACGCCAAACATTTCCGTAATAACCGTTAACATCAGCCAGCTCGCCGCACCGGTAAGGTAATGATACATACCGCGTCCTTTATCATTGAAATATTCGGGAATTCCCGGATAAATCCGGCTCACCTCAAAGCAGTCCGCCTGCTTATATAGAGTATGCAGCGCCTTATAACCTTCTTTTACAAATCCCCTCTTATAAAGGGCATTTGCATACATGGTCGTCATGTGGGAAAAGACTGCTCCGTTCTCCTTATGTCCGTATGCAAATCCAAACATCCGTCCCAGATCCATTTTTTCCTCATTAAAGTTTGTATTCAAACGATATCCGCCAACCTCTTCCCTGTACAGATATTTATCCGCACTGGCCGCAATCGCTCTCGTCTGTTCTTTTGTGGCGGTGCCGGACATAACGGCAAACACCTGCCCGGTCAGCATCATACGGACACCGTCCTCGTAAATCCCCTCTACCTGACGCTTATTTTCATCATAATAGCTGTTAAACCATCCGTCCTGTCCGTCAGTAATCCATTCCGTCCTGCGGATATGCTCTTTGATCCACTCCGCTTTGTGTCTCATACTCTCGATTACCTGATCGACCGGCAAATATGCTTTTTCGCCGGACACGGTATGCAGGCAGGTATCTTCATAAGCCGCCAGCAATGCCAGCTTTTGTTCGATGTCGCCGTAAAGTTTCTCATCATCCGTAAATAAGGGCTCCATCTCTTTTGCCACTTCCACAAATTCCATATGCTTTTCTTTTTTCAAAACGCCAAGTAATTCCGCAAGTTCTTCAAAATTTCCTGCATAGGCCGCGGTAAACGCAACGCTTTCCCCGTTATTCGGCGCCATATCCAGAGCGTCGTTCCAGTCCGCGCCGCGTAAGCGCATGTGATTATGGCTTCCCACCTCATAAAAACAGGTAAGGTTCTGTATTAAAATGTGCTCCAATATAGTTCCGGAATATTCTTTTCCTTCACGGTCTTTCTGAACCGGTTTTTCTCCCGACTCAAACTGTTCGTCAATTCTGGTTCCCCTCGCAGCCTGACGGTCCTTAAAATAATTTTGGTTTTTCAAAAGAATCCCGACATCTCCGGTCTGGTCGATGTAAAGCTTTGTAGTCATAAACGGCCATAATCCATGATCCATCCAAACACGGGTTATATTATTGCGGTCCGCAATAAATTCGCCCTGTCGGCTTCCGATAATGGTGGCATTGGAACCGTCCATTCGCACTCCGCCGTAATTTGCAAGAAGCATTTCCTTTACGCCGTCAGGGTTCATAATCAGCAGCGCCAGACAATCCTGCCACAAATCTCTCCATCCTCTTCCTCCCTTGCCGTAATCGTGATGAGGCAGGAAGGAACAGCCGTAGATTCTTCTTAACATCGGCTGGAAATTAACCCAGTACATAAAAGAATCAAAATTTTTATCACCCGTATGATAAGAAACATTCAATTTCTTTTTCCAATATTCTTTAGTTGAATAAAATGCATTGTTAACTTTTTCTTTCGTGTTGTATTTATGATAAATCTTCAAAATACGGTTTCCTGCCTCTTCTCCTGCACCGGCCACCGATTCCATACCAAGCAGAAGAATATAGCTGACACTTTTGCCGGGAGCCAGACAGATATCCGCAAACCGGATTCCTCCTAAGGCCTCATAACCATCCGTTTCCTCCCCTGCTTTAACCGGGGGCAGATTTCTGTAGATTGCTTCCGGACGTTCCAGGCTTCCCCCTTCACCGATAAACTCCTCCACATTCGGATAAAATCCTACGGGAAGCTCACCGGTTTCGTCGGAACCGCAGACAAAATAGGTCGTATCGTTTTTCTGATGTCCTCTCTCATCAAAGGAAAGCGTCGGTGTAAGTTCAATTCCGTATTCTTTTGTATCCACACGATGAAGAAGGCTTGTAACGTGCCTGTGATCTCTTAAGTTATCAGCGCTTCTTCCATAAAGCGGAACGGCGCCCACCGCACTGAAAATCTTATTTTTATCACTGTCATTGGTAATGGTGACCATCATAATTTCAACCTGGCCGTCAGCAATCGGCACAAAAGATATAATACTGGAGGAAAGTCCTGCCTCCTTATGTTTTCTGCTGATTTTATGCCAAAGCATACCGGCTTCAAGAACACATTCTTCCTGCTCTTTTGTAAACTTTTTACTCATAGATTCCGAAGATACGCCGGTTAAGGACAGACAACTCCCGTCCGCCATAATACACCAGAAATTCCTGGTACTTTTATTATTGTGAAGTTCCTCCGCACTGACAGGCTGAAGCAGAAAATGGTTTTGATCCATTTTGCAGTCGCCCCCCAGATACGGAGTATTACTGCTTTTAATTCGTTCTTCTGCCGCCAGCGGAAAATACAGATAGGATGTATTATCTGCATTTTCCAGGCGAAATGTTCCAAATTCATCAAGATATTCATATTTCTTCATGGATCCACAACCTCCATTTTCCTGCAGTTTATTCCTGCATATTTTTTTCATTCTATTCCCATTATAAAAAAGACCCATTTCATAAGAAATGAGTCTTTTTTTAATATGGTGTCTTTTTTTTATCAAAAAATAGATGGCCTCTATATCAGATCAATGGCATCCCTGACGGAATTCACACCTATTATTTTTATGTCAGCCCCGGCTTTAACGCCCTGTACGCAGACTGCAGGCATCACACAGGCGGTAAAACCCAGCTTTACGGCTTCCTGCACTCTTTGCTCCGCCATGCTCACGGCTCTTACTTCCCCGCTTAAACCTACTTCACCAAAAACCATCAGTTTTTCATCCAGCGCCCGATTCTTAAAGCTCGATACGATCGCCATTACCATCCCCAAATCAAGAGCGGGTTCGTTAATGCGGATGCCTCCCGCTACATTTACATATGCATCACAGTCCGACATCTGCAGTCCCAGTCTCTTTTCCAGCACTGCCATAAGGAGATTCACCCTGTTAAAATCTGTTCCTGCCGCCTGCCTTCTGGGCAGTCCGAAATTGGTACGGCATACAAGCGCCTGAATCTCAATCAAAATCGGCCGGGTCCCCTCAACAGAACATACGACGACCGATCCGCTGGCATCGCTGGGACGCCCGCTTATCATATATTCCGAAGGATTTTCAACCTCTGCCAGTCCGGTCTGCCGCATTTCAAATACGCCGATCTCATTGGTAGAACCAAAACGATTCTTCACGCCTCTTAAGATCCGGTAGGACGCATGCCTGTCGCCCTCAAAATAAAGAACCGTATCCACCATATGTTCCAAAACTCTGGGGCCTGCTACCGTTCCTTCTTTTGTCACATGTCCCACAATAAAAACGGAAATCCCCAGGCCCTTCGCAAGCTGCAGTAAAATCCCCGTAGACTCCCGCACCTGCGAAACGCTTCCCGGCGCCGCAGATATTCCTTCGCTGAACATGGTCTGTATGGAATCTATGACCACAAATTCCGGCCGGGACCTTCGGATCATTTCCCCGATCAGCTCCAGATTTGTTTCACACAGCAGCTTCATTTGGTCGGAAAAATCCCCCATGCGGTTGGCGCGCATTTTAATCTGCTTTAAAGATTCCTCTCCCGAAATATACAGTACCGGATGGCCGTCTTCGGAAAGATTCCGGCA
>ERZ779622.1325-NODE-1325-length-10293-cov-5.468842_pt1 | contig 10293 bp, 8 predicted proteins | sample MGYA00514188_ERZ779622 | MGnify/ENA primary metagenome ERZ779622 (study PRJEB29562, sample SAMEA4376702) | mouse gut metagenome | isolation source: Cecum | study: EMG produced TPA metagenomics assembly of the A DSS colitis mouse model was used to assess the...
GAACCCCCCTCCCAAGCTTGGGAAGCTTGTATTCTACCGATGAACTACGCCTGCTTATCTTATATGTCCTATCACACTTTTCTATTTTAACAGCATCTGCAAAATTTTGCAAGTACCGCAGCGAATTTTTTGTGCGTTATTTTGAAAGCTGTCGTTGTCCGGACATCGGTAAGCAGGCGTATGCCTCACGGCTGTCTATCCTGTCACAGTTTCCCCGCCTTATATTTGGCGATAACGTTCTGGATTTTCTCGCTGGGATCGAGCAGATCGCTGATCGAGGAATCGTGATTTAAAGTATCGATCAGATAAGCGATATATTTGCTCATATCGCAGTTGATATACCAGTCGCGGGAGAGCAGCTCGGGTGTCTGATAAATCAGGTTGGTCGTCAGCACGTTGCTGATGATGCCCTCTTTGCATGCCTCGTCAAAGCGCGTCAGTCCCCCGGTAAAAAGTCCGAAGGTGGCGCAGATGAAAATGCGGTTTGCCTTTCTCCCCTTCAGCGCCTTTGCCACTTCTATGACGGATTCACCGGAGGAGATCATGTCGTCGATGATGACCATGTCTTTGCCCTCCACGCTGGAACCTAAAAACTCATGGGCGACAATGGGATTTCTGCCGTCCACGACGCGGGTATAATCGCGGCGCTTATAGAACATGCCGATATCCAGGCCGAGGACGTTGGCCATGTAGATCGCTCTGGACATGCCTCCCTCGTCAGGGCTGATGATCATCATATGATCGGTATCCAGTGTGAGATCCTTTATGTTGCGAAGCAGTCCTTTGATGAACTGGTAAGCGGGCCGCACCGTCTCGAAACCGTGCAGCGGGATGGCGTTCTGGACCCTGGCGTCATGTGCGTCAAAGGTGATAATATTGTCGACACCCATGTTGACGAGTTCCTGCAGGGCGATGGCGCAGTCCAACGATTCTCTGGAAGTGCGCTTATGCTGTCTGCTCTCATACAGGAAAGGCATGATGACAGTGATTCTTCTGGCTTTACCGCCGACCGCGGAGATGATCCGCTTGAGGTTCTGGTAGTGGTCATCCGGAGACATGCGATTTTGCTGCCCGCAGAGGGAATAAGTCATGCTGTAATTGCACACATCGACCATGATATAGAGATCATCTCCCCGGACAGATTCCTGAATAATGCCTTTCGCCTCCCCGGAGCCGAACCGCGGAATATCCACATTGAGCAGATAGGTGCCGCGCTGGTACCCGGCAAAGGCGAGAGAACCTTTGTGCTCATTTTTCCGCTGTGTGCGCCATTTGACGAGATAGTAGTCTACCTTTTCCCCCAGTGTCTGACAGCCTTTCAGGGCAATGACGCCAAGAGAACCGACAGGAATGGTTTCCAGATTTCGCTTTTCTTCTTTTTTTGCCATAAGAAATCCTTTCTTTTTTGGAAAATAAAGTGTGTATGTTCAGGTTTTTTTGCAGATTCTGATATCGGGACCTGTCAGCAGACAGATCTCAAAGTTTCCGATGATCCTGGAGCAGATCCGCTCGCTGTATCTGTCGTTCAAATTTTTCAGATCCAGATTTGTGGTGATCAGTGTAGATTTTCCAAGCTGCTGTCGTTCATTCAGGAAAGAGAAAAAGTAGGAAGTAACAAAGGAGCTTTCCAGTTCCGTACCCAGATCATCTATAATAACCAAATCACAATGATATAGGTCTTCGCAAAAATTTTCAAGCGCTTTTTTGTCTTTGCCGAAAATATGTCCGGCAAAGGTGTCGAAGAGATCCACAGCGCTGAAATAGATGACGGAGTGAGATGTGTCGATCAGAGCTTTGGCAATGCAGTTGGAGAGAAATGTCTTTCCGGTGCCGACCGTGCCCATGAACAGAAGATTGCGGCAGCATTCATCGAAAGAGGAGACAAAACTTTTGGCGGTCTCCACCGCTTTTTTGTAGTCCGGGAGTATATCTTTCGGAAGATACTCGTAGGACAATGTATCAAAATTTTCCAGCATGAGGGTGCCGGAGAGATTGCTCTGATGATAGAGCAGTTCTATTATTCTTTTTTCAAAACAGCGGCATTTTTTCCGCCCGATATAGCCGGTGTCCCGGCAGTCGGCGCATTCGTAGACGGGATCCAGATAGTCGGCGGAAAAGCCCTTTTCCAGAAGAAAATCCTTCTTTTTCTGCCGCAGGGACTCGAGAGCCTCCGAGAGAGCCTGCCTCGCGCCCTCCTCACCGTCGATCAGGCGTCTGGTGAAGGAAAGTGACAGAGAGGCGGAAGCGTCCTCCAGATCAGCATATTCCGGATAAGCGTTCCGGATGTCAGAGAGACGATTCTCCAGTATATGCCGGTTTTTTATCTGTTTTTCCTCATATTCACGTATAATGGATTCGTATTGCGCGTTAGTCAGGGCCAAAGTTTTTCTCCTGTCAGTTGATCTTTACTTTTTTCAGCAGTTCGTCGTAATTGTACTCGTTCTGGCGGAACTGATGAAAAGAATTTGTGGAAGCGGCGGATTTGGCGGGACGGGAGCTTTTCTTTTTCTGAAAAGCGGTGTCGGCATCCGCGATATCCTGCATGGAATGTACGCCGCTGTCACGCCAGTTCTGTAGAATGCCGTCGGTATACTCGAACCGGTGCTTGTCCGTGGCGAGAACACAGCGCTCGCAGGCTTCCATAATAATGTCGTAAGGGAAGCCGTACTCCTGAAACCACTTTTGTATATAGGAAGCCTCCTTCTGGGTGGGAGCGCTTGTCCTGCCGAGGGCGTTCATAACGGCATAAATATTTTTGTCGTACCTTGCGGCGGCCAGAGCCGCCTCTTTCGGCGTGGAGACGCCTGCCTGCGCCCAGCTGATGGCTACTTTTTCGATGTAATGAAAATCTTTTTTCCCCCGGTCCACACAGTACTGTACGAGATAATCGATCAGATCCGTGCTGAGATGGAGTACATCCGTCATAAAAATGATAGAGCGGATATTTTCCGTGCTGAGCGGTTTGCCCAGATATTGTTCGGTGATAAAAACAAGCTCGGAAGTTTTTTCCTGCTGCTTGAATGCCTTGATGTGGTCCAGAGTAATGACACTCTTGTCATAAGATGCGGGCACGTTTTCCGGTTCCGCGCAGGGCGTCTGGGCGGTGACGGGCGAGGCCGGAGGCATGGAGATAATATCGGCAGGCCTGGAATCAAGATTTTCCAGACGGATACCGGCCAGTTTTCCGGCGTCATTGTACAGCAGGGAAACCACCTGTTTCCTGTCCCAGTACTGCAGAGCGCGCAGAATATCCTTTTCGGTGTAATTGAAATGGTCGGCAATCGCCGAAATACCGGTGGGCAGACCGGCAGCAACACACCGAAGCAGATAGAGATATACCTTTATCTGCGCGTCGTTAGCGTCTTTCATGTATTCGTCAATAAAGCAGTTCGAAAGCATAGTTACGCCTGCATGAGAGTCCTGTGAAACTGTCAAGCTGTTCATATTTATATTAACCTCTGATTTCCCATTTTCAAAACTGAATCGATTATAGCATAGCGGTTTTTGAAAAGATATAGACAAAATGGAGAAAACAGGGGAGGGTGCAAAAATAAAAGTGCATTGTGGAAAGTGTGGAAAGTGTGGATAAATCTGATACCTGTACTTCCGGGACCCGAAAAGGCCGGTAAACACGGGAAAAAGCAGGCATCAAAGATTTTTCCGCCGAACAAAATATCCACAAATATTTTGTCTCCGTGCGGAGAAAAAAATTTGTGGATATGTGGAAATCTCAGATCCCGAGAAGGTTTTCCCCTATTTTATGGACATCTCCGGCCCCCATAGTTATCAACAGATCTCCCCCTGTGCAATTTTCCAAAAGGAAATTCTCGATTTCATCAAAAGAGGGAAAATAGCGGCAGTCGCCGCCAAGCGCCCGGATCTCCCGCATCAGGTCCCGGGAAGAAATCCCGAGCGTATCCGTCTCCCTGGCGGCATAGATATCGGCCAGGACCACGTGGTCTGCCGTGGAGAGAACTGCGGCAAAATCGGACAAAAAGGATTTTGTGCGGCTGTAAGTATGGGGTTGGAACACACACCAGAGTTCTCTGTGGGGATAGTGTGCGGCGGCCGACAGAGCCGCTTTAATTTCAGTGGGATGATGAGCGTAATCGTCGATCACGGTGACGCCGCCCAGTTCGCCCTTGTAGTCAAAACGCCTGTCAGTGCCCTCAAAATGGGAGAGGACTCTGCGTATCGTATCATGTTGCAGTCCGAACCGATGGGAGACGGCTATGGCGGGCAGGGCGTTGGCGATATTGTGGTCGCCGGGGATGCCCAGCGTGACGGGCAGCGAAAAGCCGTCCGGGCCGTGACAGACAAAAGAAGGCTTTCCTGTATTATCATAGGAAATTTCACCGGGATAGTAGTCAAAACCTTCCCTCATGCCGAAAGTGATGACGGGGCAGGCGAGGCCCTGTGTGAGCTCCTGATAGTTTTCGATCTCGCCGTTGATGATCAGGCAGCCGTCCGGCGGCAGAAGTCTGGCGAAGGCGTGGAAGGAATTGCGGATATCCGCCAGATCCTTGAAGAAATCCAGATGATCCTCCTGAACATTTAAGATAATGCCGATCTTCGGGAAAAAGCTCAGGAAGCTGTTGGTGTATTCGCAGGCTTCGGTCACAAAGTAATCGGAACCGCCGACCCGGTAGTTTCCGCCGATGGACTTTAAGATACCGCCGATGGAGATGGTGGGATCTGTACCTTCCTGCAGAAGAATGTCCGAGATCATGGCCGTGGTGGTGGTCTTGCCGTGGGTACCGCTGATGGCGACGGAAGTCTTATACTGCCGCATCATCTGTCCGAGAAGTTCGGCCCTGGTGAGGGAGGGCAGACCCTTTTCCTGCACGGCGAGAAATTCCGGATTGTCCGGGTGGATCGCGCTGGTGTAGACGACCAGATCGATGTCATCCGTTATGTTGTCGCGCCGCTGTCCGTACCGGATGAGAGCGCCCTTCTCGGTGAGCGTTTCCGTCAGGGGGGAACGCTGGTTGTCGGAACCGGATACGGTAAATCCCTCGGACAGCAGAATTTCCGCCAGTCCGCTCATACTGATGCCGCCGATGCCGATAAAGTGAACGTGTATTGGAGCGTCGAAATGAATCTGATACATGCGTATACCTCTTTTTATGGAACAATGGGGACGGCCCGCAGGGCGCGCTGTCCGCTGTTTATACTATAATATATACATCTTAACCTCGAAAGCGCACACTAGCAAGGCGAAAAAGAGGATAAAAAAGGAGGTTTTTTTGTGAAATATGTAAAAAAATATAAAAAGGAATGATTAATATCTACAAAAAAACACAATCATTTTTTTGATTTATTATTCACTTTTCAAGAGGCTTGTGCTATACTAGGGGAAAGAAATTCAACATTCTGTAAAAATATTGAGGTGATGCTATGATTAAAAAAGAAATGATTGCCATGCTCCTGGCAGGTGGTCAGGGAAGCCGACTCGGCATTCTGACCTCGAAAGTTGCAAAACCGGCGGTTGCTTTTGGTGGAAAGTACAGAATTATTGATTTCCCACTCAGCAACTGTATCAATTCCGGAGTGGATACGGTTGGTGTACTTACGCAGTATCAGCCCCTGAGGCTGAATACCCACATCGGGATCGGTATCCCCTGGGATCTGGACAGAAACATAGGCGGTGTGACCGTACTTCCGCCGTACGAAAAAATTGAGAGTACGGAGTGGTACACCGGCACGGCGAACGCTATCTTTCAGAATATTGAGTACATGGACGGCTATAATCCGGAGTACGTGCTGATCCTTTCCGGAGACCACATCTATAAGATGGATTACGAAGCGATGCTGGATTTCCACAAGGCGAACAATGCGGACGTGACGATCGCGGTTATGCCTGTGCCCTGGGAGGAGGCAAGCCGCTTTGGCATTATGATCACAGACGATGAGAAGAAAATTGTCGATTTTGAGGAGAAACCGGCGAAACCGCGCAGCAACCTGGCTTCCATGGGTATCTATATCTTTAACTGGAAGACTCTGCGGGAAGCTCTGATGAAAAATGCGGACCAGCCGCATCTCGATTTTGGCAAGCACGTGATCCCTTACTGCAAGAACAACGATTATCCTCTGTATGCCTACGAATTTAACGGCTACTGGAAGGATGTGGGAACGCTGCACTCCTACTGGGAGGCGAATATGGAGCTCATCGATATTGTGCCGGAGTTCAACCTGTATGAGGAATACTGGAAGATCTACACGAAGTCCGATGCTCTGCCGCCGCAGTATTTCTCGGAGGACAGTGAAGTGGAGAGAAGCATCATCGGCGAGGGTACGGAAGTTTACGGCAAGGTCTACAACTCTGTGATCGGCTGTAATGTGGTGATCGGGGCCGGTACGGTCGTTCGGGATTCCATCATTATGAACGATACGAAGATCGGTCACGGCGGAGAACTGAATAAAGTAATTATCGCGGAAAATGTAACAGTCGGCGATCGTGTTAAGATGGGTATCGGCGAGGAGAAGGATAACGAGACTGACCCGCATATCTATAATCATGGATTGTGCACTGTCGGAGAGAAGAGTGTGATTCCGAATGATGTGACGATCGGAAAGAATGTCTGTGTCGGTGGTGTGACAACCCTGGAGGACTATCCTGATCTATATCTTCCGAGCGGAAGAACAATGATTAAGGCGGGGGAATAATGCGGAAAGGAGCATAATTTTACATGAGAGCGATAGGAATTATTTTAGCGGGCGGTACGAACCACAAGCTTGGCGCATTATCGGAAAAGCGTGCGGTGGGCGCTATGCCCATAGCGGGCAGTTACAGGGCGATCGACTTTGCACTGAGCAGCATGGCAAATTCCCGCATACAGAAAGTAGGAGTGTTTACACAGTATAACGCGGGAAGTCTGAATGAACATCTGAGCTCTTCCAAATGGTGGGATTTCGGCAGAAAACAGGGAGGATTGTTCGTGTTCACGCCGACGATCACGGCGGACAACGGTTTCTGGTACAGGGGGACAGCGGACGCGATCAACCAGAATATCAGCTTTTTGAAGAACAGTCACGAGCCCTATGTTATTATTGCTTCAGCAGATTGTGTTTATAAGATTGACTTTAACAAACTTTTAGAATATCATATTAGTAAGAAGTCAGATATCACCGTCGTATGTAAGGATATGCCGGAAGGCACAAATCTGGAGCGCTATGGCACCGTGAAGATGAACGAGGAAAGCAGGATTGAAGATTTTGAGGAAAAACCTTTGCTGGCAAAATCCAATACGATTTCCTGCGGGATCTATGTCATCAGAAGGCGCCAGCTCATCGATCTTGTGGAACGGTGTGTGGAGGAGGAACGGTATGATTTCGTGAGAGATATTCTGATACGCTATAAAGGTATGAAACATATTTACGGCTATAAGATCAAGGATTATTGGCGGAATATAGCGAGCGTTGACGATTATTTTGACACGAATATGGACTTCTTGAAACCGGATATCAGAAAGTATTTCTTCAGGGAATACCCTGACATCTACTCGAAAGTAGATGACCAGCCGCCGGCAAAATACAATGTTGGAGCGAAGGTTAAAAACAGTTTGATCGCAAGCGGCTGTATTGTCAATGGAACGGTGGAAAATTCCATTGTATTTAAAGAAGCATACATTGGCAATAACTGTTGTATCAAAAATTCCATTATTCTCAATGATGTGTACATCGGAGATAACACTTACATTGAGAACTGCATCGTGGAGAGCAGAGGCACGATGAAAGCAAATTCATACTACAAAGGAGAAGACGGAATAAAAATAGTGGTGGAAAGAAACGACAGATATGTCATGTAGATAAGGTCCTGTGACGAAACCAAAAGCCCTTGGGGAATGTCACAAATAAGAAAAGGGGTCGAGGCTATGCAGATAACAGATGTAAGAGTACGAAAGATCACAAAAGAGGGTAGGATGAAGGCAGTTGTTTCTATCACCCTGGACAACGAATTTGCGATTCACGACATCAAGATTATCGAGGGCGAAAAGGGACTGTTCATCGCTATGCCAAGTAAAAAATCGACAGATGGCGAGTATAGAGACATCGCGCATCCCATTAACTCTGAGACAAGAGAGAAGATCCAATCCATTATTTTAGAGGGATATGAGAAAGCACTGCTGGAGCCAGACTTTGAAGAGATGACAGAATAATCCAAGAGGAAATGACATAAGGAAATCCACTACAATGTAAATGAATTGGAAAAGAAAGCCGCATTTTTGCGGCTTTCTTTGCATGTCCGGAAAAATTGCTTTAGGGCCATTCCCCTATCAGCGATTTTTTCGCTATCGGTGCCCCTGCGTGGTGCAGCGAAGCGATCGCTGGGGGGAAGCCATCGAAAGAATTTGCTTGTGGAATGTGGGATGGTTTGATAGAATAGTGGGGACTTGGGAAAAAGTACAGGGAAGGAAGAGGACGCGGAAAGATGTTTTGCATTGTGGGATTGGGAAATCCGGAGAAAAAGTATGAGAATACAAGGCACAATATCGGCTTTGATGTGATAGATGCGATCGCGGAGAAATATAGTATAGCAGTGAGGGAGAGGGGGTTCAGAGCGCTGTTTGGGAAAGGCGCTATCGAGGGACAGCGGGTGATCCTTTTAAAGCCGCAGACGTATATGAATCTGAGCGGAGAGAGTGTGCGGGAGATCACGGATTACTTTAAGATAGACCCGGAGGAGGAACTGATCGTTATCTCGGACGATGTCTCGCTGGAAGTGGGCGGAATCAGGATCCGGAAGAAGGGAAGCGCCGGCGGGCACAACGGGTTAAAAAATATTATTGAACATCTGGGGACGGAAAAGTTTCAGCGGATCCGGATGGGAGTCGGTGAGAAACCGAAGGAGTGGGATCTGGCGGACTATGTGCTGGGGCGCTTTTCCGGGGAGGATCGGGAGAAGATCGGCGAAAGCATCACGGAGGCGGTGAAGGCTTTGGAAACCATGCTGACGGAAGGGGCCGACGCGGCGATGAACAAATATAACAGAAAAAAGGTTGCGGCGCATAAACCGGCGCAGGAATGAGGGAAGGAATGGAAGCACTGAGAGCGCCCCTGCGGGAGCTGGGTGAGTTTGAGGAAATACAGGGCAGATTGAAGAAAAGGGAGCCCGTTTGTCTGGGAATCTCCGGGTGCGTGGATTCCCAGAAACTGCATATGATATACGGCCTGAGCGAAGGATTTCGCTATAAACTGATCATAACCTACAGCGATCAGCGGATGAGGGAAATTTACGAGGACTATAAATTTTATGACAGAAATGTCAGTATGTACCCCGCGAAGGATCTGATCTTTTTTCAGGCTGATATTCACGGCAACCAGCTTGTGACGGATCGCTGGAAAGTGCTGCGGCGGATACTGGAAGGCGTGCCGATGACGATCGTGACGACGCTCGACTGTCTGATGGAGCCTCAGATTCCGCTTGGACAGATCGAGAAAGATATTTTGCACATCAGCGCTTCCGGGCAGATACAGGAAAAAGAGCTGGCGGAAAAGCTTGTGACGCTGGGGTATGAGAAGACCTATCAGGTGGAGGTGCCGGGACAGTTTTCCATCCGGGGCGGGATCGTGGACATCTTTGACCTGACGGAAGAAAATCCCTATCGGATCGAGCTGTGGGGGGAGGATGTGGATTCCATCCGAAGTTTTGATGTGCTCAGCCAGCGTTCTATTGAAAAGCTCAGCTCCGTCGATATATATCCGGCCACGGAGATGATTTTGACGAAGGATAAACGGGCCAGAGGGATGCATCTGATAGAGCTGGAGGCAAAAAAGCAGGAGGAGGCGCTGCGGGCTCAGGGAAAGATCGAGGAGGCGGCAAGGCTGCACAGACAGATCGGGGAACTGCGGGAGGAAGTACTGGAGCTGGAGGCGAAGGTCAATCTGGAATCCTACGTGAGGTATTTTTATCAGGAGATGGGTTCTTTTCTCGGAAATTTTGACAGGAATGAAAGCTGTATTTTTCTGGATGAGCCGGTCAGAATAGAGGAACATGCGAAAGCGGTGGAACTGGAATTTCGGGAGAGCATGTCCCACAGACTGGAAAAAGGCTACCTTCTGCCCGGTCAGATGACGCTTCTGTACGGCAGCGGCGAGACCGCCGCCAGAATGTCGGACTATCCGGTTGTGACGATAGCGTCCTTAGATATGAAGAATCCGTTTATGCGGCCGGACAGAAAATATGACTTTTCCGCAAAGAGCATATCGCCCTACAATAACAGTTTTGAGACCCTGGTGAAGGATCTGCGGATGTATAAGAAAAACGGCAATCGGGTGCTTTTGCTTTCCGCG
>ERZ779622.1326-NODE-1326-length-10292-cov-4.661522_pt1 | contig 10292 bp, 9 predicted proteins | sample MGYA00514188_ERZ779622 | MGnify/ENA primary metagenome ERZ779622 (study PRJEB29562, sample SAMEA4376702) | mouse gut metagenome | isolation source: Cecum | study: EMG produced TPA metagenomics assembly of the A DSS colitis mouse model was used to assess the...
CAAAAAATATATTCGACTATTATATGAAATTGTTTTACGGTGAGAATTATAAACCGATGTGGTTCTGGTTTAAGTTATCCAAAAACTGGCGCCCGCAGGCGGCAATGATCGGGTATGCCTGTTATTGGGGGCTGACGGTCGGGGCTGTGATTCCGGTGGTGGGATGGATCTGGTATATGCTGGACATCGATATCCCGTGGTGGCACAGCGCGTATCTGAGCGTGGGAGTCAGCGTCGTCGTTGGTTTCCGACAGATGTATGTCTGGGTGCAGGAGGGGTATCGGAAAGGAGAGCATGCTTAAAATTTCTCCTTTTTTAAACTCTTTACAGGTTCCGGCAGATATAAAAACAGTTCAAACACATGGTCGGCAGCGCTCACTTCGAGGCTGCCCTGATAATGTTTCACGATCTCTTCCATGCTGCGAAGCCCGAAGCCATGGCTTTTGGCGTCGGGTTTTGATGTGGAGGGCAGATGATTTCCCGCTTCCAGTTCGACAGAGGCGGGATTTTTTATGGACAGCGCCAGCATGCCCTTCCGGAGGCGGGCGGCTATCTCAATGTAGCGCCTCCCGGGCGGAAATGCCAGACAGCTTTCGATGGCGTTGTCCAGAGCGTTGGCAAACAGGACGCAGATATCGGCTTTCTCGAAGGGGAGTTCCTCCGGGATGTCCAGTTTCGGGCGAAACAGGATATCCTGCTGCTGCATGAGCTGTTCTTTTACGGACAGCACGGCATTCACCGTCTGATCACTGCAGTAGTCCGTCCGCTGGGTCAGCCCGGGGCTCTCCAGAAGATGAGCGATATAGTCCTCTTTCTCTTCCGGGGGGAGAAGCAGGATCGTGTGCAGATGGTTGGACAGGTCGTGTTTCAGGCGTCTGACTTCGAAATGCTGCTGTTTCATGGATTCATAGTACTGTCTGTTCATCTCGGCATAGAGACTCTGCTGTTCCAGTTTTCTCTGGTTTGACAGGATGGCGATCGCCCACAGGAGGCCGATGAAGGAGAGCAGAGCGAGAAGGAGCAAGGCAGTACACAGATGGGAAAACCAAGGAGGCCCCCACGCCTCGATCGTGGGAATGAGTACAATGCTGAGGATCGTGCCGATGGGGGCGAGCGTCAGAAAGAGCAGAAGATACCACAGGGAATCTCCCAGCTCCGTATCCTTTTCCGGTCCCCCAAAGCGGACAAGCAGATAGAGCAGGGCGGAAAAGAGTATACGGATCAATGCCATTATCCAAAAATCGCCATAGTTTTCCAGGATATTGTCCATAAATATGTTTCCTGCGAATACCATGCTGGAGAGCATCAGAGCGAGGGTGAGCTTTTTTGCCCGGCTGTCCGTGCAGGCGTATTGAATTCCCGCGAGGTAGAGTAAAAGGGTCACGGGAAGGTTATCCCAGTCGCCGATAAAAATGATCATGGCGACGATCAGAGAACTGATAAAAAGAAGGATAAGATGGGCGGCGATTGATTTTTTTATATGAAAAAGCCTTCTGATGATCAGATAGTGAAAAAGAAAGGCGGGTAATTCAAAAAAAAGAAAGAGTATGTGTTTCATATCATTCTCCTATGCTGCGCAAAAGTGCTTTTGCCAGTTTTTCGGTGGCTTCTTTCCTGCAGGCTCTGCTGACAGGGAGTTTCTCGCAGGCGGGGTTGTCCACTGTCACATAGTCGCTGCTGAGGAAGGTCACCTTATCACTGTTGACGAGATAACGCTGGTGGATGCGGATAAAATTTTTCTTCATCTGTTTTTCGATGTCGTTCAGTCTGCCGTAGAAGGTATAGGTCTTCGCGGCGGTGACAAGATTGATATATCTGCGGTCGCTGTAAAAGTACAGGATGTCGTCATAGGGCAGGCGGTAAATACCGTCTGTATTTTTCAGCACAAAAAATTGATCCGTCTGTGGTGAGAGCGCCTGTTTTGCCCGGGAGAGCACATTTTTCAGCTTCTCCGGGCAAGCCGGTTTTATCAGATAATCCAGTGCGTTCACCTGGTAGCCGTCAAATACGTAGTCGGTGTACCCTGTGACGAAGACAAGCAGAAGGCTGCTGTTTGAGTTCCGTATCTTTTTTGCCGCATCCGTGCCGTTTTCTTTACCCATCTCCACATCCAGAAAGAGCAGGTCCACTTCGCCGGGGTGGGCGGTGATCCAGTTTACACAGGTGTGCGCGCTGGAAAATTCATAGACGATCTCATCTTCTGTCTCATCCATGATCTTTTCGAGCTGTATTCGGAGCGCATCCCTTGCGCTTTCTTCATCGTCACAGATTGCAATACGAAGCATAAATATAAACTCCTTTTTTATATTAAGTATGCAATATTTTTGGCAGATTTAGCAAGTGTATATGCCAATTATAATGTACAAAAGTTTACATCCAAACGACAAAACTTTACATATTCTGCGAAAAAGCACGAAATGTTACATGAGGAGGGTAAAACTTGACAGGCCGAAATCCGCCCGTCGGTTTTTTTGGTAGGATAATATCAAAATAAATACCGACACAGAGCAGTGGGAAAGGAGAATAAGATATGCTGCAGATTAAAAATTTATATAAATCATATGAGACATCCAAAACCAGGTATCCGGTTTTAAAGGGGATCAGTTTTCATGTGGAACAGGGGGAGTTTGTGGCTGTCATGGGATCATCGGGCTCCGGCAAGAGCACATTGTTAAATTGCATTTCCTGTTATATTCTCTATGAGAAGGGGAATATTCTGCTGGGAGAGCAGGATCTGGGGGAACTGGATAAGGAGGGACTGGCGAAAGTCAGAAACGAAAAACTGGGCTTTGTGTTTCAGGATTTTATGCTGCTCGACGGACTGTCGGTCAAAGAGAATATCCTGATTCCCAGGATCATACGGGAAAATGCGGACAAAGAGGCGCTGGATTATGCGGACAAACTGATGGAACTGTTCGGGATCACCCATATAAAAGATAAATACCCCGCGGACATCTCCGGCGGGGAAAGGCAGAGATGCGCCGTGGCGAGAAGCCTGATCAACGATCCGCTGTTGATCCTGGCGGATGAACCTACCGGGAATCTGGACAGTAAATCCAGCAGGGCGGTGATAGAGGCTTTTGAAAAGGCAAAAGAGGAAATGAACTCTACTATTTTGATGGTGACGCACGACAGCTTTTCCGCATCCTTTTGTGACAGAGTTATCCTGTTGAAGGACGGGGTCATTTATAAGCAGTTAAACAGGATCGGAAGCCAGAACAGCTTCCAGGGCTATCTGTTGGATGCGATCAAAGAGATGAGTGAGGTGTGAGATGAAAGAATTAGAAAAAAAATTGAGAAGACAGGATTACCGTCAGGCAAAGCTATATCTGTTCTGCAATTTTGTTTCCCTGATGCTGATCACGGCTTACAGTATTATAATGATGGCGCCCACAGTGCTGGATGTGCTGCCGGAGGGCGGGGATTCCAGAAAACAGATGGTGGCGATCTTTGTTATGGCGGCGGTGGGGTGCGTGGCGTTTACGATCTATGCCACGGCTCTGTTTTTCCGCAAAAAATCCAGGCAGGTAGGAATTTTAATGGCGCTGGGCGCATCGAAAAGGCAGCTTGCGCCGATGCTTTACCGGGAGATTCTTGTGCTGGGGCTTTTATCCTGTGCATGCGGTGTGGCGGCAGGGTTTCCCTTTGTGGCGCTCATCTGGAACGGTTTTCGTCTGCTGATCGTGGACAGCGCGGAGATGGCACTGAATATCAGAATGGAATGTCTGAAGATGCCGTCTGCCTTTCTGGTGTTGGTGATCCTTCTCGCCTGTGTGACGGCAAAGCGATATCTGAAAAGAACGGATATCCTCGATACGATCCAGGAAGAACACAGAAATGAACCGATCAAAGAACTGGGAAAGTGGTGCGGGCCGGCGGGCATTGTCATCTTGCTGGCAGGTGCGGTCATGGGATATTACGCACCGGAGATCTATATGGGTCTCACGCAGTCGTACGGGGGAGCGTGGTTAAATCTGTTCTATGTGCCGGTATTGATCGGCCTGTATATGATGCTGCTCCACACGGTGGTGCACGGCTGGCATTTTCGGAAGAAGGCTTTCGGTAAAAATCTGGTGTCCCGCAGCATGATGAAATTTCAGGGAAAACAGACGGTGAATAATCTGCTGGTGGCCACAGTGCTGTTGGCGGGGGCGTGTTTTGCGGTCTTCTATGTGCCGGCGATGGCAGCCGGAAATTTTCTGAATATCAAAAACCGTACCTATGATTACCTGTACCATTACAGGGCGGACCAGAGAGTGCCGGGCAGGGAAGAGACCGAAAAACTGGCGTCGGAGTACGGAGTATCTTTGAAGGACTGGCATGAGGCGTCCTATCTCTCCCTGGGGATGGACGGCATGAAATACAAGGAGGACGGAAACAAATTTTATCATGAGTATGAAGAGCTTAAGTCAGAGGGAAACTTTTTTTCGGAGGAGGGTTTCCGGGAGCTGACCGGGATCAGCGTGACAGTGGAACCGGGCACTTACCTTGCTGTCAGCGATAAGGAGGGCAGCGTCTATTCGAGACAGCTTACGACGGGCAGTACATGTTTTACGAATATGGCCACAAGAGAAACGCTGGATGTCCGATTTGCGGACTATGTGTGTTATGATCTTCTGGTGGGGGAGACAGAATATTATGTGCTGAACGATGCGGACTATAAAAAGATAGCGGAGGGAATCACGGGGGAATGGAGCGGAAAGCTGGCAGTGTTCAACGCGGACGGGGAGGACGACTATCGCTTTGCCGACAGGCTTTTCCGCACGCTGATCTCCTCTTTCGACAAAAGCTGTGAGATGCCGTGTTACTATGACAGGGTACAGAAGATATCGGAGAATGAAAAGGGGGAGGTATACTGGGGGGATACGGAAGATATGGAAGAGATCAGCTTTGAAAAACCGGACAGTTCGGGATTCAGACAGTTCTGGCGGTATATGCCGAAATTCCGCATCCTGGATCAAAATGATTTCATACGTACCTATGCGGTGTACCTGATGGTGTTTGTCTTTATCTTCCTGATCTGTATTACGGCGGCCTGTGTGATCAGTTATACCAGATGCCAGACGATCGCGGTCAATAACCGCTACGTGTTTGACGATTTGAGAAAGCTTGGGGCGTCGCCCGCGTTTTTGAAACAGGAAGTAAAAAGACAATGCCTCACAGTGATCCGCACGCCGGCAGTCATCGGGATCTGTATGATGACGCTTCTGTATATGATGATCATGTATGCCAATGACGGAAAGATCAGCGTAAGTGAGCTGGCTGCGCTGGGAGTCTGCGGCGTATTGATCCTGTTGATCATCCTGCTGCTGTATATGGTCTGCCGCGGGACGGTGAAGGCGTTGGTGAGGGAGTTGGAGATAGAGGGGTGAGGAAGTGCAGGGCAGCAGACGCCGGCTTACTGTACAGCATTGCGCTGTGAGGCGTTGAGTTTTTTCAATATACGCAGTAACGGGCGGTATAAGACCAAAGTGAGAACAAAATTGCCGCCGCAGTGCAGAAGGTCGAAGGGAATACCCTTTGTCCAGTAGGCGAAAGCCGCTGCCAATCCGCCGGATATCAGGTAGGGGATGGCGCATAGAGCGCCGAATGACAGACCGAAGGCTCCGGAGACGACTGCCCAGAAGACAGCGGAATCTGTCTTCTGGAAGGCGAATGTGACCAGGGCGAGAATACTCCAGATGTACAGATAGCTCACCCACCATATATTGAAACCGAAGATGATCCCTTCCAGCAGGACGAAAACGTAGATAATCGGAAAAACCCGCTTTTTGTAGACCAGGGTGTAGAGGATGATCAGGGCGGAGACCGGCTCGATGTTGGGCAGGAATGACATGCCCAGCTGTCCCACCAGCAAAATGGCGGCCAGAAGTCCCATTGTCACGAGATCCATTATTTTTTCTGAATGCCTGTTTTGTGCTGTCATCTGCTTCCTCTTGTGAGTATCGCTGTCTTAATATCCGACTGTGAGGGTCAGTTCATATTTGTCGCCGTCGGCGATCGGTGTCTGGTCCGCAGAAGTGTTTAATTTCTTCTGATCTTTTGTGATACACCACCATTCCTGAATGGATTCGTCGGCGGTTTCTCCATCGACGGATTGAATGAACATTCCGTAAGCTCCGTCCTCCCCTGTGACAAGTTCCTCGTCCTTTAAAACTTCACCGAGATATTCCCGGTCCGTATGATATGCAAAGGTTTTTGAGCTGTGGTCGCCATGAATGACCTCCACAGTGATGTTTTTTGCCCCTTCCGAAACGGGATCCTTCGTAAACTGGTAAATGCCGAAGAAGACTGCCGCCGCTGCCAGCAGTGCGGCGAAGGAGATAATGATTTTCTTTGTGTTTTTCTGTTCTGTTTTCATAGGAGTCCTCCATGTTCTGTTTATAAAGGATGGCATAAAAAAACTGCCGGGAAGATTCCGGGCAGCAAAAAAATATCCTGTGGATATTCTCATCATGCACCATCCCTCGTAATGCATGATCTTACCCGAACAGGCAGGTCTTCTGACTAAGGCATCTTCGCGCAGAACCGCCTTCCCGGTTTCCCGGTGGCGTATCGGTCTGCACTCCACCCATACAGCGGCGTGACCGTGAAGCGTAACTTACTTCCCTATTCTCCCTTGCGGGCACCTGTTCTTTATGAAATGATATATTATTTTTGATGAAAATACAAGTCATTTCATCACAGATTGTCAAATACTGTGGTTTCCTTCTCAAGTTCCCTGACTATTTCCTGGTTGACGCTCATGCGCTGTGTGATATCTTCCATGTCCCTGACGAGGCTTCTGGTGTTGTCGGCGACGCCGGTGATGCCGGAAGCGCCTTCATCGATGGCATTTGTTATGGTATCGATGGAATCCGCAATTTCGGACATAGAACTTTTCAGGTTCTGGGTATGATTTTGGAATTCATCCATCGCGCGGCGGATGTAGGCGGCGTCCTCCTTATACTGGCTGCCGGAGCGGACAAAAGCCTGAAATTCCGTCAGGACAGACTGGTTTATATAGTCAATCAGATATTGAGCGTTTTCAGCAAGGTTATATACGGCAGCAGTCACGCCGCTGTTAATGTCCTGGATCCGGCTGGCGGTCTCCTTGCTGGAATGGGCGAGGGAGCTCACCTCCTCGGCGACCACGGCAAAGCCTTTTCCGGCGGCGCCGGCATTGGCTGCCTCGATGGAAGCGTTCAGCGATATCAGCCTGGTTTTGTGGGCGATGGAAAGTATTTCGCCGGTGAGCGTCTCGATCTGGTCCACGTTCCTGCTTTTTTCAATGGCGTCATTGAGAGAGCGCAGGATCTCTGCCGCCTTGGCACTGGTGGTTTCTGCACTGCTTTGAGCGGATTGCTGCATGGCATCCGCGCGGGTGTTCATCTGGATGGTGTATTCGGTGATCGCGCCGCACTCCTCGGCAATGTTCTGTACATCCAGCGCGATATTTTTGGCGTTGCTGTTAATGGCGGCTACATTGCCCGCCACTTCTTTAATGGTTGCGGAGATCTGCCCGGTGAGGGAGGAGAGGTCTTCCGCGCTGTCGCCGGATGCCTGAGTGCTCTTTAAAACTTCTCCGGTCATATTGTTGATACGTCCGGAACTCTCCCGGATTGTATTCAGAATACTTTTGATCGGGTTCACAACATGGTTGGTGATGAGTCTCAGATCTGTAAAGATCAGTGATATGCAGGCGATGACTGCGGCGACCGCGATGATCAGTGAGATAATATATACGACGGTGAGGCGCGTTCTCGCCCTGGAGGTCTGTTCGCCGATGGAGGTATTTAAAGCGTCGATATCCGCCTGCATGGCGTTGGCGAAGGTAGCCACGTCGCCGTTGGCGAGGGCGTAGGCATCCTGCGTTTTATGGCTTGCGCTGGCGCAGACGAGGTGGACAAGCGCATGTTTGAAGGAGGAATAATCCGACAGGAGAGAATCGTATTTTGTCTGATCATCCGTGATAATATAATCCTCATACTGTGCGAGCATGTTGCCCAGAACGGCTTCCTCCTCTTTGATCTGATTGACGAGGCTTATCATGGTATCGTAATCGGTTGCGACGATATGGCTCAGAGCCATCTTATGTATATTCATTGAGGACTGGCTGATCTCCGCCAGTCTGCTCTTTCCATCCATATAGTTGTCGGCTATATTGGCGGCGCTTGCATTTACATTGTGGATGTTGATAATAGAAAGAATATTGGATAAAAGTGCCACAATGCCCAGAAGAGCAATCGGTATGATCAGGCGTTGTTTTAAGCTGATATCTTTCATCGTGTTAGACTCCCTTTACTATATTGTGAGTTTGCTGCCCGCCGGCTTGCAGCGGGGAAGTGTACAACGCAGATTTCCGGGGGATTATGGGGCGGTGATGTCCTCGGCCATCTTGTCAAGCCGCTCCTGGAGACTTTTTCCGGAAGGGTTTCCGGAGAGGATATCCGCAGTGAACGTGCTGACGGGCTCCCAGAAATTTCCGCCGATACGCTGCAGACAGGAGTATTCGGACTGAGCCAACAGCGCGGCGATCGCGGGGGAATTCTGTACCTCCTCGGAGGAGGCAGCCTTGATATTGGACGGTCCCTGACCGCGGAGCTCAAAACGGAGTTTTTGATTTTTTTCGTTTGCGATCCACTCAGCCAGTTTGGCGGCCCATTCTTTATTCTCCGAGTAGGCGTTTACGCCGATCAGTTTATATCCGGAGAAGGATGCCATCTGAACCTGCTTTCCGGCGCAGGTGTAGGAAGGCAGCTTTGAGGCGCCATAGTTATCGCCCCACGCCTGTTCGACCGCAACGGCATTCCAGACGCCGTTGATGCCGGCAATAATGGTATCGTTTTTGATGCCCTCCAGAAATCCGGCATCGTCGGTGCTGACAAACCCCGGGTGGACTGCCATATTCTGCATCGCTCTTGCCACGTCGATTCCTTTGATGTCTCCTTCTGTGCTGTTCCAGGTGCAGTAGTTAGTGATTCCGTCATCGTTTAAGCCGACTGTGAGTCCGGTGTTGCCAAAGAGAGAATATACATACCATCCCGAAGACCATTCCATGGAAACTTTTTTGTCATGTTCAGCGGCGATCTCCAACATTCGGTCGAAGGAAGCGATATCCTTTTCGGAAAAATATTGCTTATTATAGTAGAGAAAATAACCGTTGTCCGCGGTCAGCGGCCAGGCGTACAATGTATTGTTCACGGATGCCGCAAGGACGGACTCCGGCAGGTTGGAATTTCTGACAGTATCTTCGTTCTCGATCGGTTCCAGCGCGCCGGCGGCAACGAGAGTGTTCAGCTGGTCGTCTGCGAAGGCAAATACATCGGCGCCGTTTTCCAGATCTTCCATCAGCGCGTCCATACAGTGACTTTCGCTCTGGGGTTCATAGGCAATTTGAAAGTCTGCCTGCCCCTGATATTCGGTCTTAAATCCGTCAATGATCTGGCGCAGCAGCTCTTCGTCCTCCTCAGCGCCCCAGACGGTCAGAGTGACGATATCGGAGTCGGAAGTCTGTTTTTCTTCCGTGGGATCAGGACTGTTATTTTGGCATCCGGTCAGGAGCAATGCCAGCGAAATTGCCGGAAGCCATATACGATTTTTTTTCATCATAAACGCTCTCCATATTTTGTAGATTTTAACAATTTATCTTAACATTTTTTGAGGTTTTTTACAATCCTGCGATAGTAAAAATAACTGTTGACAATATGATATCATTTTGATATTATATAAATATCAAAAGAAAAACACACAGGAGGTGTCACATGGAAGAGAAGATTTTACAGAAAAAGAAAAACGGAATGACAATGCTTATTTTATTTGTACTGCTTTACATCGCAGCGATTGCAGTGATTATTATCGGAGCGCAGAGGGACAGGGGAATACTGATCGCAGTCGGCGTGATCTATGCGGCGTTAGGATGGATACCCTTCTGCGGACTGGCGGTATTGAAACCTCAGGAGGCGGTTGTGCTGACGCTGTTCGGAAAATATATCGGCAGCTTAAAGGGAGAAGGCTTTTATTTTGTCAATCCTTTCTGCTCTGCGATAAACCCGGCCGCGGAGACTAAATTGAATCAGAGCGGGGATGTGAAAGCGAGCGCGGCAAAGCTGATGCAGCTAAATACGATGGAAGGTCTGAATATGAACCGAAAGGGAAATTCCGTGGATAAAAAGATTTCCCTGAAGATCATGACGCTGAACAACAACAGGCAGAAGATCAACGACTGTCTGGGAAATCCCATTGAGATCGGTATCGCTGTCATGTGGCGGGTGACGGACACGGCGAAAGAGGTGTTGAATATGGATAACTAA
>ERZ779622.1327-NODE-1327-length-10292-cov-3.997656_pt1 | contig 10292 bp, 9 predicted proteins | sample MGYA00514188_ERZ779622 | MGnify/ENA primary metagenome ERZ779622 (study PRJEB29562, sample SAMEA4376702) | mouse gut metagenome | isolation source: Cecum | study: EMG produced TPA metagenomics assembly of the A DSS colitis mouse model was used to assess the...
CTGTAAAATTAATGGAGGATTTTTTATGAAAAAGAGATTCATAGTATTGCTGGCGGCTGTGATCGCAGTATTTATGCTGGCGGGCTGCGGCGATAAGGAAGATAAGAAAGAAGAGACGCCGGATTCGAGTGAAAGCGAAGGCACGAATACGGACAACGTGACGTTAAAGGATTTTGATGTGGATGCGCTTGTTACTCTTGGTGAGTATAAGGGGCTGGAGGTAACGGTGCCGGAACCCTCCGTGGACGAAGCGCAGCAGCAGGCGTATGTGGAGAATATATTCTATAACGGGATTACCGAGGAAGCCGGAATTAAAGACAGGGCCGTAGAAGACGGCGACCAGGTTTATATTTCCTATGTGGGAACCATGGATGGGGAAGCGTTTAGCGGAGGTACTTCCGAGGGAACCTTTTTAAAGATCGGTTCCGGCCAGTATATTGCCGGATTTGAAGACGGTCTGATCGGTGTGACGCCGGGAGAGACGGTAGATTTGAACCTGACGTTTCCCGATCCGTATGATCCCAATCCCGATATGTCGGGAAAGGAAGTTGTGTTTACCGTAACGGTTATCTATATTGCGCCTGAGATTTCTGACGAAGCGGTACTTGCCATGGCAAACGAGAATTTTTCTAATGTAGACGAATTGAATCAGTACGTATACGACCAGCTTTTGACGCAGGCGCAGTCTGATTATGATATCCGTCTGGAAAATGCGGTGATCGAAGCTTTGCTGAAGAACACCACTTTTATAAAGGTGCCGGAAGCGCTGATTAACAAATATACCCAGAATATTCTGCACAATATGACGACTGCGGCAGCTTCGTACGGTTATGATGTGGATTCTTATACCAATATGCTTTACGGTATGGATTCCGTTATGATTTCCGCGCAGTTCGGGGAGGATTCCGCTAAACAGGGACTTGCGTTCCAGGCAATTGCCAACGCGGAAAATCTTACGGTAACAGACGAAGAGATGGATGAACAGCTGCAGAAATACGTGGAGGATTACGGTTTATCTTCCGTAGAGGAGCTTTTGGGCGATACGGATAAGGAAGATTACAGGGATTTCTTTATGTTTGATAAGGTTATCGACTATCTGATAGAAAACGCAGTGGTTCAGGCGAAATAATAGAGGGAGAACAGAATTATGAATTTGACGGACATCAGAGATTTATACCGGGAGAAAGAAAGCTATATTGGAAAGAAAATTACCGTAGGCGGATGGGTGAGAAGCATCCGCGATTCCAAAACGTTTGGATTTATTGTGATTAACGACGGAACGTTTTTTGAGCCTTTGCAGGCCGTATACAGCGATTCGCTGGAAAATTTCGCCGTTATCAGTAAATTAAACGTAGGTTCCGCCATTGTCGTGACGGGAACACTGGTTGCGACGCCGGATGCAAAGCAGCCTTTTGAAATTCAGGCTGAGGAGGTGTTTGTAGAAGGCGCGTCTACTTCCGATTATCCTTTGCAGAAAAAACGGCACAGCTTTGAATATCTCAGGACTATTTCTCATCTGCGTCCCAGGACCAATACCTTTCAGGCCGTTTTCCGGGTGCGTTCTCTGATTGCCTATGCGATTCATACCTTCTTTATGGAGAGAGGATTTGTCTATGTGCATACGCCCCTGATTACGGGAAGCGACTGTGAGGGCGCCGGTGAAATGTTCCAGGTGACTACCATGGATCTTAAAGACATTCCCAAAAATCAGGACGGAAGTATCGATTACAGTCAGGATTTTTTCGGAAAAGCCACGAATCTGACCGTCAGCGGGCAGCTGAATGTGGAAACCTATGCGTTTGCTTTTAAGAACGTATACACCTTCGGACCTACGTTCCGTGCCGAAAACTCCAACACCACCCGCCATGCCGCGGAATTCTGGATGATTGAACCGGAAATGGCATTTGCGGATCTGAAGGATGATATGGTTCTGGCAGAGGCAATGTTAAAGCATATTATCCGGTACGTGCTGGAGAATGCCAGGGAAGAGATGGCATTCTTTAACCAGTTTGTTGATAAAGGATTAATAGACCGGTTAAATCATGTGCTCAAATCCGATTTCGGACATGTAACTTATACGGATGCAATTAAAATTCTGGAGCAGCATAATGATGAATTTGAATATAAGGTTTTCTGGGGATGCGATCTGCAGACGGAGCATGAGCGTTTCCTGACGGAAAAGGAATTTAAGCGTCCTGTTTTTGTGACTGATTATCCGAAAGAAATAAAGGCCTTTTATATGAAGCTGAATGAGGACGGCAAAACCGTGGCGGCAATGGACTGCCTGGTTCCCGGAATCGGTGAGATTATAGGAGGAAGCCAGAGAGAAGATAAGCTTGCGGTATTGGAAGCCAGAATGGAAGAAATGGGACTGAACAAGGAAGATTATGATTTCTATCTTGATCTGCGCAGGTATGGTTCGGTCAGACACGCGGGCTTTGGGCTTGGTTTTGAGCGCTGTGTCATGTATCTGACGGGAATGGGGAATATACACGACGTAATTCCGTTCCCGCGTACCGTAAAAAATTGTGATTTATAAACAATTCGGCAATTGAAAGGTTTTACGTATGAAAAGAATGAAACGGTGGATCTGTCTTCTGGTTATGGGATTTGTATTTTGCTCAATCCTTGTGCCGGTAAGCGCATCTTCGATCAGCGAAATACAGCAGGAGATTCGGGATCAGCAGCATAATCTGGATCAGGTCAATGAAAATATTTCTTCCATGGAAGACGAACAGGATATTCTGGAAGAAGAAATTAATGATCTGGATGCGGAGCTTTTGAATATGCTGACCAGTATCGGAATCCTGGAGGATGATATTGCCGTTAAGGAAGAAGAGATTGCGGCGGCGCAGGCAGAGTATGACGCTGCGGTGGCTACGGAGCAGGAAGAATACGAAGCCATGAAGATCAGAATGCAGTATATGTATGAAAACGGCGATACCAGTTTTCTGTCTATTCTTTTTGCGGCTGAAAGCATGTCAGATCTGCTGAACAAAGCGGAGTACGTGGAGCAGGTGTACGAATATGACCGGCAGAAACTGGAAGAATATCAGGCATTTACCCTTCAGGTGGAGGCGCTTCGTGTGAATCTGGAGTGTGAAAGGGAAGCGCTCAATGCCCAGAAGGCGGAGATGGAGGTTCAGCAGGCGTATTTAAATACGCTGTTGGATCAGAAAAAGGCACAGTCCGCAGATTATGAAGTGCAGATTGCCAAAGCAAAACAGGAAGCAGCTACCTATAAAGCCAAGATTAAGGAAGACGAGAAGAAGATTGCCAAATTAAAAGAAGAGGAACGGAAGAAACTGGCTGCGAAAAATGCATCGAAAACCACCGGAAATACCAATACGGCAACTATTATTACCAATGCCACCGGTTCGGAACTGGGCAAACAGATTGCCAATTATGCATGTCAGTACGTGGGCTGTCCCTATGTCAGCGGGGGAACGAGTCTAACGAACGGAGCTGATTGTTCCGGTTTTACATACCGCGTATATGCGGATTTTGGTTATTCGCTTCCCAGAACTTCTTATTCCCAGAGGAGTTCCGGCACGGGTGTGGATTATGCCAATGCACAGCCGGGGGATATTGTATGTTATGAAGGGCATGTGGGAATCTACATAGGGGGAGGTAAGATCGTTCATGCCAGTACACCGAGCAGTGGAATTAAGATCAGCAACGCCGAATACCGCCCCATAGTAAGTGTACGGAGAATTATATAAGCGAAGCATATACGCGGCAGGGGATCAATTTTTACAATATTGTTCTATGAATTCCACCGCCAGTGTTACCTGCTTCAGCAGGGGAAGCTCCTGAACGCCTACAACGTGATGACGGCATTTGTTAACCGGAAGAAGTACTTTTTGAGCGGCGCTTTGTCCGATTGCAACAGCCATGGCAGGGGTAATCTCTCCTAAAAGGGAATCCGCGGCAAGTATTCCGACAGGACCTGCGATAATATCCGCGTCTTTGCAGTTCACAAGCACGGGATTTTCTCCCGTTGCACCGGCATCCGCACCGGCACGCAGCATGGAGGCGGTAGCGATACTGTTCGTACCGATGGCAAGCAGCACGGGAAGTGTCTGCCTGCCATTATTTTTTTGAAACAACGGCGCGTTTTTGAGATTTTCTATAAGCAAGCTGCCCATCTTACCGCCCTGTCCGTCTATAACGATGATTTTCATATTGGATTCTCCTTGTATGGTTCCTGATTGGTGATTTCATTTTACAGGATTGCAGGGCAAAGTGCAAGATTATCGGAATAGCCAGTCATAACCCTTCAGAAAATCACATACAATGTAAAAAAGTATTCTGAGGGGTTCCTTTTGAAAGATTATATTGAGGAGCGTGCTATCAGTATCGCCAATTATATTATTGAAAACAATGCTACAGTCAGGCAGACGGCAAAGGAATTTGGCATCAGCAAAAGTACGGTACATAAAGATGTAACAGACCGCCTTATGCAGGTAAATCCTGCGCTTGCGAAGCAGGCAAGGAAGGTTCTTGATGTGAACAAATCAGAAAGACATATTCGGGGCGGACTGGCAACCAGAGAGAAGTATCTGCATTTGGAGCATCGATAACATGAATGAAGGCGGAAAAGTGCGAAACAGCCTATTTGGTTTTGCACTTTTTTAATACCTGGCTTTCCGGTGTTTTTTGTTTTGACAAGCTTATGCTCTATAGCATATAATTGAAAACATGAGAAACTATGTCATAGAACATGAACAGCGGGAGAATTTTTACAATGGATAAGGAAATAATAATTGTTCTGGATTTTGGCGGGCAATACAATCAGTTGATTGCCAGAAGGGTCAGGGAGTGTAATGTTTACTGTGAGGTACATCCCTATAGTTTAAGCCCGGATAAAATAAAGGCGATGAATCCGAAAGGCATTATTTTTACGGGGGGACCTAACAGCGTATACGGCGAGGACTCTCCGCTTTGCGACAAAGCCGTTTTTGAACTTGGCGTACCGGTTCTGGGGATTTGTTACGGTTCTCAGCTAATGGCGCATGTGTTTGGCGGCAGAGTAGCAACAGCTCCTGTCAGCGAATACGGTAAGACAGAGGTTGAAGTCGATACGGCAAAAACAATTTTTAAGGGCGTTTCCCCCAAAACGGTTTGCTGGATGAGTCACACCGATTATATTGAAAGCGTTCCGGAAGGTTTTGTGGTAACGGCACATACGCCGGTCTGCCCCGTGGCGGGCATGGAGAATGCAGAAAAAGGACTGTATGCGGTCCAATTTCATCCCGAGGTTATGCATACCCAGGAAGGTATTACCATGCTTCGCAATTTTGTTATGAATATCTGCGGATGCAGGGGCGACTGGAAAATGGATTCTTTTGTGGAAAGCGCCATCCGGGATTTACGGGAACGGATTGGCGGCGGCAAGGTGCTCTGTGCTCTTTCCGGCGGGGTAGACTCTTCGGTAGCGGCAGTGCTTTTATCAAAAGCCGTAGGAAAGCAGTTAACATGCGTATTTGTGGATCACGGTCTTCTTCGAAAAAACGAGGGAGATGAAGTAGAGGCAGTATTCGGACCGGAAGGCCCGTATGATTTGAATTTTGTGCGTGTGAATGCACAGGAACGTTTTTATGGTAAGCTTGCCGGGGTGACGGAGCCGGAGGCAAAACGTAAAATTATCGGAGAAGAATTTATCCGTGTTTTTGAAGAAGAGTCAAAGAAAATCGGTGCGGTGGATTTTCTGGTGCAGGGCACGATTTATCCGGATGTGATTGAAAGCGGTCTGGGAAAAAGCGCCGTGATCAAGTCCCATCATAATGTGGGTGGTTTGCCGGACTATGTTGATTTTAAGGAAATTGTGGAGCCGCTTAGGCTTTTGTTTAAGGATGAGGTGCGGAAAGCCGGCCTGGAGCTTGGAATTCCGGATTATCTTGTGTTCCGTCAGCCGTTTCCGGGACCGGGTCTTGGTATCCGGATTATCGGTGAAGTGACGCCGGACAAGGTTCGGATCGTGCAGGAGGCGGATTATATTTATCGTGAGGAGATCGCCAAAGCCGGGATTGATAAAGAGCTGGGGCAGTATTTTGCTGCGATTACGAATATGCGCTCCGTGGGATGCATGGGGGATGAGAGGACTTATGATTATGCCGTTGCACTGCGTGCCGTGACAACGTCTGACTTTATGACGGCGGAGGCGGCGCAGCTTCCCTGGGATGTGCTGGGAAAGGTGACGAACCGGATTGTGAACGAGGTGAAGGGGGTTAACAGGGTACTTTATGATTGTACTTCTAAGCCGCCGGGGACGATTGAGTTCGAGTAACGGATATATCCAGAGGCACACCCGAATATCCTGCGAAGGCAATTTGGGGCAGCCCCAAAAAGAGAATAAGAAGCAAGAGAACGACCTTGTAGAGAGGAAAAATCCTTTCTATGAGGTCGTTTTGTTTTTCAGGATAAGGAGAGAAAAAACCTTGAAAATAAAGGGAATTTAAGGGATTCAGGTGTAAATACAGTATGACTTTAGAGGTAGAAAATCCAGTGAAATATAACTCTGATTCATTTTTGGGAGAAATGGGGAGAGGATACGGAAGTTTGCCTTTTGAGAATAATCGGGTTTGCCCCTGAACATAGAGATTTCCCCAAAAACCACTTTTGGGAGCTTATTTTTGGGATTCTGTTTTTGGGAGTACCTGTAAAATGGGGATTCCTGTTTCCCAAAAATAAAGAGGCTGATTTACTGCTTTTGGGGATTTTTGCTTTTGGGAAAAGGGTGTTGTTTTTTGGGGATTTTCCCAAAAGCGGTACTGTCATTCTGGGGATAAGCTGTTATATGCCTGAATACCTGTGATTCCTAATTTTGGAGGTGTCTCACTATGAGAAAGAAGAACTTTAAGGGAAGATGTGAAAAGAGGAAGCTGTCTAAATGTGAAGATGTATGCAGGACATTCGATGCCATACAGTATGCCTATGCAGACCTGCTGAATGGTTCAGGGGATATTAAAAGTTTTCGGGTAAATGTCCTGCTGGATGGCATGGAGGGAGATTATACTTCCGATTTTGTCTGTGTCAAAGCGGATCATGATCTGATGGTAAGGGAATGTGTGGAAAGGAAGCATCTTACGAAACCATTGACTATGAAACTGCTGCAAGCATCAAGAGATTTCTGGCTAAGGCATGGGGTATCAGACTGGGGGATTGTGATTGAGAAAGAGGGGGCTGCAAATGAATAGGGATAATTTGAAGAAAAATATGATTCTTAAGAAAGAAGAGGATAGCATACAAATTTTTAGGGTGCTTGCGATAGAAAAAGAAAAAGTGCTTGTGATTGACTGTATTAAGAAAACAATGCCTGTATGGGTAGAAATTGAAAAGCTGGATGATTTTGTGGAAGAACAGGAAGCACAGGGAGATAATCATTCGGAAACAGCGAATTTTGACATTTTGGAAGATTACAGCCTTGATGTGAGAAAAATCATTTATCAACGATACAACATTATCTCTGCGATTCTGCCTTTTGTGGCTGATGAAGCCATGAGAAGCGAATTGATAGCAAAGATGGCAGGGGAACATGGAATCAGCAAGCAATCGGTAAGAAAATATCTGTGTGAATATCTTGCAGCACAGGACATCAGGAGCCTTGCCCCGCAGGAGAGGAATACAGACAGGGCATTGACACAGGATGAAAAGAATATGCGGAAAGCCCTGAATAAGTATTATTACACTACAAAGAAGAGAACCCTGAAGAATGTTTACACCATGATGTTAAGGGATTCCTACTGTGACGGAGAGGGGAAGTTGTTCAGTGTATACCCATCCTTTTACCAGTTCCGCTATTTCTTCCGCAAATATAACACAAAGCAGACAGAATATATCAGCAGGAATGGATTGTCCTATTACCAGAGAAACCAAAGACCGCTTGTAGGGGATGGGGTACAGGCTTTTGCTCCCCATGTGGGAGTAGGGATGCTGGATGCAACTGTGCTTGATATTTATTTAATAAATGAAGCTGGCGGCATTGTCGGCAGACCTATCCTTACTGCCTGTGTGGATGCTTACAGCGGTCTGTGCTGTGGGTACTCGCTTTCATGGGAGGGCGGTGTATATAGTCTCAGGAATTTGATGCTGAATGTCATAACCGATAAGGTGGAGCATTGCAGGTCTTTTGGCATTGAAATCAATCGGGAGGATTGGAACTGCAGCAAGTTATCGGGGAAGTTTGTTACTGATATGGGAAGTGAATACAAAAGCGGCAACTTTGAGCAGATAACAGATTTAGGGGTGCAGATCATAAATCTGCCATCCTATAGACCAGAATTGAAAAGCAAAGTTGAGAAGTTCTTTGACTGTATCCAGAGCTATTACAGGAACCAGCTTAAAGGCAAGGGGGTTGTAGAACCTGATTTTCAGGAAAGAGGGGTGCATGATTACAGGAAAGATGCCTGTCTGACTATGGCAGACTTTGAGAAGATAATTATTCATTGTATTTTGTTTTACAACTGCAAAAGGGTTTTAGAGAATTTTCCTTATACAGAGGAAATGCTTTCACAGGGAATTAAGCCTTATGCAAATGAAATCTGGAATTATGGATGTGGGCAGGATGGATGCAGTCTGATAAATGTGTGCAGGGAACAGCTTATTTTAACACTGCTTCCGAGGGCGGCAGGTAAGTTCACAAGATATGGTCTGGCTGTTAATGGGATGCACTACCACAATATCAATTACAGGGAACAGTATCTGAATGGGAAAGAGTGTATTGTTTCTTATAACCCAGACAATGTGTGCCAGATATGGCTGATTGAAAATGGCTCTTACATTCCCTTTGATCTGATAGAAAGCAGATACAGGGAGAAGAACCTGACAGGAGTGCAGGAAATGAAACAGCGGCAGAGAGATTTGGTAAGGCAGGAGGCAGAAAACAAGACACAGGCAGAGATTGACCTTGCAGGACATATCAGCGCGATTGCAGGAGCATCAGGAGAGCAGGCAAAGCCATCTGTAAAGAATATCAGGGCAAACAGGGAAAAGGAGCAGAGAAAGCTCCATAAGGATTTAGGAAAGGAAGTGGTGGTAAATGCTTAATGAAAAATGGAATTTCGCGGAGAAACTGCCAACTATGCTGTCAGGGGAAGAACTGAAAAGGAAACTGGAGATAAGACCTTTCTATGATAACTGTAACCGATTGAAAGTTAAATCAGAAAGGCTTATGGCATTAAATGATATTTACAGCATTTATCTTCCATCTGTCATGTCGGAGGAAATCTACTCAAAGATTTACCTTGCCATGTTGCGGAGCTTGCAGAAGAAAGAGGGGAAGCTGGCAGTACAGCAGAGAAATGAGAACGGCAGAAGGATCAGGAATATAAATGGTGCTGATCATGGTTATCAGGGAATAATCGGAGGAAGCGATTCTTTTACTATAATCGGAACATCTGGAATCGGTAAATCAAGTGCCATAAGCAGGGCTGTCAGCATTGCAAGCGAAAATAGGGTGATTGAAATGGAAGAACCATTCTGTAAGATCATTCCCGTTGTAATGGTACAATGCCCTTTTGACTGTTCGGTAAAGGGAATCCTGTTACAGATTTTAAGGGAGATTGATATGGAACTGGATACCCATTATTATGATATGGCAGTAAGGGCGAGGGCAACAACAGATATGCTGATCGGGAGTGTCAGTCAGATCGCATTAAATCATATAGGGCTGCTTGTCGTAGATGAAATCCAGAATATCGTAAACCACAGGCAGGGAAAAAGCCTTGTGGGGATGCTGACACAGCTTATAAATAACAGCGGAATATCCATCTGCATGGTTGGGACACCAGAGGCGGAGACTTTTTTTGAGAGTGTTGATTATCTTGCAAGGAGGGCATTGGGGCTCCGATATGGAAACTGTGAGTATAATGCTTATTTCAGGGAGTTTTGTAATATTTTGTTCCAGTATCAGTATGTAGGGCAGGAATCGATCATATCTGATGGTATAATCCAATGGCTGTATGAACATTCGGCAGGAGTGCTTGCAGTAGTTGTTTCACTTATCCATGATGCACAGGAAATAAGCATTTTAAGCGGCAGGGAGACATTGGATATGGTTTCCCTGAATGAAGCATATGACAAGCGGATGAATATGCTTCACGGCCATATAAAGCCATCTGTAGTGATAAAAAAGGATTCTGTTAAAAGGAAAAAGGGTAACAGTGCATTGGAAGCAGTCGGCAATTCTGATGGGAAAGAAAAGAAAGAGAATAATGTACTGCCGCTGGAAGCGGATGCTGAAAGTGTCGGCAGTACAGCAGACAGTATTGACAGGACAGGGGACAGTATGG
>ERZ779622.1335-NODE-1335-length-10258-cov-5.767519_pt1 | contig 10258 bp, 6 predicted proteins | sample MGYA00514188_ERZ779622 | MGnify/ENA primary metagenome ERZ779622 (study PRJEB29562, sample SAMEA4376702) | mouse gut metagenome | isolation source: Cecum | study: EMG produced TPA metagenomics assembly of the A DSS colitis mouse model was used to assess the...
GCATTCGACGCCAAATTTGTTGCCTTTGTCCCTGCCTTCAAGAATTGCTCTGCCACGCTCTAATGCCGCTTCCGTTTTAGCCCAGCGTTGTTGTAAATCACTATCTCTATGATTAAAAAGATATTCGTCAAATTCTGGTGCGGTTTTAACAAGTTCTTCTCTAAGAAGTTTCTTTTGTTCATTTGTAATTAAAAAATCCAGACCATCAAGCCAATATTTTTCTGGTACCGGATATACTTTCGATTTACAATAATCACATGTATCATCTTTATAGCCTGTTTTGTCTGGTTTTATCTCTACTACCCTTCCACATTTTTTACAATAATGTAATGACATTAGAATAATCCTCCATGATAACTAATTTATGTTTATTTTATCACAAGATTAATAAAGTGTCCACAATCTCATTGTAAGCCCCCACAGCTTATATCAACTACTCTCCACAAGTAGTTACTGCTGTATCCACATACGGTAAACTATTATAGCATGATATTCAAAACATTTGATAGCAATATAGATAAAACAAGTTCTAAATGGGGAATGTTTGGACGTTCCTTTCATGATATCGGAACTGCTATTATTGGAAGAATAACGGATATAAACAAGGCACTTCAGGCAACAAATGGTGATTTAATCGGTTCGTTTAAAGATTCAGATAGTATTTTGAAACGCTTATATCCAGGCAAAGAACCTATAAAAGAGCAATTAACGGATGTTGACAGTCTGATACCTGAAATAAACAAACATAATTTTGACTTTGATGGTTGGATAGATGAATTGAATAATATAGACAAACAAGTAAAAGCTGGTACATTGTCTTGGCAGGATTATTCTAATGGACTAAATAATAATCAAAAATGGATTGCAAAGTGGGGACAGGAAACAGAAGGACAAATTCGTACTCAAAGTGACTTTGTAGAAGCCAACAAACAAGCCCGTGCCTCCGTTCTCGCTCAAAACGAAGCACTCAAAGCACAAACCCTATCAGCCAAAGCAGGCAGGGTAGCACTTCAGACACTTGCTACAGCCGGCAATATGCTTCTCATGTGGGGAATCAGCAAAGTGATTACATTCGTTGCAAAATCCATTGACGAATATGTCCACCATACGGAAAAGTTAAAAAAAGCCGCCGAGGATGCCAAATCAGCAATTCGCGGTATTCGGTCCGGCTTTCATTCTCTCAGTTCTAAAACCGATGATGTGAAATGGAGATACGCTGAACTTGCACAAGAAATAGAAAATATAGGAAAAGTAAACCAGTCCCGCGGAACTCTGAATACGGAGGATTATGAAGAATTTCTTTCCTTAAGTAATCAATTAGCAGAACTGTTTCCAGAATTAGCTGTAAGCTATGATGACAATGGTAATGCCATCCTAAACTTATCGGGAAATATTGATACCATCGTAGGTTCTCTAGACAATCTTGTTTCCGCTCAGCGGAAATTAGCAAACCAGCAAATTCTTGAAAAAATGCCGGATGTATGGGCAGGGTATACAGCAAGCCTCGATGAATATCAGCAAGAATTAGAAAGTGCACAAGAAAAAAAATCATCATTTTTAAGCGCTTTGGCAGAAATAGATCAGGACAACTTATCCACATTAACTTTAACAGATGCTGATATAAATAGGTCTATTTTACAGGCATTAACCAAGATTGGAATCGATCCATTTTCGGAAAAGTATTCAGACTTATATAAATACACTGTCAAATACATTGGTTCCGGTGTTCATCGCGAAGCAGTTTGGGATTCTTCAACATGGGATTTTTCAGCATTGGACGACACACAAATTGAACAATTAAAAAATGCATTAAGCAGTCTTGGTTCGGAATATGAAGATATTGTGCAGACAATCAAAAGTAAAATAACCGCATCAAATTCCGAAATGTCAAGTTATATTAACACATGGCTTTCAACAGATTCTGCCGGATGGAACTTTAGTCAAATGAATTCTGATATGCAGAGTCTGGTCAAAGATGTTCTGCTAAATAGTGACTGGATAGGCTTATTACCTTCCAACATTGATTCCGGCAATTGGAATGAAGTAAGTGACTGGTTGGAACAGGAACTTCTATATGCCATCAACAAAATTGATTCTGTGGAAATACAGACTGCTTTAACAGAGGCGTTTAACGGCAATTTTTCAGTCGAATCCCTTCAAGAAACCATCAACCAACTTACTGCAACAGAAGGTTTTGATAAAAACAATCCTCTGATTATTTATTTGCAGACTAAAATTGATGACAAAAACAATTTAATAAACAGCATCAAAGAAAAAATAAATGATTCAGACTATTTGGCTAGCGAATTCTTCCTTCGCCAGCTTACCTCTGAAGAACTGGAAATTGCAGCTAAAATTGAAGTACCGGAAGGAAGCCTGCTGTCTTTGGAAGAGTTAATTACAAAAATCAGAGAAGTCCAAGCTTCCATCTCCAATAGGCAATCTTCGGTTTCTTTTTCCGATATATTTGCCATGAAGGATACCGAAAATACGCTAAACACCCTTGGTAAGTTAAATGAACAGCTTACAGAAATCCATTCTGCCTACTCTAATCTTAAAAATGTAATGGATACCTACGCTTCCACCGGTTACATTACAATAGACCAATTTCAGGAAATTGTAGAACAAGGTGCAAAATTTTTAGACTATCTCACTCTTGAAGACGGTCAGTTAGGTATAAATGAACATGCAATGTATGAGCTCGCCGAAGCCCGTATCGTCGAAATGAAAGCACAAATGGTGCAAGGCATTATCGACAATGTATCCAAAATCGAGACGGAAGCCGACGCAGACTCATATCTCGCTTCTACAAATTATGACCTTGCAAACAGTTATCAAACACTTGCTGAAGCACAGCTTGTTGCATGGTCCACTTCCGCGCTGGAACAAGGGTTATCACAAGATTATGTAGATAAGGTTACCCGCAAAGCCAAAACCGATATCAATAAAATCAATACCCTTGTTAGTAAAATTGACCTGGGAAATTTTAGTAAGTCAGCTTCTTCCTCTTCCGCCTCCAAACAGGCAGAAACCGACTGGAAGGCACACCTTGACAAAGAAACAGACCTTTTGGAAAAACAACTTGATGCCAACCTCATCACCTTTCAGGCATACATAGCGAAACGCAGGCATACTATCGAGAACTATTATCATAACGGTAAAATCAGCGCAGAGGAATATTACGATGCGCTCAAAAGCATGTATGACAGCCAGCTCTCTCTTTATGACAAAGCATCGAACGCCGTAACCGGCAGAATTGATGGTGAAATCAGCAGACTGGAAAAACAGAAAGAAGTCATAGAAAGCTCCTACCAAATAAAAATCGATGCCATACAGGAAGAAATCGACTCCTTAAATAAGGCAAACGCTGCAAGAAAAGCACAGATTGACTTAGAAAAGGCACAGTATGAAGTAGAACGTGCCAAAACGCAGCGTGTAAACAAAGTTTATGACGGAAGTCAGCTCGTCTATACGACAGACAGGTCAGCTATCCGCAATGCCGAGGACAATCTTGCCGACCAAAAAACGCAAATAAGTATTTCCCGCCTTGAAACACAGATGGAATCACTGGAACAGGAAATGGAAAACGCTGTCAAGGGTCTTGACAGCCAGATTCATGCTCTCGAATCCTACAAAGAAGCGTGGGCTGAAATCTCCAGTATCTATGAAGAACAACAGAACCGTTTGATTGCTGCTGAAATTCTTGGCGCTGACTGGGAAACACAAATATTAAACGGCAGGCTGGACACCTTAAGGAGCTTTACAGAGCAGTACATCGCCATGCAGCAGGCACAGGCAGACGCAGCTGCCAATGCCGCCAAAATCAGAGCCGAAGCCGCTGCCGGCAATACTGTGGGCGGAAAAGTAGGGGACTCGCCTTCCGTACAAAACCTAAAACAATCGGGTAACGGAAATAATACCGAGTATAATAATACCCAAGACCCGCCGCCAAAAAAACTTTCCGCCGGCACCATGAAAAACATTTCCTCCCGTTTCCATACCGCCATAGCACGCTTCCACGGCGGGCTTGACGAAGGCTACGCCACCACACCTGGGCTTGCTGCCCCATCCGGCCCCTCCCTTTCTATACTGCAGAAACTTGGAAGAGGGAACCTGCTTCCAAACGAACTGCCCGCCATACTGCAGCACGGAGAGCTTGTTATCACCCCCGAGCAGCAGCGCAGTATCATTGCAAACGCGCAAAGGTATTGCTCCCTCTCTTCTGTAAGCGGCGGCTATGCTTCTCCATATTCCGGTGGGGCTTCACAAATACACATAGACAATCTCGCCATAAGCTGTCCAAACGTCACTAACAATTCAGGTGCAGAATATATTTTAAAATCCTTGGAGCGGCTGCCACTGGACAATATACAGCATTCTCACAGACGTATACGCTAAAAATCGGGACATAAAAGCAAACGGCAGAAATCCTCTGCTTTTATGTCCCATTCTTAAGAATAATGCAGAAATCAGGTTAAATTATGAATAAATTAAATAACATCCTACTGAGTACCATAGAAAAGAAACTGGCTGAAAAACTTGCCTGCATCTATTATGACAAGACCTTCCCCTCCGTCATTTACGGAGTAAACGATGACGGCACTTATCAAATTGTGCGGGAGGGACATCTATATACCGTTCCAAACGGATTGGGCATACCATTGAAAGTGACACAGAGCGTGTGGGTCACCATGCCCTGCGGAACAAAAAATCTGAAAGATATGTATATCAGCGCTATTCGGGGAAATCTGAAATCATAAAGGAGGATATTTAAAATGACTAACGGAAAAATCAGAATATGCAAATTGCCTGAAGCTTCCCTTACCATGGACAATGATATTTTTATCATTGAAAACGACACCACAACACAAAAAATTTCATTAGGCAGCCTGATAAACTACATAAAAGAACATAAAGAAATTGCAAATTACTTTGTAAAAGAGTCCGCTGTCGGTTCCGAAAACGGCATTGCACCTTTGGACGACAACCGCAAGCTTCCTTATGCCAATTTGCCCTTCGGCACTACGGAAAACACCATTTACGACGGTGCGCTGGGAAAAAGTTTGTCCGACAATGTTTCTTCTCATCTGGCCGATAACACTAACCCGCACACCGTAACAAAATCACAAATCGGACTTTCTGATGTTGACAATACCGCCGATACGCTAAAGCCTGTTTCTGCCCTACAGCAAAAAGCCATCGATGTCGCCTATGCCAGTTCCAACGCATACACCGATGTTAAAATTGCCGAGTTGATTAACGGTGCTCCTTCTACACTTGACACTTTGGGAGAGATTGCGAGGGCATTACAGGAAAGCGGCGGTATCGGCGATGCCCTTGATGCCGCTATAGGCACAAAAGCAAGTCAGGCTGAACTGGATTTTCATACCGAAAATGATACCATACATATTACTGCTTCCGAACGCACAAAATGGAACCAAAAAATGAAAAGTACAGACGATGCCAGCAACACTACAATCTCTTTTGCAAAAGCTTCCGACCTTTCTGACATAAAAACAGGTGAAAAAACCGGCATCATTATGGGAAAAATCTCCAATGCTATATCAACCCTAATCAGCCATATATCATCCAAGGCAACGACCAGCTTATTGGGACATGTAAAATTATCAGATACCTATACCAATGCAGTATCAGAAGGCGCTGCTGCTAACGGCATGGGCGCAAGCCAGAAAGCCGTTGCGGATGCATATGCCGCACTAAATCACAAACTAACCGACAGTTTGGGCGGAATCACCTTTGGCGTAGACAGCAACGGCAATTACGGTTATAAAACAGGAGGTGCCGATACAGTAACCCCTTTTAAAACAACCATTCCGCGAGAGTTAAAATTATATGGCGCCGCTAATGTTACATACATCTTCTTGTTGGATGGAATCGATTATTCGACTTACCATATTGAAACGACCGGCGGATATTTAAACTCATCAAGGGTCATTCTTTTTAGCGTTCCCAGTTTGGACACAACGATATCAATATTAAGTGCCTCTTTTGTAACCGGCAGCCGCATAGGATACTGCTTGAGAGAAGACGGAACAATTGTCCAGCGCGATGATTCCACTTCCGGTTTAACATTCCCAATACCTGCAAATGGAGTTTTTGAATTCACAATAAAAGAAATCTCTGCGCAATACCCATCCGTACACGGAAATGTCGTCGGCTTTGGTCTGTATCAATATGCCGTTGCAAACGCTGGAAATAATTCCTTAAATAGCACGGTCTCATGGTAATCACGTTCCAAAACTGCCTCCGGCAAGGGATGACGATATTTTTATCATTGAAACGGATACCACAACACAGAAAATTTCACTGGGCAGCCTAATACATTACATAAAGGAGCACGAAGAAATTGCGGCAGCATTACAGAATGGCAATGGTATAAGTGAAGCCAAAGCCATTTCAAGCCTAATCGAACATATCGCTTCAAAAGCAACCCCGCATTCATTCGGGCACGTGAAACTGTCTGATATTTATCAAAATACAATCACAAACGAAGAGGCTGCCATTGGAATTGGCGCAAGCCAAAAAGCACTTGCGGAAGTGTACTCTGTACTAAACAGCAATTTGGGAAATTGTACCTTTTCCGTACAATCGGACGGAGCATATGTCACGTATACGCCGGAAGGAGGTGCCGATGCAGTAACAAAAAAATTGGGTAGCGGCGGTAAAATAAAAAGTCAGTATTTAGGCAGCGCTCCAAATTATATATATCAATCCACGCCTGACGGGGGACGAACCTATGCAGCCTCAACAACGCTTCCTGATTCCTATATAGGGAAGAATCTTTTCATTTTTGCACAAGGGTTAAACTCCAAAACCTCAGCCGCAGCCAGTCCCAATTTATATTTACCTTATGCAGGCGGACAAGTTTCCCTAAGCATTCATGACGGCACCTTTGATCCTACCCAGATAACCCGCATAGGCGTGACACAATTATTCATTGAATCATAAGGAGAAACAAATTATGTCAGTAAACCTTTCAGCCGCTTCCATTGCAAGCTCTGAATCTACCCACACCATAACCCTGCCCACGCCCTCTCTTATGGCAATCGGCGTATTTGATCCGGCAGAGCCGTATGACTTCTGCTTTACCTATACGGGCAGCCAGTCAGTAAAAAACCGCCTTATCATTACTGACCCTGAAACCTATGAAATTGTGTATGACCGAACTCTGCTCACGATGAAGCTTCTGCACACCTTACCTGCCGGAAGCCTACAAGCCAATAAGTGCTATACTGCGACAGTTCAGGTATTTGACGCAGACAACAATAAGAGTAATCTGTCGGAAAGCGCACTATTCTACTGCTATACGAAACCGGTTTTCTCCATAGCAGATTTTCCTGCCGTATGCAAAAGTGCAAGCCTCTCTCTTACGCTCACCTACCTGCAGACGGAAGGAGAACCCCTCAAGTCCTATCAGTTTTTTATGTGCGACTCCAACCATAACATACTAAACCGCTCAGACACTTTTTATACAAGCGAATATATGAACTATTCTTTCAGCGGTTTACAGAACCACTATACTTACTGCTTCCGCGCCATTGGAGAAACCATCCACGGTTATAAGCTCGACACGGGATATCTTACCGTTGCCGTTGATTACAACGTAGTCCCCACCAATGCCGTGCTTGTGCTGGAAAATGAATACCGGCGCGGTTATATTTCCATCAAAACCAATATCAAATCCATCGGTTATGAGTTGAAAAATGACAACTGCCTTTTCGAAGGCGCTACCGTGACACTGTATGGGGATAACTATTTAAAGTATAATGAAGGTTTTTCTCTTGACGGGGATTTTTCCCTTTTTGTCGAAGCAAAAAAACTGCCGCTGGGAACATTTCTGCAGACAGAATGCGGTACGTTTACCTTAAGCATCGTACATGTATGTGATTTGTACTATTGTGAACTAAAGGCAGACGACTATGTTCTCTACTGTCCCCTTCCCAAGGCAGGGATTTCCACCGCAGACGGCATTTATCTTGTGACTGCGGAGGGAAAAGCATCAGAAATTATAAACCTGAACTATGATGACGACGATTTCATTGTATTTGAAGTCAAACGGGTAAACTCTGCCTATAGCCTAAACGCTTACCATAAGTCATATGCCATGCTGGACTAAATTACATATGGAGGGATATTAGAATCATGATATTTTTAGGAAATACTTTTTTCAGCGGTGAAAACAGCCTGTACCACCCCGCTGTAAACTGGTCCCAAATTACGGTGGTACAGTTGTTTGACGGCACTTACAACCATTTGATATTGTCATCGGATTCATCCATGACAGTAAAGGATATCTCTGATGAATGGGATTATAACACAAAAATAAATGCAGACTTCGACGGAAAATTTGATGCCGGAAATACAGGCTTTTCTTTGCGCAACACCGACCATGTTGTCATTAAAAGAAGGGAACTCGGAAGCACACAATGGGTAATCATATATGTAAAAGAAATAAACAAGCTATCCGATTTTAATATTTCTTTCACGGATAAATATGCCCGCAGCGGCGCCGAATACCAGTATTCCGTGTCCTCCTATACCAATGGAATTGAAAATTCCTTTATCATCGATAATGTATACTCGGAATTTGACGGGTATTACATCACCGACAAAGACTGTCTGTACGGAACCATCTATGATGTAGATGGCTGTGATACCAGCCGGAATACGGCAAATCAGGTATTGCAGCTTTTAAACAGCAAATACGTATCCGTTGTCTCCAATTCAGATGCCAGCTATGAAAGCGGCTCCATCACCGGAAGCTTTATAAAAATCGATGAGACAAGCGAAGAGGTAAAACCGCTCGAGGGAATGCATTACCGGACACAGTTAAAAGACCGCCTTGTAAACAAGAAACCCCTTATTTTAAAAATCTGCGACGGACGTATATGGATGATTCGAGTTACCGGTGCTCCTGCTGATTCCCAGAACGGGCACCGCGACTTGAGAACCATTACCTTTGAATGGGTCGAAGTAGGAGACGTAAATGATATGAAAGCGCTTTATGAAAGCGGTCTCTCCGATGTAGATGCACAGTGGTGGTTTTAAAACTTAAGGTATAAGATTGAAAGAAAGACGCTTTCAACTATTGAATTTAAGTCCGCCGAAGCGGATATGGGGTATAAAAATGAAATATAACATTACAAACCGTGATAAAGACGCTCTTCTACAGTCAAGCTTACACTACAAATACAGGATTTTCTTACTAAAAGACGGCAAGGTAATGGACACCATCACAGGCATTACAGGCACGGGCAGCTACAACGTTGATTCCGAATCCGATGTCCGAAGAACTTTCTCCCTTACCGTACAGCTTAATACCCTGTCATACGAATCGCAGCATGTGGAGCAAAAAATAGAAAACCTGATTGGATATGAACTGCAGCTGCAAATTGGAATCTACCATATCAGGCTCTCAGACTATATCTGGTATGAATGCGGAACCTACACCATTACCGGAACCAACACTTCCTATGACGCCCTTACCAATACCCTCTCCATGGACTTATCCGACTGGTTCACAAAGCTGGACGGTACAAGGAACGGACAGGTCGGAGGCGCTCCCACAATCCTGATACCAAATCTTGACAGCAATGGCGAAAAAGTGACTGTCAGGCAGGCGGCCCTTGGCATTTTAAAGGATATGGGAATGGAAAACTGCATCCTCCAAGACATAGGCGAATTTTACGGAATGGAAGGCTACAATCCCGATTATGAGGCCTACCGTCTGGCAAATCCGTTTTGGAACCAGCTTCCCTATGACTTGGAGTATAGCTGCGGCTGTCATGTCAGCGAAATACTAAACGACATACGGGATTTATATCCCAACTGTGAAATGTACTTTGACATTTATAATAATTTTTGTTTTCATATGATACCGTCCTGTGACAAGGAACCTGTTATGCTCGATAACGACTTCCTGCAGCAGATATTGCTTGCTGAAAATGCAGAAGACGTTCATTATGACATTACCAAGGTTCGGAATGTAACGGAAGTCTTCGGCAAAACTTACGAAGTTGACCGGCACAGTGATTCCTGTACCGTCTCCGGCAGCGTATACAAAATATCGCTTTCTGACTACAGTGCATACGCACACGGGGACATCCTTGCTTTTACGGCGCCTGCTGAAAATACCGCTTCCATGCACTTGTCCGTAGGCTCCCTGCCTTCCATTCCTATTTACAAAGAATATACGACAGAATTTGTTGCGCCCAACACCATACCGGCAAATTCCAGA
>ERZ779622.1337-NODE-1337-length-10251-cov-7.113574_pt1 | contig 10251 bp, 11 predicted proteins | sample MGYA00514188_ERZ779622 | MGnify/ENA primary metagenome ERZ779622 (study PRJEB29562, sample SAMEA4376702) | mouse gut metagenome | isolation source: Cecum | study: EMG produced TPA metagenomics assembly of the A DSS colitis mouse model was used to assess the...
GTCAGGGCTTTTCCCTTCACTTCCCTCTCCCGCATCAGCTCGCTGGGCTGGAAACTAAAGTCCGTTCCCGGAAGAAAGCCCGCATATCCGCCTTTATTTCGGTGCATTCTCAGTATTTTATATAAGGTCCTCTTTAAATCCGCTCTCTCCACGATAGCGTCCACAAAGCCGTGAGATAGCTGGAACTCCGCTCTCTGAAATCCCTCCGGCAGCTTTTGCCCGATGGTCTGCTCAATCACCCTCGGCCCCGCAAAGCCAATCAGCGCTCACGGCTCCGCCAGAATGATGTCGCCTAACATGGCAAAGCTTGCCGTCACTCCCCCCGTGGTGGGGTCGGTCAGAACCGGCACATACAAAAGCCCCGCTTCGGAATGCTTCTTTAACGCTGCTGCGGTTTTGGCCATCTGCATCAGGGAAATCATCCCCTCCTGCATTCTCGCGCCGCCGGAACAGCAAAACAGGATAACCGGAAGCCGCATCTGCGTGGCTTTTTCCACCGCAGCCGCAATCCGCTCTCCCACCACATGGCCCATGCTGCCCATAAGGAATCTGGCGTCACAGACGCCAAGCACCGCCGCTTCCCCGTAGATTCTGGCTCTGCCTATGGTTACGCCTTCGGACAGGCCGGTCTTTTCCCTGACGGCTTTCAGCTTCTCCATGTAGCCCGGAAAGTCCAGCGGATTTTCCGCCTCCGTATTCTGGAACCATGGCGTAAAGCTCCATTTATCCGCCACCATCTTAATCCGGTTGCCGGTACGCACCCGGAAATAACCGCCGCAATCCCCGCAGACATATTTATTTTCCACTACTTCGGATTTTATCTGCCTTTTTTTGCAGAAAGGGCATTCCATCGTCTCCGGCGCGCCGGACGGCTCCGGGGACTCTTCTTTTTCGCTCCGCCCGCTTAAATCCTCCGACGCTTCCCGGCTTTGCCGCATTTCCCGGAGATTTATGTAAAACCGGCCGTTAAAGCGTTTCCTTGCGCCTCTTTCGTTTTCGTTGTCTGAGGTAATGAATTTCTTCTTTACAAATATAGGCGCCATAACTTATTCCCCGCTTCCGACTGCAAATGTCAGCTCTGCGAACGCTACCGGTTTTCCGTCCACCTTCGCCGTTCCCTTGCCGATTCCTATCGGTCCTTTTTCTTTGATAATTTCAAGCTCTAAGATAAGGACGTCGCCGGGAACTACTTTGCGTTTGAATTTTGCATTATTGATTCCGGCAAAATATGCCGTTTTGCCCTTGTTTTCCGGCCTGCTGAAAATCGCCGCCGCTCCCGCCTGCGCCATGGCCTCGATAATCAGCACACCCGGCATCACCGGCTCGCCGGGAAAATGGCCGGCAAAATAAGGCTCGTTATAGCTGACGCACTTTCTGGCGACGGCTCTTACGCCGGGCTCCAACTCCTCAATGGCGTCAATCAAAAGAAAAGGCTGCCTGTGAGGTATGATTTCCATAATCTGTTTTATATCCATATATGACATTGCTTTACGCCCCGTTTCTTCCTTATATTTCCGTTGATGCGCTTATTTTCCGCCCTGTTCCCCGGTATACTTCGCAAGAACCAGGCTTGCGTTATGTCCGCCGAATCCCAGAGAATTGCTCAGCGCATACCGGAAGTCTCCCTTTACCGGCTCTTTCAGGTAATCAAGGTCAAGCTCCTCGTCCGGCGTGGTATAGCCCACCGTCTGATGCAAAAAGCCTTCCTCCAGTTCTTTTACGCAGGTTACAAACTCAATGGCTCCCGCCGCGCCCAGCAGGTGCCCCACCATGGATTTGGTGGAATTGATTTTGAGATTCTTTGCATGAGAACCGAAAGCAAGCTTAATGGCTCTTGTCTCAAACAAATCGTTGTGGTGGGTGCCGGTGCCGTGGGCATTGATATAAAGAATATCCTCCGGCTTAAGCCCGGCGTCCTTTATTGCGTTTTCCATAGCCCTTGCCGCCCCTGCTCCTGATTCCTCAGGAGAGGTAATATGATACGCGTCGGAGGCGCAGCCGTAGCCTGCGATTTCCCCGTAGATTTTAGCCCCCCGCGCAAGGGCGTGGGACAGCTCTTCCAGAACCACAACCGCTGCGCCCTCGCCCATCACAAACCCGCTTCTTCTTTTGTCAAAAGGAAGGGAACACTCGTCAGGGTTATCCACGGTAGAAAGCGCGGTAAGAGCCGTAAATCCGGCAATTCCAACCGGTGTGATACAGCCTTCCGTTCCCCCCGCTACCATAACGTCCGCTTCCCCGTACTGGATGGCGCGGTATGCTTCCCCGATGGTGTTGGTTCCTGTGGCGCAGGCCGTCACAGAGTTAATGCTTTTTCCTTTCAGCCCGAACTGAATGGATACGTTTCCCGCCGCCATATTGCTAATCATAAGGGGAACCATCAGCGGATTAATCCGGTTCGGCCCCTTTTCAAGAAGCTTTGTATGCTCCCGCTCCATTGCCTGTAAGCTTCCGATGCCGGAGCCGATGGCGCAGCCCACGAGATAGGGGTCTTCCTTTTCCATGGAAAGGCCGGAATCCGCAACGGCCTCCGCCGCTGCCGCAACCGCATACCGGGAAAAATCCTCCATCCTCTTTGCCGCCTTGAAATCCATATAGTCTTTGGCATCAAAGCCCTTTACCTCCGCAGCAATTTTACATTTATATTCAGATACATCAAACCTGGTAATCGGTGCAAACCCGTGCTTTCCTTCCTTTACGGCGTTCCAAAATTCCGCTGTGCCAAGCCCAACCGGCGTAATCGCACCCATTCCCGTTACAACCACTCTCCTGCTCATATAAGACCATGCCTTTCCCGCAGCCTGCCTTTTCACATGCCGCCAAACTCTTCCTTCATCCCAACATTGTGCTGCTCTTTAATCGCGTTAGATTGTCATCCCGCCGTCCACCGCAAAAACCTGGCCGGTGATATAATCCGATTTGCCGGAGGCCAGAAAAACCGCCATATTGGCAATATCCTTTGGCTCGCCGATTCTTTTCATCGGAATATTTTCCTGCAGCCTTTCCCTTGCCGCCCCGGGCAGAGACGCCGTCATATCCGTATCGATAAATCCGGGCGCGATTGCGTTGACGCAAATCCCACGGGACGCCAGCTCTCTGGCCGCGCTCTTTGTAAGGCCGATTACGCCCGCCTTGCTGGCGGAATAATTTGCCTGTCCCGGATTTCCCATAATGCCGGAAACCGAGGATAAATTGATAATCTTACCGCTTCTCTGTTTTAAAAACCAGCGGGCCATATGGCGAATCGTGTTAAACGCGCCTTTCAGATTCGTGTCTATCACCCTGTCAAAATCCTCCTCCGACATTTTTGCCAGAAGTCCGTCCCGGGTAATGCCCGCGTTGTTTACCAGAATATCAATCCGTCCGTATTTTTGAATCAGTTCCTGTATCATTTCCCCGCAGGCGGCAAAATCGGAGACATCGCACCTGTAAGCTTCCCCGCTTCCTCCGCCGGCGTTTATTTCTTCCGCCAGCGCCTCTGCTTTTTCTTTTGAGCCGCAGTAATTTACAATGACTGCCGCGCCCTCTTTTGCAAAGGCTCTGGCAATCTCCGCGCCGATTCCCCGTCCGGCCCCTGTCACAAGGGCAACCTTACCTGTCAGCATATTTTTCAAAATCCTCCAGTTTATCAATGTTAAATACCGATACTTCCCTGTTAATCTTGCGCATAAATCCCGAAAGGCTTTTCCCCGGTCCGATTTCCACAAAGGTATCCGCTCCGTCTGCAATCAGCCGTTCGATACTCTGCTGCCAGCGGACGCTGGAAGCAATCTGCCGCTCAAGCAGGGGCTTTACTTCACATGCCTCTGTCACATAGCCGGCGGTCACATTGGCCACATAGGGAAGAAACTCCCCGGCAATTTCAACCTCCCTAAGCGCTTCCCCAAGCTGTTCTCCCGCATGGGCAAGCATCGGGGAATGAAAAGGGCCGCTCACGTTAAGGGGAATGATGCGCTTTGCCCCGGCCTCCTTTAAGGCAAGCCCCGCCGCGTCCACAGCCGTCTTTTCTCCCGTAATGACAATCTGGCCCGGGCAGTTGTAATTGGCAATGGAAACCATTCCCTGCGTTTCCTCACAGACCTTCTCGATGGCGGCGGCCTCAAGCCCCAGCACCGCGCTCATGGCTCCTCCCGTGGGCACGGCGTTCTGCATATAGATTCCTCTTTTGCGCACCACCGAAAACGCGTCTCTCATGCCCATGACGCCGGAGGCAATCAGCGCGCCGTATTCCCCAAGGCTTAACCCCGCCGTCACGTCCGGCGTAAAACCGTTTTCCTTAAGCAGCGCGTAAATTGCCGTTTCCGTTGCCAGCATGGCAATCTGTGTGTATTCCGTTATGGGCAGTTTGTCGTTTTCCTCAAAAAAAATCTCCGCCACGTTAAGCCCCGCCGCTTCCCCGGCCAGCTCGTAAACCTGCCGGCATACCGGAAACTTCTCGTAAAACTCCTTACCCATTCCTATGTACTGCGAACCCTGTCCCGGGAACATAAAAACTACTATTGACATAACAGTTTCACCGCCTCCGCCATAATTTCCTCTATGATTTCCCGGCAGGTCTGCTCTTTTTTCACCATTCCCGCAATCTGACCCGCCATAAGGCTTCCGGTGACCACGTCGCCCTCCATCACCGCCTTGCGCAGAGAGCCTAAGGTCAGCATTTCAAGCTCTTCCAGTCCTACGCCTTCCGCTTCCATGCGGAGATACTCTCTGGTCATCTTATTGCGGAGTACCCGGATTGGATGGCCCGTGCTTCTTCCGGTCACCTCGGAATCGATATCCTTCGCCTTAATCACCCGTTCCTTATAATTGGCATGGACAATGGATTCCTTTGCCACAATAAAGCGGGTTCCCATCTGAACCGCCTTTGCTCCCAGCATCAAAGCCGCCGCAAAGCCTCTTCCGTCGCCGATTCCCCCCGCCGCAATTACGGGAATCTTTACCGCGTCCGCCACCTGTGGCACCAGCGTCATGGTGGTGGCGCTGCCGATATGGCCGCCGGATTCCGTTCCCTCCGCAACCACGGCGTCCGCCCCTGCCTTTTCCATCATCCTTGCCATCGCCACGCTTGCCACCACGGGAATTACCCTGATGCCGGCTTCTTTCCACATCTCCATATAAGCCGCCGGGTTACCGGCTCCGGTGGTAACCGCCTTTACCTTCTCCTCGGCAACTACCTTTGCAACCTCCGGCGCGCTGGGACTCATCAGCATTACATTGACGCCAAAGGGCTTATCCGTCAGCTCTCTTACTTTATGAATCTGCTCTCTTACCACCTCCGGCGGCGCGCTGGCCGCTCCGATGATGCCGAAACCGCCGGCCTCGGACACAGCCGCCGCCAGATGGTATTCCGCAACCCACGCCATACCGCCCTGAATAATCGGCTCCTCAATTCCAAGCAGTTCCGTAATTTCTGTTTTCATGCGCTTCCTCCATTACCGGTCTTACAGTCCCTTTGCTTCCAGATATTCCACAATGTCGTTTACGGTTTCCACCTTCTCCAAATCGCCGGAGGGAATTTCAATTCCGTACTCCTCCTCCAGACTCACTACCAGTTCAAACAAATCCAGTGAATCCGCGTTCAAATCGTCCTGCAGACTGCTTTCCGCCTTTACCTCCTCCGCGTCGATTCCAAGCTGCTCCGCAATCATTATCCTTATTTTCTCTAACATAATTTCTCCTCTCCTTCGCTTCCTGCCTATAACTTTTTGTCTTATTTGCTTTGAATTTCAAATATTTTGAAAATCAAATTATTTGAAAATAAATTTATTTGTAAATCAAACTTTTTGACTATCAAATTATTTGATTTTCAAAGTATATGTCCGGGGGAAGATTTTGTCAATATCTTTTTTTATTAAATTTGGGGATTCTAAATCTTATTTACATACCAAATGCACAATGTTAAAATAATTTTGTTACCGGTATTATGTTTGGGAAAGGAGCATGGTTATAAAAATGAAGCGAAAGTTTAATATTACAGGTTCCTGTACCCCCCAAAAGCATTATATGGTTCCTCTTGACGACAGGCTGGAAAAAATAAAGACAGATTATATAGACGAAGGCAGTTATTTTGTTATCAGTAAGGGCCGCCAGTACGGAAAAACTACAACCTTATCCGCTTTGGAAAAATATCTGAAAGATAATTATATTGTCTTATCACTTGATTTTCAGGAAATCGGTACCGAAGATTTTGCAGACGCTTCCACCTTTGCAAAAGTTTTTGCCGGGATGATTATTGAAACACTTGAAATTGCAGACCCTGCAAATAAAAAGGAGGCCTTAATCCCACTGACAGCCATGGCAGAAAATCCAGGTGCCGGCAGCTTAAAGGAATTATTTACCTGCTTAAGTAAAATGTGCGCGAAGGCGCAAAGGCCGATTGTGTTAATGATTGACGAAGCCGACAGCGCGTCCAATAACCAGGTATTTATTGATTTTCTGGCACAGCTTCGGAGCTACTATCTGGCCAGAGACAAAAAACCGATTTTTCACTCTGTCATTCTCGCCGGGGTTTACGACATTAAAAACCTGAAGTTAAAACTGCGCCCTGACGCGGAGCATAAATATAACAGTCCATGGAATATCGCTGCCAGATTTAATATTGATATGAACTTTTCGGTGGCACAGATTGCCGCCATGCTGGAGGAATACGAAAACGACAAGCATACGAATATGGATGTGAAGGGAATCGCGGAATGCATTTATGCATATACTTCCGGCTACCCGTACCTCGTATCTGCCGTCTGCAAACTTCTGGATGAAGATATTGCAGAGAAAACTTACCTCAAAAATCTGACCGAAGCCTGGTCGGAAAAGGGAATAGCGGAAGCGGTAAAATCCATATTAGCCGAACAGGAACCGTTCTTTGAAAGCATGGTCCGCCAACTGGAAGAATACCCGGAAATGAAGAAGATGCTCAAAGCAATTTTATTTTCGGGAAAAAGAATGTCCTATAACCCTGACATACCTGCCATTAACCTTGCCTCTATGTTCGGTTATATTGTGAATGCAGAGGGAAGCATTCAGGTCGCTAACCGTATTTTTGAAATGCGTCTGTATAACCTGTTTTTGGCGGAGGAAGAGCTTTCAAATGCCATCTATGACAAGGCGCAAAGCGATAAGTCGCAGTTTATCGATAACGGCAGGCTTAATATGGATTTGGTTATTGAAAAATTTGTGCAGTATTTCCATGACATATACGGTGAAAAAGATGAAAAATTCCTTGAAGAACATGGACGTAAATTTTTCCTTTTATACTTGAAACCAATTATCAATGGTACAGGAAATTACTACATTGAAGCTCAGACACGGGATGCCAGACGGACAGACGTTATCATAGATTATCTGGGAGAACAGTTTATTGTAGAGCTTAAAATATGGCGCGGGAACGAATATAACGAGCGGGGCGAAAAACAACTGTCAGATTATCTGGATTATTACCATAAAGAAAAAGGTTATATGATTAGCTTTAATTTTAACAAAAACAAAATCACAGGCGTCCGGGAAATCAAAGCCGGAAACCGCACAATAATTGAAGCAATTATCTGAAATTCTTACACGGGGCTGCCGACACAACAATAAGTCGAAAAGGATATGAAAAAATGAAACCGAAATCTAAAAAGAAAAAGATTCTCTTTATTGTATTAGCTATCGTGGCTGTACTAATAATTGCTGGCGATTGGGTATTGTCTGTAATGGTGTATAACGAGAATTTTAACCAGCGATTTGAGAGCTATGAGCCGCTTATGCTCTATGTTGATGACTTTGACGGATTGCACCGCACGAAATATGAGTTTAGTTCCAACGAAGGGCAGAAACTGGCGGGATATATGTATAGTTCGGGAGAAAACCAGCGTGGTATCGTTGTAATGGCACATGGCTTTGGTGGAGGTGGACATAATTCTTATATGGATTGCGTGAATTATTTTGCCTGTCATGGATATTATGTTTTCTCCTATGACGCTACGGGAAATGATGAAAGCGAGGGTGAGGGAGTCGGAGGACTTCCACAGGGAGTAATTGACCTTGACTATGCAATCACATTTGTGGAAGAAAGCGGGAAATTCCCAAGTCTGCCAATCGTTTTATTCGGGCATAGCTGGGGCGGCTACAGTGTTTGCAGTGTACTTACATACCACCCCGAAGTAAAAGCCGTTATAGCGTGTTCGGGTTTTAACGCTTCACCGAATCTGTTTGAAGCAGGGGGGAAAAAACAGGTAGGAAATGGTATTTATTTGATGTTACCGTTTGTGAAGCTGCATGAAAGGATTCAATATGGCGGGTATGCCTCAAATACTGCGTTGGACGGCTTCTCAAAAAGCAATGCCGCTGTTATGATTGTGCATAGCTTTGATGATGAAGTTGTTCCAGTCGAATACGGTTACGAAATTTATTACGAAAAGTACAAGGACGATTCCCGATTTAGGTTTATTCCTCTTGAGAATAAAGGACATAACTATTTCAATGACGACACATATCGCAATGAGTTTAATGCGAAATTTGATGAATGGCTCAAAACGCTTGACTATGACTATAACACAGAGGAAAACAGGGAACGATTTTCGGAGGATAAAGCCAATTATATATATCAAAACCTTGACAGGGAAAAATGGTGTAATTCATTGGATTTGGAGTTGTTCGAGGATTTTTTAGATTTTTATGATGAACATATCCATTAACCCAAAAACTAAAAATCGCCGTTGCATAGGAGGACACACCAGGACAGGAAATCGAAATTTACTTCTTTATCTCACATGAGCAAATATACCTGTTATATTTTACCGCGGCTCTGCATTATTTTTGTATCATTTTGCATCACGCCATCGTTTTTTCATCCATGTTATCCACTCCCAATACAGACACAGATGACAACATAAAAAACGGCGTCCCTCATCTCCCAATAACAGGATAAAGGCACGCCGAATTGCTCAATAAAATTTTTGTACGATGAATCATGCTGTATTATGACTTTTGATACAAATATCCCTCTGCCTCTTCCTCAGAAAGAGCATATCTCTGCATGATCGCATTTTTTATTTCCAGATCTCCATGGCCAAACGCTCTCAAAGTATCCACCGTTCCGTTGATACCTTCGTTAATGCCACGTTTGATGCCCTCTTTAATACCCTCTTTAATGCCTTCTTCCATTCCTTCTTTTTCTCTGAGCAGCAGGTGCGGCTCCATGATCTCCAGTAATGCCTGACACATTTTACCATCTCCCATCAATTCTTCTATGACCTGTTTATTTGCTCCTATGCTTACTTCCAAAACCGAATCTGCAAACTCTCTTTCTGCCTTGCCTGTCAGTTTCTCGGCACTTTCTATCAATCTGACCATCTTCTCCAGCCGCTCCCTCTCGGCTACAGTTTGCGGCCCAACCGTCCGAAAGGACATAATGCTATCTCGTCCTGCTTTACATGCGCTGTTTCCATTGGCTCGATCATCTCCGACATTATCTCCATGTCTTCTCCTTGATAATATTGCAATAGAATTTCCCCACCCTCCAGCATTTCCACCGATATAATTGCTGAAACAGGATCTGCCATTTCGCTGAAATCTCTTACGATTTCCAACTCTAATATCCCTTCGCGAAAGATATCCGCCAAGATCAATCTATCATCTTTCATATAAGCGACATACTTGTTATCAAATAGTATAGGATTAAAAAAGGTTTCTGACATTATAGATCGCTGTCTGTCAAAATAAAATACATATCGACTTGGATTCCCTGTACTCACGCTAATCTCCAGAATTTCTTCCGCTATCTTGACAATTCCCGGTTCTTCTGGATAAACCATTGAAAAAACTGCCTTATTCCCTTTTCCAAACAGAACCGCCTCGTATCCTTCCGGCACTGCCCTGCATAAAAACATTTTTTCGTTTTCATGCAAAAGGTTCAAATGATACAACAGACTCACACATGCTGTCAAAATAAAAACTGAGAAAAATCTTTTCTTGTACAATTTCTTTATAAAACCTCTGTCGTTTTTTCATCTATGTTATCCACTCCCAATACAGACGCAGATGTCATGCTGTATTATGACTTTTGATACAAGTATCCCTCTGCCTCTTCCTCAGAAAGAGCATATCTCTGCATGATCGCATTTTTTATTTCCAGATCTCCATGGCCAAACGCTCTCAAAGTATCCACCGTTCCGTTGATACCTTCGTTAATGCCACGTTTGATGCCCTCTTTAATACCCTCTTTAATGCCTTCTTCCATTCCTTCTTTTTCTCTGAGCAGCAGGTGCGGCT
>ERZ779622.1341-NODE-1341-length-10244-cov-4.881441_pt1 | contig 10244 bp, 10 predicted proteins | sample MGYA00514188_ERZ779622 | MGnify/ENA primary metagenome ERZ779622 (study PRJEB29562, sample SAMEA4376702) | mouse gut metagenome | isolation source: Cecum | study: EMG produced TPA metagenomics assembly of the A DSS colitis mouse model was used to assess the...
AGAGCGGCTCAGTCGGCATTTTATTAATATATATGGTTTAGAAGGAGTTGGTTTTTTGCATGTTTAGTTGCTATTTTATTTTGTCATATTTTATCATTTCCTCTTTTATATTTTGGCATATTGCCATGACAAAGAGTTTTTGTTTTTCCGTGCATCCAGCGAATAAAAAGTTCGCTTCACTCTCTACAGAGTGTATATTCTTTTTTTGCACATCAATCAGCAGATCATCAACTGTAGTATCCAGAGCTTCGGCAATCAGCAAAATTGATCTCAGACTGGGACGTTTTTTCCCTAATTCGATACGGCAGAGATAGTCTGGTGCGATATCGGCTTTTTCTGCCAGTTTTTCCTGTGTCCATAATTTTTGGCAGCGTAATTTTCTGATGCGCAGACCAATAGCATTGTAATCAATGTTCATTTGAAACTCTCCTGTGAATTTTATTTGGCCTCCAGGTCAATTTTCTTGACCGCCAGTACATGGAATTGTCAAGTGGTATTTTATAAAATTATCACAGGCATTTCATTTAGAAATTTTGTGAATAGAAATGAAAGATTTTTTATGCAGGAGATTTTTATGAAAGAAATAAGCATTTCCAATGCTGATTTACAGAAGCTTCGGATAAGGTCACGCTATCAAGGGATTGAACCTGAATTGTTGGAAGTAATTCCGGCAAAACCGACAGAAAATTTGTATGATGATAATGTGCATAAAAGAGTAGCAGTTTATGCCCGCGTCTCTACGGATGACCCGCGGCAGACATCCTCCTATGAATTACAAAAAAATTATTATGAGGATTATATAAGCCATTATTCGAACTGGGAGCTGGTTCAGATTTATGCAGATGAAGGTATCAGTGGAACTTCATTGAGGCATAGAACTTCTTTTAATCAGATGATCAATGACTGTATGGCCGGTAAGATTGATATGATCATAACCAAAAGTGTTTCACGCTTTGCGCGTAATATTGTGGACTGTATTGGAATCGTAAACAAACTGAAGCAGCAGATCCCTTCTGTAGGTGTATTATTTGAAAATGAACACATTTTTACTCTAAACCCGCAATCCGAAATGAGTTTGTCTTTTCTTGCGGCGATGGCACAGGAAGAATCTCATGTGAAAAGTTCCAGTATGAATGCATCTTATGAAATGCGCTTTTCCCATGGAATTTTTATGACTCCGCCATTGCTGGGATATGACCAGGATGAAGACGGAAACTTAATTATTAATGAAGAAGAAGCGAAAACAGTTCGCCTGATTTTTTTTATGTATCTATATGGATATTCAACTAAACAGATTGCAGATCAGTTAACAGAGCTCAAACGTCCCACAAAAAAAGGAAATACAGTATGGAGCAGCAGTTCTGTGTCAGGGATTTTACAGAATGAAAGACATTGTGGAGAAGTGCTGGCACGCAAAACATTTACTCCAAGTTATCTTGATCATAGGGTACGCAAAAATTGTGGTGACCGCAATCAATACAGGCAAACCGATCACCATGAAGCAATTATTTCACCAAAGGACTTTGTTGCGGTACAAAGAAAAATGAGCAATGCAAAGTACGGTGGAAGCGGTATGCCGGAGTTATATGTAATTCCGGATGGAGTATTAAATGGTTTTGTTATTATCAATCCAAGGTGGGCATCCTTTAAGGCGGAAGATTATAGAAAAGCATCGGAAGAAATAGAAAGTAATGACAGTAAGCAGGATGCAAATGTTACAGTTGGCCCCAAAATGGAGCTCCGGATTTTCGTGGGTATGAGATTGCCCGTACCGAATTTTTTGATTCCGGATCAAAAATCAATGTATCAATTTCCGCTGAGGGTATAAGATTTGGGATAGATGCTCTGCAAAAACTGGGGAGAACACTATATGTGGAGCTATTGATTCATCCCGGCCGGCATCAACTGGCAGTCCGCCCAAGCAAAAAAGAAACCAGAACATCTGTTAAGTGGGCAACAGCGGGAAATAAAAAGTGTCAGCCTCAAATGATTACCGGAGCGGCATTTTTACCAATGTTGTTTGAATTGTTCGGATGGAATACAGAATATCGCTATCGAATTACAGGGGCGCGGTATCAGAAAAACAATGAGACGGTTTTGCTGTTTAATTTGTATGAAACGGAGGTTCTTATACCTGCAGAAAAAATACGGAGATTTTGCAGGGAGAATAATCTTTCCGAAATGGAATTTACACCTGTAAATATGTCGGGTTATCAGGGGAAAATAGTTGCTTATCCGTTGCATTGGGCGAAAAGTTTTGGAAATGAGTTTTATCAGCATACGCAGACTTTACTCAATGCTGATACAGAAAGCAACGCTTTGTGGAATATAGCAATCAAAGGAAATCCTTATTATGGCAATGAACCTCAGCCGCACTCGAAAGAGCATATTGAGAAAAATCTCAGGCAGATTCTGGAGGAAATACAAGGGGAGGATTGATTTATGGAAATAGCAGAGAAAATGATGCGGGAAGAAAACTTCAGCTATGATGGTTATCAGGTTGTACGTGGTGAATTTTTTGCGCATACGTTTGAACCGTCTATTACTTTTAATGATAGCAAAGTTTATGTAAATACAGCATGTCTGAACCGAATGCCGACAGTGGAGTATATTCAGATACTGATAAATCAGCAAACAAAAAAGCTGGTAGTGAGACCTTGCCGCGAGGATGAAAAAGACTCTTTCCGGTGGTGCAGCAATACGACCAAACGCAGACCGAAACAAATCACATGCCGGATATTTTATGCAAAATTAGCAGAAATGATGCAGTGGAATCCAAATTATCGTTATAAGCTGTTGGGAAAGATGATTTCTGCAAACGGTGAACAGCTTTATATTTTTGACCTGAAAGCAACCGAAGTATATCAGCGTTTTCGAGAGGAAGGAGGAAAAGGCAAAAATGGCCGTACACCGATATTCCCGTCAGAATGGCAAAATCAGTTTGGACTGCCGGTAGAAGAACATCGTAAGCAGTTGCAGATTAATATTTTTGACGGTTATACAGTATTTGGAATCAAAGATATGTATAATTGCGGGAAAGAGATAAAGTCAGATGAAAAATAATTGTATGAATACACCACTGATCGTTATCGACAGTAAAAATAACAGAATTCGAATTCACAGAAATACGCTTCATCTTTTGGGAGATCCTGAGTATATTCAACTTCTGGTGAATCCGCAGCAGCTTACAATTGCTATTCTGCCAAGCCGGAAAGGGGAAACAGCAAATGCGATTCGCTGGGATAGAATAGCAGGGCGTAAATCCTGCGAATTGTACAGTAAGGTTTTGATTCGTCAACTTAGTAATATTTGTCCAGATTGGAAAATGAATGGCAAATATCGACTGTATGGAGTGTGTGCTTCAGATGGATTGTTAATTCAGTTTGACATGTCTTCTGCGGAAGAAATAGGGAGGGAAACAGCAATATGACAGAAGAAAGATGTGTGTTGAAAATAGATTCGGAGTTTCGCCGTTTGATATTTCCTTATACTCAGAAGGAATATGATGTATTAGAGCAAAAAATTTTGCAGGAGGGATGTAATCAACCAATCATAATCTGGTATGGCTACATTGTTCAGGGGTTTGAACAATATAACATTTGTATGGCGCATAATATTAGATTTGAAGTAAAAAATATCAATTTTCGTGTTAGGGAGGAAGTTATATCAACTACCTGTCGAGAAGAGCTTCGCACTCGGTATTTGCCAGAGAATCAATATCGATATTTGATAGGAAAGCGTTACAATGCCGACATAATAATCGGAGCACATAGTGCTGCTGGTACGGATCGCTTTAAAGAACGTATCAGGAGGGAACTTTCAAAGGGTAAGAATCTTTATGAAAGCAGTGCAGGCAGGACAAGAGAGCGCCTTGCGGAAGAATACCATCTGAACCGTTGCTCTATTGTGAGGTATTCAACATATGCTCAGGCTATCGATTATATTGCGTCCATAAAATCAGAAACAGCAGACAGAATTCTTGCGGGAAAAATGAAAAAAACAATGGAAGATGTTATGGCGTGTTATGGAAAAGCAGAGGACGAAGTGATAAAACTGCTGGCAACATCAAGAAAAAGTATAAATATAAAAAAGTCTGCACCTGTGGAGAAAAAAAAGAACATGACTATTAAGGACATGCCGGCTTTTGATCCGGATGCTGAAATCAACAGTCTTGCATTGACGATTCCATCCTGGATCAACACGATTGACCGAACGCGTTATTCGGCAAAATTTCCATTGTTGACGGAAAAAGGGAGGAATCAGTTGGAACAGGAATTATATCAATTGCAAAAGGCAGCACAGATCATGCTTCATTCCCTGAAGGAGGCTCGTTGATATGAAAACAAACCCTTATGTGCCCAAAGTTCATTTTGAGCAGATTCCGATTAAAAACCTGGTTTCGAATCAGGATTACCAGCGGCATCTTTCGGAGGACCATATTCGTAAAGCTGCAGAACATTTTGACCTTTGTCAAATAAATCCGGTAAAAGTCAGCCGTCGTCAAGGAATAAATTATGTGTTCAATGGACAGCACACGATTGAAATCGTGGCGCTTGTTTCGGGCTCCCGGGATACTCCGGTATGGTGCATGGTTTATGATGAATTAGAGTATGAACAGGAGGCGGGTATATTTGCGAATCAGCAGAGATTCGTCAAAAAACTTCTTCCATATGAAATTTTTGCGGCAAATATTGAAGCGGGGAACGATGAACAGCTGATTATCAAGGCATTAGTAGAATCTTATGATTTGCGTATTTGCGGGAACAGTAAACCGGGATGTATCTGTTGTGTTGCAACATTGGAAGATATATATCGTAAATATGGATATGATGTTTTGCAGCGTAGTCTGCGTCTCTGCATTATTACCTGGGAAGGAGATGTGGATTCGCTGACAAGTAATATTCTTCGTGGTATTGCACGCCTGATCATCAGTTATGGAGACAGCCTGAAAGATGATATGTTTGCGGAAAAGGTGGGGCGTTTTTCGGCAAGGGAAATCAGCCGTATAGCCAGAGAACGCAAAGCCGGTTCTATAGGATATGCAGAGGCTATGCTGACACTCTATAATAAAAAAAATGGTGCTAAAGGTAATTTAAAGTGGGCGAAGCTTTATGAAAGTAATGGTATTTTTCCCGGACAGGCGCATAAAGATATAGAGACAAGACTTTGAGAGGGAGAGGCATATGCTGAACTATATTTGGGCGGGCATGCTGTTGGTCGGAATTCTCTATGCGCTGTTTACCGGGAATATGGAGGCGGTGAGCAACGCCTGCCTGGAGTACGCGGAGTCCGCGGTGACGCTGTGCATCACGATGGCGGGGGCGATGGCGCTCTGGGTGGGATTGATGGAGATCGCCGGACAGGCGGGGCTGATCGACCAGTTTACCAAAAAACTGCAGCCCTTTATCAGCTTTCTGTTTCCGGACGTGCCGGAGGGACATCCGGCCAGAGGCTTTATCGCCACAAATCTTGTGGCCAATATTCTGGGATTAGGCTGGGCCTGTACGCCTGCCGGGCTGAAGGCGATGGAGGAACTGGCAAAACTGGAGGAGGACAGAGGGACGCCGGGATACAAAAAGGGGGGTGGGGAGAAAAAGGATGTGAGAGCTGCCAGCGACGCCATGTGCGGTTTTTTGATCCTGAATATTTCTTCTCTGCAGCTGATCCCGGTCAATATGATCGTCTACCGCACAAAATACGGTTCCGGGAATCCTTCCGGCATCATCCTTCCGGCGATCCTTGCCACCTGCTGCTCGACGTTAGCCGGGATTGTTTATATTAAAATGAGGTATGGGAGGAAACGCGGATGTTGATGCGGCTCTCAGTAATCATTATTCCGGCGCTCATCTTTTACATCGTCCTGAACGGCGTTCTGAACAGGACGGATGTGTATGACGCCTTTGTGAAAGGGGCTTTGGACGGGCTGAAAACGGTTGTGACCGTGCTGCCGACGCTGGTGGGGCTGATGGTGGCGGTGGGGGTGCTGCGGGCTTCCGGTTTTTTAGCGCTGCTCTCCGAGCTGTTTGGAGGCCTGACGGAAAAGTTTGGGATCGGCGCGGAGTTTGTGCCGCTTCTGTTTATCAAGATGTTTTCCTCCTCTGCCGCCACGGGGCTGGTTCTGGATATCTTTGAGCAGTATGGACCGGATTCCCGCACAGGGCTTTTGACATCGATCATGATGAGCTGTACGGAGACCTGCTTTTACACGATGAGCGTCTACTACATGGCGGCCAGGGTGAAAAAGACGAGGTGGACGCTGCCCGGAGCCCTGTTAGCCACAGGGGTGGGGGTCGCGGTGAGTGTGGTGATGGCAATGTTCTTGCAGTAATTTATCATTTGTCCCAGTGAAGCCGCTCGCGAAGTGACACAAAATCCGAGGGACCGGCATCCAGATAAAACTGATGAAAACGGTAATCAGAATAATTCTCACCCCACAGATCGGCGGCCTCCTCCTTTAAGGATAGGATCTCAAGGTAGCTGAGATAGTATTTCAGGTAACTGGCGGGTTCCTGCTCAATGTAAGTATAAATGTTCTGCGCTGACTCCTCGGGAATGCCGAACATGGAGAGAAGCGCCTGCGTCTGAGAGAGATTAAAGCCGTAATAATGGATATGAAGGTCCAAAAGGGAGCAGAGGCAAAGTTCCAGGGACCTGGAGGTTTTCAATATTTCCGTATCTGCGGCATAGTAGTTTGCGGCGTAGTCGTAGGAGGACAGCTCCGCGTAGAGCGCCCAGCCTTCGGCGTAGCCCGGATAGTCGAGAATGCCGCGCAGGGGATTTTTCCGGTCGGCGATGCCGCTCTCCCTGGCGTAGACAGTCTGGTAGAGATGTCCCGGAAAGGCCTCATGGGCAAGCGTGGTAAAGAGGGCGGTGCCCTCCAGGGAGGAATCCGGATTGATGTAGATTACATTTTTGTGAAAGGAGTCCATCTGCGGCGTCTGGTAGAAAGCCGGTGCGCTGGATGCGGACAGGCTTTTGGAGATATATTTGATGTCGCAGGTGACGGCAGGGAGCTGTTTCTTTAACAGGCCGCTGCCCTGCACCTCGGAGCCGGAGAGGAGGGGAGGATAATCTTCCCTCATATCCTGCTGCAGGAAGGCGAGGATATCTTCCGCGGAGAGAGGGTGGGTATGTCTTGCGGCTGCGGAGGAGCCCTGTTTTTTCAACTGTAAAAGTTCCCGGCGAAGGGAGTCAAACTGTGCATAGAGCATTTCCTGAATCTCCTCCACAGAACGATCCGAGCCGGTGGATTTCCGAATCAGCAGGGTGTAATAACGCTGTTTTTCAGAAGCGCCGCCGCTGCCCGATAAACCGCCTTTTTGACGGGCGGTTTCTGACAATAATGTCATTCCTTTTGCCAGTTCCCGGTAGGCGGGCATCATATCTTCCTTTAAGATTCGCATATTTTCCTGATAATAATAGTCGAAGGCGTCATCGCTTAACAGCTCGGGGTAGGCGTCCCGGAATTCTGTCAGGCGTGTGGTGAAGGATTCCACAAGAAAGTGAGAACCGCTGTCTATGGCATCTTCCGTAAGAAAGGTCTCGCACCCCTGAACCAGCGCATCCAGACTTTCCGTGGACATAAAGAGCCCCGCGTCAGCTTTTTCCCGCTCGTAGGAGAGAAGTCCCTGAAAATAGCTGTCTGTCTGGGAGAGCAGGGAGAGATAGTTGTCGATATCCTTCCGCCGCTGGAACCGGTATTCGGAGAAGAGAACCGGGAGAGTCTGCTGCATGCCGCTTCCTGGGGACAGCGGCTCCTCGTAGCAGGTAAAGGCGGAGAGAGACTGCTGCAGAGTCAGATAGCGGGTCAGCAGGGTGTAACTGTACTGATTTTCCGGGGAGAGATTTTTCGGATCGACAGCGGAGAGCTCTTCCAGCCAGTCGGTGAGGGCCGCCTGGGAGAGGGCCTGGCTTTCGGGGGAATATACGGGAAGGCGGGCTTCGTCCTCATAGATGCCGTAGTCCGCCGGATTTTTCAGCGTGTAGTGGAGCGTCAGCGTATTGCCGGACAATTCGCTGCGGAAGATCTCACGGCAAAGCCTGTTGTACGAGGCGTCGGCAAAAAGAGCAGGCATGCTGCGGGGGAGAAAAACGGATAAAAAACCGGTGAGAAAGAGCAGGCAGCCGACAGATGCTGCCAGAAACAGTTTTCTGCCGGCGCTTTTGCGGACGGAAAAGTTACGGATTTTGGATTGGATACGCATAAGAACTCCTGAGAGGTAAGTCCTTATAATATATGCGGCGGAGGGCATGTATTAGCACAGGAGAGCTTTTGCTCCATTCGGGTACTGCTAAATAAATGGACAATATCGAACCGATGGGGTTATAATCTGGGTATAACTGCTGAGGGGGAGAAAAAGCGATGAAATACTTAGACAGAAAGAACACAAACTGTATCAAATGGGACGGGTTGGAAAACCAGTTTGGGGAGGACGGGCTTTTGCCCATGTGGGTGGCCGATATGGATTTTGCCTGTCCGGTCTGCGTGACGGAGGAGTTAAGAAAGTATATAAACGCTCCGCTCGGATATTTTAAGCCGCCAGTGTCCTATTTTGAGGCGGTCGTGCGATGGGAGCGGGAACACCATAATTATGAGATAAAGCCGGAGTGGATCTGCGTCACGCCGGGGGTGGTGCCGGCTATCTACTGGGCGGTCAGAGTGTTTACGAAGCCGGGGGACGGCGTGATGGTCTCCACGCCGGTCTACTATCCGTTCATGAATGCGGTGGATCACTGCGAGGAGAGAGAACTGGTGAGATGTGAGCTGAAAAAAGCGCAGACATCCTATGAGATGGATTATGAGAGGCTGGAGGAAGATATCGTCGGCAAGAATGTAAAACTCTATATTCTGTGCAATCCGCACAACCCGGTGGGAAGAGTGTGGACGGAGGAGGAATTGAGAAAGCTGCTGGAATTGTGCAGAAAATATCATGTGATGGTGATCTCCGATGAGATCCATCAGGATATTATCAACCCCATGCTGGGGAGAAAGAAAGTGACGGCGGCGACAGTGGGGGACTATGACGATATGCTGATCACGATGGCGGCGGCAAGCAAAACGTTTAACATAGCTGCTGTCCAGAATTCTTTTGTCATCATTCCGGATAAGGGGAACAGGGAAAGGTTTCAGGCGTTTCAGGAGCGTATGTCTGTGGAGAATGCAAACGCATTCGGGTATATCGCGACGGCGGCGGCGCTGCAGGGCGGGGAGGCCTGGCTGCGGGAGGTGACGGAGGTCATTTTCGGAAATTATGAGTATATAAAGCGGCGGTTTGAGGAGGAGTGTCCGGAGGTGAAGATCAGCGATCTGGAGGGGACCTATCTGATGTGGCTGGATTTCAGTTCCTTTTTTGACGGAAAGCGGGAGATCAAAGAATTTCTTCAAAAGAAGTGCAGGATAGCCATGGATTACGGCTCCTGGTTCCGGGGAGAGGGCTATGACGCTTTTGCGCGCATGAATATTGCCACCTCCCGGGAGAATGTCAGGGAAGCCTGCGACCGCATGATCCGCGCGCTGAGGGAGGAGGTGTGAGGATCACACCGCTCCATTGTACGCTTTTGCAAGGATCGCCTCGATGCGGGCCTTTGTCTTCGATTCGATTTCCGCGGAATCGCTGATCTTGTCATACGAAAAATGATTCACATCAAAGGGGACTTTTTTCGCGGAATCCGTCTCCTGAAAATAGAAGACCATGCGGCCCGTATCGACATATCGCAGGGCGTAGCCGACCTCCACCATGACGTTGGGTCTGGCTCCTGTCAGATCGGCGATAAAGATATCGCAGTCCCTGATATCGTGATACATTACCTCGCGGATGTCGAAGGCTTCGGCTGTCTGTGTTCCAAGGTCGGTCAATTCCAGGTTCAGTTCCCGGGCGACTTTTTTGATGGCGTTCACCCGGTGTAGGGATCTGGTATATTCGGGATCTGTCTGGGCCGGATACCATCTGGCGAGGAAAGCTTTTTTGGGGATGTGCTCATAAATTTCGTCATAAAGTTTTATCACGTCGTCCATGTGCAGCTGGCTCACGTTCCCGATATGGTTTTTCTTTACCCACTTTAAAAAACCGCGGTATTTGAAGGGGTCGGTAAGTTTGTAATAGGCCATGGCGCCTATGATGGCGATGTTGGCGGAGGAAGCGAAAGTGCCTGAATCGACCAGGGCGCTCTCGATGTCGACGAGCTGTGTGCGGATGATATCGACCGAGGCGTCCTCCGCCTGCAGCTCATTGTTTCTGAGAAGC
>ERZ779622.1342-NODE-1342-length-10243-cov-10.810267_pt1 | contig 10243 bp, 9 predicted proteins | sample MGYA00514188_ERZ779622 | MGnify/ENA primary metagenome ERZ779622 (study PRJEB29562, sample SAMEA4376702) | mouse gut metagenome | isolation source: Cecum | study: EMG produced TPA metagenomics assembly of the A DSS colitis mouse model was used to assess the...
GCGGTGTGGACAGATAACGGTCGCCGGTGTCCGGGAACAGGGCCACGATGGTCTTTCCCGCGTTTTCGGGCCGCTTGGCCAGCTCAATTGCCGCGTGGAGCGCAGCCCCGGAGGAGATGCCCACCAGGATACCCTCCTTGCGGCCCACCAGCCGCCCGGCAGCAAAGGCGTCCTCGTTGGACACGGGGATGACCTCGTCGTAGACGGCGGTATCCAGTACCTCCGGGACAAAGCCCGCGCCGATCCCCTGAATTTTGTGAGACCCGGAGCGGCCCTCGCTGAGAACGGGGGAGTCCTTGGGCTCCACCGCCGCCACCTTTACCGCCGGGTTTTGCTCCTTCAGATACTGGCCCACGCCGGTGATGGTGCCGCCGGTACCCACGCCCGCCACAAAGATGTCCACTTTTCCGTCGGTATCCTCCCAGATTTCCGGGCCGGTGGTGGAGCGGTGGGCGGCGGGATTGGCCGGGTTGACAAACTGGCCGGGGATAAAGCTGTCGGGGATCTCCTTTGCCAGCTCCTCCGCCTTGGCGATGGCCCCCTTCATCCCCTTGGCCCCTTCGGTGAGTACCAGCTCCGCGCCGTAGGCCTTCATCAGTTGGCGGCGCTCCACGCTCATGGTCTCCGGCATGGTGATGATGATGCGGTAACCCCGGGCCGCCGCCACGGAGGCCAGGCCGATCCCGGTGTTGCCGGAGGTGGGCTCGATGATGGTGGAGCCGGGTTTCAGCTTGCCGCTGGCCTCCGCCTCGTCGAGCATGGCCTTGGCAACGCGGTCCTTCACAGACCCGGCGGGATTGAAATACTCCAGCTTAGCCAGAATGCGGGCTTTCAGCCCCGCCTCCTTCTCAATGCGGCTCAGCTTCAGCAAGGGCGTCTTTCCGATCAACTGGTCGGCGGATGTGTAGATATTGGACATATATATGACCTTCTTTCTTTATATTTGTGTTTTGCTAGATGGAGCAGGATTGACACCACCGGTCCCAGATTTTTGCAATGCGGCAAGGAAAACAAATCACGATACCGCAGACAGCGCCCACAGTGGCCTGCAATATCTGGAAGGGAAGTTTTAAGATTGCATACTCAGGAGTGCTGTACAGAAAGGCTCTGCCCAGGGAGTAGCCCACCACCATAACGATCGCTCCGAGCGTTGCACCCAGAACGGCCCCGCTGAAGCGTTTTTGGGGTAGACCGTGGGCGCAGAGGGAGATAACAGCTGCCTGCAGTCCGTGGGTGACCAGCGAGACAAACATGGGGGCCGGGTAGAAGAACATATCCCCCAGGAACGCGCCGATCCCGCCCAACGCGAAAGCGCCCAACGGGTCCAGCAGGATCGCGGCGGTACAGATTACAATATCGTTCAAATAGAGATGTCCGCCCGGCACCGACATCCCAAAGGAACTGAGGGCGATATTCATTGCCATAAAGACAGCGGTTACGGTCAGCCAGCGAACGGGGGCACGCTGGCGCAGAGATTCAGATTTCACAGTGTATTCCTCCTTTTTATCCCCGCGTTTCCGATGTAAATATATTCCTATATACCCACTTTGTCAATAGGTATATTTCTGTTTCTTGAAATCCTATTTACCTTGTGGTATAATAGGATGAAATGGGGGGATTTTTATGATGATTTCCACAAAGGGCCGGTATGCGCTGCGGTTTTTGGCGGATGTGGCGGAGCATCAGGGCAGCGGATTTGTGCCGTTAAGGGATGTGGCCGCCAGGCAGGAAATTTCGGAGAAATACTTGGAAATCGTGGTGAAAGAGCTGGTAAAGGGCGGGCTGCTCGACACTTTACGGGGAAAGGGCGGCGGCTACCGGCTGAACCGGCCACCGGAGGAGTACGGTGTAAAGGCTATTATTGAGCGTATGGAGGGGCCGCTGGCCCCTGTTGCCTGTTTGGAGCCGGGGCAGGATATCTGTCCCCGGAGCAAGAATTGCCGGACGCTCCCTCTTTGGCAGGGACTGGATAAGGTAATATCTGACTATCTTACTCAGTTCACCCTGGCGGATCTCATTCGAGAATAATCATTTGAAGGAGAAAGAAGTACTATGACGCTCCAGCAGCTGAAATATATCATTGCTATTGCGGACAGCGGCTCTGTCAACTCGGCCGCCAAAAACCTGTATCTCTCCCAGCCAAGCCTGTCCAGCGCCGTGAGGGAGCTGGAGGAGGAAATAGGCTTTGAGCTCTTCCACCGCTCCAACCGAGGGGTCACCATCACGGCGGAGGGGGAGGAGTTCCTCAACTACGCCCGGCAGGTGTGCCAGCAGTATGCCCTGCTGGAGGACCGCTTTGTGGCGGGGCGGTCCAAAAAGAAGTTCTCCGTCTCCACCCAGCACTACACCTTCGCCGTCAATGCCTTTGTGGAGATGGTGCGCAGGGTGGGCATGGAGGAGTACGAGTTCTCTATCCTGGAGACCCGGACCTATGAGTGCATTGAGAACGTCCGGGACTACAAGAGCGAGCTGGGTATCCTGTATCTGGATGAGTTCAATGAGAAGTATCTCACCAAGCTCCTGGAAGAAAACAACCTGGAGTTCCACCCCCTGCGGGACTGTGCCACCTGCGTCTACCTCTGGGGGGAGCATCCCCTGGCCCGCCGGGACCGGCTGACCATGACCGACCTGGAGCCCTACCCCTGCATCGCCTTTGAGCTGGGGAAGCAGAACTCCCTGTTCCTCTCCGAGGAGGTGATGAGCACCTACCAGTACCGCCAGCTCATCCGGGTTGCCGACCGGGCCACTGTGCTCAACCTGATGAAGGGACTCAACGGCTATACCCTGTGCTCCGGCATCATTTGCCGCCCCCTCAACGGCTCGGAGTACACCACCATCCCCCTGGCGGAGGGGGGCGTCATGCACATCGGCTATGTCCAGCGCCGGGGCAGCTCCCTCAGTCGGCTGGGGGAGCTGTATCTGTCCGAAGTGCGCAAGTCTATCCTGCTGTAGAAACCGGTATTTTCTGTCCCCGCCCTTCGGGCGGGGCTTTGTTATAAAAATAAACTATAACCCGCCCCTGATTTTGGGTATTAACACCCGGGGCGGGTTTTGTGCTATCCTTTGAACACGTCACAGGAAAAGAGGAACGTTATGATTCAATTGGAACACGTCTCCAAGCAGTTTGAGGCGGGAAAACAGACGGTGGAGGCGGTGAAGGACGTGAGCCTCCACATAGAAAAGGGGACCATCGCCGGCATCATCGGCTTCTCCGGGGCGGGAAAGTCCACCCTGGCCCGGTGCATCAACCTGCTGGAGCGGCCCACTGAAGGAAAAGTGACCGTGGGGGGCGCGGAGCTCACCGCCCTGAGCGAGCGGCAGCTGCGGGAGAAGCGGAAGAAGATCGGCATGATCTTTCAGCACTTCAACCTCTTCGCCTCCCGGACGGTGTACGGCAACGTGGCCTACCCCCTGAAGGGCAGGAGCAAGGGGGAGATCGACCAAAAGGTCCGCTCCCTGCTGGAGCTGGTGGGGCTGTCGGACAAGGCGGAGGCCTACCCCTCCCAGTTGTCCGGGGGCCAGAAGCAGCGGGTGGCTATTGCCCGGGCTCTGGCCAGCAACCCGGAGGTCCTCCTCAGCGACGAGGCCACCAGCGCCCTGGACCCGGAGACTACCCGGTCCATCCTCCGTCTGCTGAGGGAGGTCAACCGCACCCTGGGCGTCACAATCCTGATCATTACCCACGAGATGCAGGTCATCAAAGAGATCTGCAGTCAGGTATATGTGATGGAGGGTGGCAGGATTGTGGAACAGGGGGACGTCTTCCAGGTGTTCGCCTCCCCCAGGGAGGCGGTCACCCGCCGGTTCGTGGACAGCACCTCCAACTTCTCCCGCATCCAGGAGCTGCTGGACGACCCGGCCCACCCCATCCAGCTGAATCCCGGAGACTACCTGCTCCGGCTGAACTACCTGGAGCGCAGCACCTCCCAGGCGCTGATCTCCACCCTGTCCCGGCAGTTTGAGCTGGATATCAACATCCTGCTGGGCAACATCGAGCTCATCGACGACAACCCCCTGGGGGGGCTGGTGGTCATCGCCGGGGGCGGCCACGACAAGATAACCGCCGCGGTGGCCTACTTATCGGAACGAAACGTACTGGTGGAGGTGATTGCCCATGGCTGACCTGCTCAATCAGATCATCCCCGACGTGGTGACCCGGTCCGACCAGCTGTGGCGGGCCTTCTGGGAGACCATACAGATGGTGTCCATCTCCGGGTGCATCTCCCTGGTGTTCGGCATCCCCTTCGGGGTGCTGCTGTTCACCACCAAGGAGGGGGGCATTTTGCAGAACCGGCCGGTGAACTTCATCCTGGGCAAGATCTGCGACTTCTTCCGCTCCATCCCCTTCATCCTGCTGGGCATCCTGCTCATCGAGCTGAGCCGGCTGATTGTGGGCACGGGCATCGGCGTGCGGGGAATTATCATCCCGTTGCTCTTTGCCACCATCCCCTTTTTGGGGCGGCAGGTGGAGAGCGCCCTGGCCGAGGTCCCTGCCGGCCTCATCGAGGCGGCCGAGGCGATGGGCTCCTCCCCCTGGGAGATCGTCTGGCGGGTGTACCTGAAGGAGGCCGTCCCCGGTATCACCCGGGGGGTGACCATCACCCTGGTCTCCCTCATCAACTTTACCGCCATCGCCGGCACCCTGGGAGCCGGCGGCCTGGGCAACTTCGCCGTCATGTACGGGCACAACAAGAACCTGCCCCAGATCACCTGGACGGTTATCCTTATCATTGTCGTCCTGGTGAGCCTCATCCAGTGGCTGGGCAGCTATATCGCCAAAAGGGCGACCCATTAATTTCGTCTGTTCTCCCGCCTTTGAATCGGGATAATGGAAATAGATCCATCGCATTGAGGAGGAACTTAAAATGAAAAAGAAGAACATTTTTGCCCTCGCGCTGGCCGCGGCCCTGGCCCTGTCTCTGGCCGCCTGCGGCGGAAACAACGGCGGAAACGGCGGCAGCTCCAGCCCTGTCTCCGGCTCCAAATCAGGCTCCGGCTCCACCGGCAGCTCTGCCCCGACCGCTGAACCCACCGTGGTCAAAGTGGGCGTAGTGGGGGCCAACAACCAGCAGTGGGACACCGTGAACGAGCTGCTGGCCAAGGACAATATCAAGGTGGAGCTGGTGGAGTTCGCCGAGTACAAGCTGCCCAACAACGCCCTGGACGCCGGGGATATCGACCTGAACGCCTTCCAGCACAAGGCCTACCTCCAGAAGGAGATTGACGACCTGGGCTACGACGTGTCCGTCCTGGGCGACACCATCGTGGCCCCCCTGTCCCTGTACTCCGACAAGATCACCGATGTCAGCGAATTGAAGGAGGGGGACAAGATCGCCGTCCCCAGCGACCCCACCAACGAGGGCCGGTGCTTTAAGATTCTGGAGTCCGCCGGCGTGCTGGAGGTGGACCCCGCCGCCGGCTACATGCCTGAGCTGAAGGACATCACCGCCAACCCCCTGAAGCTGGAGTTTGTGGAGGTGGAGGCCGCCAACACCGCCAGCCTCCTGCCCGACGTGGCCGCCGCCTTTGTCAACGGGGCCCACGCCATCGACAACGGCCTGAACATCGACGAGGCTATCTACGTGGAGCAGGTGGAGCCCGGCTCCGACAACCCCTACATCAACATCATCGCCTGCCGCACCGCCGACCTGGACAATGAGGTCTATCAAAAGGTGCTGGCTGCCTACCAGTCCGAGGAGACCGCCCAGGCCATCCGGGACATCTATCAGGGCACCTACATCCCCGCATTTTAAGCAAGATACAGTTCCCGCCCCCTCGGAGGGCGGGAACAAACATAACTTTGAGGTGAATCAATATGGCCATCCATCCGCTGATTGAACAGGACAAGGACTACATCATCTCCCTGCGCCGCTGGTTCCACAGCCACCCGGAGCTGAGCATGAAGGAGTACAACACCGCCGCCAGAATTGAGGAGGAGCTGAGCGCCCTGGGCATCCCCACCCGCCGGGTGGGGGAGACCGGGGTGCTGGGGGTCCTCAAGGGGCGGAAGGGGCCGGGCAGAAGGGTGGTCCTCCGGGCGGACACCGACGCCCTGCCCATCCAGGACGAGAAAACCGTGCCCTACGCCTCCCAGTGCCCCGGCGTGATGCACGCCTGCGGCCACGACGCCCACACCGCCGCCCTTCTGGGGGCCGCCCGGGCGTTGAAAAAGCTGGAGGACAGCCTCTCCGGAGAGATTGGCTTCGTTTTCCAGCCCGGGGAGGAGTATGGCAAGGGGGCCGTCCTCTTTCTTCAGGACGGGGCCCTGGAGGGGGCGGACCGCTCCTTCGGTGTCCACATGCAGTCCAACCTGCCGGTGGGGCAGGTTGCCATGAATCTGGGGGCGGAGAACGCCTCGGTGGACCACTTTACCATCCGGATACACGGCAGGAGCGCCCACGTCTCCACCCCGGAGCTGGGGGCGGATGCCCTCTACGCCGCCGCCCAGATTGTCACCGCCCTCCAGGGCCTGGTGGGCCGGCTGAAGAGTCCCACCGACCCCGCCCTCATCGGCGTGGGGGTGCTCCGGGCCGGGGAGGGGTACAACATCGTGGCCCGGGAGGCGGTGATCGAGGGCACGGTGCGCTGCTTCTCCGAGGAGACCCGGGCCATGATAAACGGCAAGATCGCCGATACCGCCCGGGGAGTGGCCGCCCTGTACAACACCACCGCTGAGATCGAGACCGAGTCCTTTACCCGGGCCCTCATCAACGACGCCCGGGTGTACGCTGAGACCGCCACCCTGGTGGAGAAGGTGGTGGGCAGGGGGAACCTGGTGGTCAAGGAGCTGTCCCTGGGCGGGGACGACATGGCGGAGATCATGGCCGTGGTCCCCGGGGTCTACGCCTTTGTGGGCAGCGGCAGCGAGGCCGTCCCCGGCTCCCGGCTGGCCCATCACACCCCGGGCTTCGATATCGACGAGAGATGTCTGACTATCGCCGCAAGTTTATATGTAGAGTCGGCTCTGTTTTGGCTGAAGCAACGGACATAGTACAAAAATTTTGCAGTCTGCCGCCTCTGTTTTCATATAAAAATCCTCTTGTAAATTCAAGGAAAGGCGCTATGATAGCTTTGCATTTATTCCATATTCTGCAAGGGGGAATCGGCGATGTCCTATCACTATCTATTGGATCTGGCTTTGATTTTATTGAGTACCAAGCTGTTGGGGATCGCAACAGGAAAATTCCAAATGCCGCGGGTGGTGGGCGCGCTGCTGGCCGGGCTGATCCTGGGTCCTGCGGCGCTGAATATTCTGTCAGAGACTGCGTTCCTTTCCCAGCTGAGCGAACTGGGCGTCATCGTGATTTTGTTCACCGCCGGAATGGGCACCGACCTGCGTGAACTGCGCGGCGCCGGAAAGGCGGGCTTTTTGGTGGCGCTGTGCGGCGTGCTGGTACCCATGCTGATGGGCACAGGCTTTGGCTGGCTGGCGGGACAGGCAGGCTGGCTGCCGGGAAATACCTTCCTGGAAAACATCTTTTTAGGCACGGTACTTACCGCGACCTCTGTGAGCATCACAGTAGAGACGCTCAAGGAGCTGGGGCACCTGGACACCCGGGTGGGCAGTACGATCCTGGCCGCCGCCCTGATCGACGATGTGCTGGGTCTGGTGGCGCTGACCGTGGTGTCCAGCATGGCGGGCGGCGGAGGCAGCCTGCTGCTGGTGCTGCTGAAGATTGTGTTGTTTTTTGTCTTTGCCGTCGCCGCCGCGCATGGAAGCATCCGGCTGTTTCGCCGGATCATTGCAAGCGCCCACCAGAAAAACCTCCGGCGCTATCCGGTTTTTGCTTTTGTGCTCTGCCTGCTGCTGGCCTACTGCGCGGAGGAATTTTTCGGTGTGGCCGACATTATCGGGGCCTTTGTCGCGGGGCTGGTGGTGGCCTGCACCCCCAAGGCCGGTTACATCCGCTCAAAGTTTGAGCCCCTGAGCTACCTGCTGCTGACGCCGGTGTTTTTCGCGGGAATCGGCATCAAGGTGGAGCTGCCCCAGCTGAACGGGACGCTGGCGGTCTTTTCCCTGCTTCTTCTGGCGGTGGCAGTTTTGTCCAAGATCATTGGCTGCGGCCTGGGAGCTAAGCTGTGCGGCTTTGACGGAGCGGAGTGCCTCCAGGTGGGAACCGGCATGGCCTGCCGGGGTGAGGTAGCTCTGATCGTGGCCAACCGGGGGTTGTCTATGGGGGTGCTCAGCCAGGCTATGATGACGCCTATCGTGATCACTGTGGTGGGCTGCGCAGTGATCACACCGGTTTTACTAAAGCTGTGCTTCGGCGGGCAGCCCAAGAGTACAGCGGCGGGCTATGCACTGGCTGACCACTACCATAAGGCGGAACAGCTGGAGCTGACATCCGATGAGATGTTGAGAAAAAAGCCCCAGTAATACATTTTCAGGGGGAGCCAGCGGCTAGGCTTTTCTCCGACAGCTTCCGCTCAAAGCGGTCCTTTCGGGTATCTGTGGGGACCGGAGTGGGATACCGCCCGGTAAAGCAGGCGTCACAGCAGCGGCCCTGTCCGATGAGTGCCCCCAGCCGTTCCGCCGGCAGGTAGCCCAGGGAGTCCGCCCCGACGATTTGGGCGATCTCCTCCACGGTGTGACGGCAGGCGATGAGGTTCTCCCGGGAGTCGATGTCGGTGCCGTAGTAGCAGGGGTTGAGGAAGGGGGGCGCAGATATCCGGAGATGAATCTCCTTAGCTCCCGCCTCCCGCAGCAGGCTGACGATCCGTCTGCTGGTGGTCCCCCGGACGATGGAGTCGTCCACCAGCACCACCCGTTTTCCCGCTACGCTGTCCCGGACGGCGCTGAGCTTGATTTTCACCTGATCCAGCCGGTGGTCCTGGCCGGGGGCGATGAAGGTGCGGCCGATGTACTTGTTTTTGATGAGGCCGATGCCGTAGAGGATACCGGAGGCCCGGCTGTAGCCCAGGGCGGCATCCAGGCCGGAGTCGGGCACCCCCACCACCACGTCCGCATGGACCGGGTGGGTATGGGCCAGGATTTCTCCCGCCCGCAGCCGGGCGGCGTGGACGGACACCCCGTCGATCACCGAATCCGGGCGGGCGAAGTAGATGTACTCAAAGATGCAGGGGGCAGGTTCCGCCTTGCCGCAGTGTTCCCGGCGGGAGACAATACCATCTTTGGAGAACACCAGAATCTCTCCCGGCTCCAGGTCCCGGACGAACTCCGCCCCCACCGCCGTCAGCGCGCAGCTCTCCGAGGCGGCCACGTAAGTCCCGTCCTCCATTTTGCCGTAGCACAGGGGACGGAAGCCGTGGGGGTCCCGGGCGCAGATCAGCTTCTGGGGGGACATGAGCACCAGGGAGTAGGCCCCCTCCAGCCTGTCCATGGCGGCGCTGAGGGCATCCTCGATGGAAGGGGTCCTCAGCCGCTCTTTGGTGACGATGTAGGCGATGATCTCGGTGTCGCTGGTGGAGTGGAAGATGGCCCCGGACAGCTCCAGCTCGTCCCGGAGGGGGGCGGCGTTGCTGAGATTTCCGTTGTGGGCCAGGGCCATGCGGCCCTTCTGGTGGTTGACCTCAATGGGCTGGCAGTTGCTCCGGTTGGAGGCCCCGGTGGTGCCGTAGCGGGTGTGGCCCACCGCCATAGTTCCCCGGGGGAATCGGTCCAAAATCTCTTCGGAGAAGACCTCCCCCACCAGCCCCAGGTCCTTGTGGGAGGCGAACACCCCGTCGTCGTTGACCACGATGCCGCAGCTCTCCTGTCCCCGGTGCTGGAGAGCATACAGGCCGTAATAGGCCAGCCGGCCCACGTCCGCAGGACGGGGTGAAATCACGCCAAAAACGCCGCATTCCTCATGGATACTCATGATAATACCTCCAAATCACAACGGAATAAGTATGCCCGGCCAGCGTTTCCACTGTCCGGGCGATGGCTTCGGTGATGGATGGATCACGCGAAGAGAGGAGCTTCGATTGGTTTATCTGGCAAAGGTGCGATAGTATTCGTCCAGCATCTTCCACAGCTTCTTCATAGTAAATCCTTCTTTCCTTTTAAACTCGTAAGGTTTATTGCTTCCCTTTGGATGTTCTTATGCTAACACAGAAACCGAAGAAAAGGAAATACATATATCATTGCAGCTATCATATCTTTTTGATATGATAGGCCCCCGCGCCCGTTGGGCGCGGGGGCTGTCTCCTGCTATGATTCCGCCTGATTTTCCTCCAGGTAGTCCTGGACATAGCGGATAAACTCCCGGGTCAGCCCGGAGGGGGCATGTCCCTTGTTCCA
>ERZ779622.1343-NODE-1343-length-10236-cov-5.963265_pt1 | contig 10236 bp, 19 predicted proteins | sample MGYA00514188_ERZ779622 | MGnify/ENA primary metagenome ERZ779622 (study PRJEB29562, sample SAMEA4376702) | mouse gut metagenome | isolation source: Cecum | study: EMG produced TPA metagenomics assembly of the A DSS colitis mouse model was used to assess the...
TTGCTCTAACTCACTTTTTGTCACCCTTCAGCACCTCCTAATTGAATGGGAGCCCTTCATAATCCTCAGGCGGCTCCATATAGCCGCCTGCTGCCGGGCCGGTGTTCCCCTGCTTCCCATCGCAGAATGTAAAGCCTTCACAGATAAACTCTGTATAATATACTTTGCTTCCATTCTTTTCATAGGATCCGCTTTCTGCCCTGGCACATATTCCGATCCTCATTCCCTTCTTTAAGTGTTTCTCAACAAATTCCCCACGGCCTCCCAACGCTTTGAAGGTGAGAAAATCTGCCTCCCTCTCATTTCCCTTCTTTGTCGGTCTGTCTACTGCCAGGGTAAACCTTGCCACACATACCGGCTTTTCTCCCTGGCTGTACCTCACTTCGGGATCCCTTGTGAGCCTCCCTATAAAATTACAGCTATTCACCGCCTGCTTCCTCCTTTCCATGTTTTAGCCCTTGCCTATATCCAACCACAAACTCAGGCCCCTCTTTGCATCCGCAATTCTTACAGATATATTCTCCCGGCCTACTCCGATCAAATTCATGGTATTTGCATGAATCTCTCTTTTTGCTGTTCTCATTGATCTGTTGGCATATTTCTATTTGCCGTGGATCCATGCCTTTAGCTTTCATTTTTTCAATGTCAAACACATTACACCCCCTTGATCTTGGTTGCTATCATATCCGCTGTATGGGTATACAGCACATTCTGGCACTTTTTCACCGCTTCAGTATAAAATTTCCATTCCTTGCTATCGGTAAAGGCTCCCATGTGATACCGGATGCAGAGCTTTTCCTCCACCGTGAGCTCAATATGCCCCATGAGCATGATCAAGCTCTTATCTCCGTGCCCTGGCCACAGCGCATCCTCATTCCACACCGCCTGCCCTTGCCCGTATACCGGCCCGCCGTCCTGGTCTACTGATACAATTTCCTGCTGTATCACATAATCATCCATTTTGCACACATCATGCAGCATTCCCACCACGGCGGGGCTCTCCTTCCTCTGCCACTTCAGGCCCAATTTATCAGTGAGCATGATCAGCTCATGTGTTACCTGAAGGCTATGATCGAATAAGGATCCCTCATATGAAGCATGGTGCTTCATGGATGCCGGTGCTGTATAATACCCAACTTCCTCCAACCAATCCAGGAGCCTGCTGCCGCCCACATTCTCAAAAAACTGCTGCATTATAGCCTTTTTATTTTCCAGTTTCAGCTCTTCCACCGTCTGATCCTCCTAATTCTTTTTTGTTAATGCCTTGAATACTGCCACGAAACATGCTACCAGTACCATGAGCGCCATTGCCGCCAATACGATCAGGCATCCGGCTCCTATCATTTTCAGAATTGCCCACATGATTTCCATTTTGCTCTCCTCCTCTCATATATTCTGCCGCTTCCATGATCCTCTTCCTCATTTCTTCCATTTCTGCTGCCATGTTTACGGCCATTTCATGTGCCTGGCGGGCCATTTCCTTCAACCCTTCAACTGCTGCCCTCTGAGCCTCCCTCAGGCTCTCATGTAGCAGCTCAGGCCAGTGCTCTGCCCACCATTTCTCATACTGCTCCGGGTTCATTCCATAAATTTTCTTAAACTGCTTTCTTCTCTGCCTCCTATTCAATGGCCGCCTCCCTTCCCGGATCCATGAAGCGCTCCCTCTGCTCTCTTAGGAGCTTTTGCATTTTCTCCTCAAACCTATGGCCCAATACCTTGCAATCAGGAGAGGCGCTGAAGGAAATGGCCAGGCCCCCATGATCCGGATCGCCGGTGTCAAAATTGATTAAATACCCACAGCTCTCTTCATCATATTCCACAGTACCAGTGAGCCACCGCCTGCCATCCTCCCAATCCCGCACCCGTACCACATCACCCTCATAAATCTCCTGGCCTTCCATATCCTTCCGGCCAATTTGAAACATGATACAGCCGGGGCCCATTCGGATCATACCCTCCCATCTCATATCCTTCAGATCAATTCCGAACACTACCCCATCCCGGTTGAGCAGATAACGGAAAGTATTCTCTGTTACATCCTCCGGCATGAGCATTTTGCAATCCTGCCATATTCTGAATTTATGTTCCATATTACCTCCTGCTGCCAGGCCTCAGTTCTTCAGGCCATTCCCGGATCAGTTGCTCTCCCCACACTTCTGAGAGGCTATCTTTCATAAATACCGGCTTTTCCCATTCCCTGCACAGCTCCACTATATTCTCTATCCACTTTCTTTCCGGTATCACCTTCCCCTTCCGGTTCCCGGTTTCTGCTCCTATAATCACCCAATCAACAAAATTTGCTATTATCGTTTTAAGGTCATCTGTCAGAACATCCTCCAATATGGGCTCTATGCTCAAAAATGCTCCTGCCTCTTCTGTCATATCCGCTGTAATCATTGCCGCCTCTGCCTGCTTTTTGTCGGAAACAGTCAGCCCATACCACATATTTCCACCATGCAGCAGCCGCCCATTCATATCCAGTGAAATATATCTATCCGGGTTCTTTGTCAAAAACAAATAATTGTGTTGCGGGGCTCTCTCGCACTCTTCAAAAACTGCATCTATCCACGCATCCGGCACCCAATCCCCAAACAGATCGGCCATTGAACACACAAATATATTGCGGCCCCTCTTCTTTTCATAATCCCTCAGCCGTTGCTTATGTAATGTTGGTGTGAATTTTTCCGGGTATGGGTTAGCCGTTTTATATGCCACCTCCACACACAGCTCACCATTTCTGCCATTTACTGTTTTTATGTCGGATCCGTCAATCCTCAGAAAATCTCCAAACCTTGCAGTCATCCTCCTTGCATAACAATATTTGCATTCATGGTAACAACCTGTTACCGGGTTCCAGGTGCTTTCTGCCCATTCTATCCTTGTTTTTTCCATTTCTGCCTCCTATCTGTAAAAATTGTGATTCCCTACTGTTTTTATGTACTCCAAATTTTCAGAGTGCCAGGTTTCCTCCCCGTTGTATATCGCTTCAAAATATAGGGCTCCTTCACTCTCATCCCATTCGTCAATGAGTACCATATTCAGGGCGGCCCAACACTCTGCATCCGGCTCCACCCGTTCAAACCGGCCATTTTCAACCGGTGTAAACTGTCCATCCTCAAAGATTACCCCCTCTATGGTGTCAGGGAAGGCGCTGCTCTCTTTTCTATTCAGCACCACCCTGATCACCATGGCCTTCCCTTCTATGCTCTCCCCCTCTGCCTCTGCCATTGCAATGCGGGCCAAAAGGTACTCATTGTAAGAATTGCCGGATCCTGATCGGGTTTCCTGAATAGGCTCCTGCTGCACCCTCTCAGGCTCCGTGGCCTTATGTGGGAGCTCCCCGGCCTCCGTTTCCTGCTGCATCTCCTTTGGTGCCTCCACCGGCTCCTCTATGGCCAGTATTTTGCATATTATGGCCGCCATTACCAGGATAGCCGCCAATATTACTGCTGCCCTCCTGGCTGCTCTCAGCCTCCTCTTTCGGATTCTCCGCTTTTTCTTCGCATATGCTACACGCAAAGAACGGCTCCCGGCTTCCCTTGATAAGATAGCCCTTGCATTTCCCGCTTGCGTCCTTCTCTGCCTTCCTGCACTCCTCTCCCAGGAGAGGATCCCCTGGTTTTGGATCGGGTAACTTCTCATTGCAAATCCCCTCCAATGTTTTCATTACTGCTGCCCCTTTCAAATTTTGTGAGCTCCATCTCCTGCTTCTCCTCGTTAAACCGGATGCTCAGGAAGGTTTTGCATTGCAGGCAGCGCCCGGCCCCCTGATTGATCCCCATTTCCATGAATATGCTTTTGCAGATCCACAGCTCCCTCCCGCATTCCGGGCATATTCCTTTGTATCTCGGTCTTTTGTCCTGCTCCACTGTTTTCTCCTTCCTGGAAGCCGCCCATATTATCTGAGCTTTTCCAAATTATCTCCTTTATTGTCAGCGTGTAATATTCCACCCCCGGCACCGCTCCCCACTCTTCTCTTCCGGTCTTTATATCCAGGCTGCACAGCGCTTTGAATGAAGGGCTTTCTTTGCTGTACCCGTTTCTAAATACCACCTCATGCACATCTTGGCCGTATGGTATGAAAGAATGCGGGTACATGTAGAAAACTTTTGAAAACCGGCTTTTATAATACGGCTTGATCTCCCGGTACTCCTCCTTTTTCTCTCCGCTGAGTATCATTTCATACCACTTTCTTTTTATGGGTAATATAATCAACTTTTTCCTCCTTCTGTTCGCTTGACAAAAACCGGTCAAGTATTTCATATAATCCCTTTTAAAATGTCAAGTATTTTATAAATTTGCTTGCTTATCCCCTTATAACCCCACCGCCGCAATGGCGGCGGGATTGATATTGATTATTTTTTGATACTGAAGCAGACGGGCACCCGGAAAGCGTAGGTGCAACCGTAGTTGCTGGCAGAGCCGTCGCTGTAGACAGTGCAGGCATGGGCAGAATAGCCCGCACACACGGAAAGCAGCCACCAGGTGGCCCTCTCTCCATCCTGGTCAAACTTCACCCGGTTCCTGGGATCCTTGAAGAGTTCAAACTGCTGCCCCTCCTCCACTTCAGAGGCCCAACTATCGCCAAATACTTCAAATTCAGACGGGAGCCACAGCTTCAGCATGAAGCGATCCTCTTTCCCTTCCACAATCTGAAGGCATTCCCGCTCACTGATCACCGCTCTCAGCTCTTCAGGAAGCGTGGCCCATACCACCTCATTCAGATACCGGCATAAATCAGATTCTTTGAAGCCTCCGGTGTTCCTCCCGCTCTCATTCCATTCCATGCGCTCAGCCAGGAGATCCTTGCTTATAAATTTCACCTCTCCCTCTGTTATGTCTGCCACCACATACACCATTTTCTGCCCGGTGAGCAGATTGTCAGAGATTTCATCCCCTACCTTTAAAGCGCCTGCTGCCACCAGTTCCTTCACCTGGGCCCAACTTGCATCCTCTGTTCTTTTCCTTGTGATTTCCATATGTTTCTTATCCTCCTTATATTTTCTCAGGCTGTTGGCCGCCTGCTGCCTTCTCCAATTCTTCCAGGGCCTTCTCTGCTTCCTTATCCTCTGCCCCTGCTGTTATCAGTGCAATATGGATTGCTCTCAGCTTCGCCTCTCCAATCCCTTTTATTTTCCGTATCTCTTCCAGTGCTATGGAGAGATTGAAGGAAGCCGCCTGCTGCCGTCCGTCCTCATATCCCGCTGCATATCCCCGCTCATAATATCCTGAGATATGCAGATCCATGGAATTGCGATCCATTTTCCGGATCCGATCATATTCTTTCCGGTTGATTTCAACCGCCTTCTTTCTCTTGGCCATCCCGCTCCTCCTATGCAAATTTTATTTGCTCTCCGCTACAATCGATCCTCATGTGAGGCACCCGCTCCCCTACTTTCAAATATCCACAGTTTGCTTCTACCAATTTCTGAGCCATAATGGGCACCACGCTATTACCGATTCTTGCCACCTGCTCCTTCACCGGATAACGCTTGAAATTTATATCCCGGTCAATGATATAATCAGGCGGGAAGCCCTGCATGATCTTCAGCTCCTCCGGCTTCAGCATTCTCAAAAAAATATCATTCAGGATGTACTTCTCACCATTCAGCTCCACAATAGCGCTCACCAGTCCGAAACGATCCTTTGTTGTGATTGTTCCCAATGGGCTGCTCAATGTCTGCCCGCACCCTGCCCCATAATATTTGATTAAAAATGCCGTTATCAGGCCAAAATGCCCCGGTGAGGTTGTGATCGTGTGAAGCGGCTCATTGCACCCCTGCCCGATCCCTGATTTATAGAATTTTGTTACAAATGCCGTTACCAGGCCATACCGGTTGCTTGTGTCAATGGTTTTTATTGGCTCTTTGAGCGTCTGCCCCCTTGCATCCCCTTCTTTCTGCTCTCCGTGGTATTGAATCAGAAAGGCATAGGCTTCACTGTTTTTCACCTCATAGGGATGCGGGTTATTCACCACATACTTCAGGAAGCCATTGGCGATCCGTTTCATTGTTGCCTCCGCAAGCGGTTTTTTCCGGTCAAATATGCTGTTTCCTAAATCCGACCAGTCAATATATTTTCCGCACTCCTCCCACGGCTTCAAGCCTCCTGCTGCCGCTTTGTCATGTGTTGGCTCCGGCCATATTATTTCCCGGCCATCTCTCCTGAAAATTGCATACCACCGCCGCCTGGTTGTAGGCGCTCCATAATCTGCCGCCACCAGTTCCCTGCTGTCAAACTCATACCCCAACCCCTTCATGGCATTTATAAATTTTTGGTAGTCCTCACCTTCCCGCTCCTTTATTGGGCGGCCATTGTCATCCAGTGGCCCCCACTTCTGAATCTCTTCCACGTTCTCCATGATAACCACATCCGGCCTGATCGCGTTTGCATGTTTATATACTGCCCATGGCAGAATCCTCAGCCCTTTTTTGCGTGGTTGTGATCCCTTTGCCTTACTATGGCTTGTGCAATCCGGGCTTGCCCACATGAGAGAAACATGCCGGCCATTTACATACTTTTGCAGATTTACCTTGAAAATATCCTCTGTCAGGTGTGTGGTAGTCGGATGGTTTACGGTGTGCATCCGGATCGCCTCCGGATCGTGGTTTATTGCTATATCCACCGTTCTGCCCAATGCCATCTCAATTCCAACGCTTGCACCGCCACCGCCTGCAAAGGCATCAACTAACAGATCTCTCATTCTTCTCACCGTCCAATTTTCCAACTTCATTCCCCCAACAATCCCAACCTTCAGAATGCTGCCGGGCAAAAAGTTCTATGTAATTCAAATCGCCTCCCATAAGCTCCCGGATCTTATCCCGTACCACTTCCGGCTTCTGAGAGTGTGCCTTCACTGATTCCTCTATAATTTGACTTACGCTATTGCTCTTTCTGCTTGGCTTCCCTCTCACTCCGATAAAGCAAGCCTCTGTATTGCCTCTAGTCCACCGGCCCAGGCCAAAAAATTTCCCTTTTCCGCTCTTGTTTAACTTTATCCACTGGAAGCCTATGGTTTTATACTTAAATCCCCATGCCTCCATGAGCTCAATGCCTTCCTTCAGCATTGGATATGTGATCCACATGAAAATAACACAATCCTTTGCCGCCAACTCCTTCACCGGTAAATCCTTTATATCCTGAATTTTCATGGTGTCATAATGGAGAGCACATGCTCCATTGCATTTCTTATCCTGGTATCTCCACGGCGGATCCGCATAAATCACATCATACTTTTTCACCGGGGAGAAAATATCTATTTCAGCCATTCCTTCACTCTCCTCCTATCTGAGCCAGGTTTCCACAATCACCGGATCCTCACCCTCTGCCGGTTCAAGCCGTATTGTGAAGCCTGCTGCCTTTATATCTTTTCTTATCTCCTGAAGCGTTTCCCTCTTAATGAGCGTATTTGTGGGCAGATTCCTGGCCCCTTCCCACACCCTGGCCACATAGGCATCCGGGTAATCTTTGGGCTTTTTATACACCGCTATCAGTGGGAACCTCAGATCCGAAAAATCCACTTGCCTCATGCTCTCCATGAGCTTCTCCTGCTGCATCCTCTTCCTCCTCTAAATAGCTTTTTCCAAATTCCTGCATCCACTTCTCATGCCCATACTTTGCTTCAAAGGCTCTTTGTGCAATCTGCTTCAGCCTCCGATCCACCTCTGCATTATTGTGTGGAGCCTCCGGCCCGTTCTCATGGTGCCGCTCAGTGCACATATAGCCCCACAGCCCATAGTGCTCTGCTTTTTTCCTGAAGGCACCGAACCGGCCATATATAAAATGGTGCTTATGCAGGCCGGTGTGCTTCAGCTCTCCATAATATCCACGCTTCTCAGCTTCCTCCCTGCACAGATAGCACTCCCTGATCCGGGTGTCCTGAATGATACTTTTAGCCATTGAGCACCTCCCTGAGTTCTTTCACAATCTCCTGCTCCTCATATAGCGCCTGATCTTCTGAATAAATTACCGCCATATTGGCTATGGTTATGGGGATCCCCCACTCCCTGGCCTTCAGGATCTCTCCCTTCATTCCTTCAGAAATGTTGGTGAAAATCCTCAGCTCCATGCAATCCCTCAGGAGCTCTAACCCGATCCTCATGCCTGCTGCCCTTTGTGACTTCACATCATCGTTGAGCACCTGGGAATAAAACAAATGAGGGCAGATCGGGATCTTCCCCTCCTCGATCACCATCATGCAAAAGAATTTTGCAAGCTCCAAATTTGTGGCCTTCTCTCCCCTGCTGCCATATTGTGAGCACACATAAACTCTTTCCATGCTCTCCTCTTTTTCCAGTTCCCTGAGCTTCTCCTCTGCCTCATGGGCGCTCATATTGTACTTTGGCCCTCTCAGCTTCAGGAGCTCCTCAGCCGCCTGCCCCATCTCTCTCATGTTTTCTGTTGTCAATTTCTTTCCTCCTTCCTACCAACACGGCCTAACCGTGTATGGATCCATAAAATCTAATTCTTCCGGATCGGCATAGGCAATTTGTACCCTGATACCGGCCCGCACACATTCCACTATTGAATGCACCTCTGTAATACTCCGGTAATTTTCAGCAATGGCATCCATCACCGCATCTGTTACTGCCTCCACCGCCTTCTCAACCTCTTCCCTGGTTCCCTTCACATTCTCCTGCATTGCCTTCCTGATTGTTTCTCTCATGGTTCTGTATTCTTCCAACTCTCCAACTCCTTCCTGAGGTCTGATTGCATTATGTTCTCATATTCGTGGTGATCGTCCTTCATGGTGTAGGTGTGCCTCTTCCCCTTCTCAATCAGCATTTTCCACAGCTCAGCATTTTTCACCGGCTTACCTTTTGCACCGATCCACCCATTCTCCTGCCATTCTTTTGGCCACTCCTGCTGCATGGAGATCAAAATGTGGCTGCACTTGGTAAATACCAGGGCTTTGCATGGTTTTTTCAGAATATGAAAAGCATTGATCATGGCCATAAGGTTCCCCTGGGTTTCTGTACCTTCTTTCACATGCACAAATCCCTGCCGGGTGTCCAGGCGCTCTCCCCGTTTGCACTCCACTAACCACATGGCCACCCCATCTCTCCTGGCCGGGCCTCTCCATGTGCTCTCAATGAATATGCTCACCTCATGCATCCTCTGAATCACCTCCTGGATCAATCTTTTTCATGGTGTAATGTTGATACGGGAGCCCCGTCACCGGGTTTTCACCATTTACCACAGAATCCTTCACAATGTACCAACCTTTTTCCGGCTTCGGTTCCTTCCTCCACCTCCTGCTATGGATCACCTCTTTTTTTGGTTCAGGTATGATCAGATTTCTGCTCCTGGAATAAGAGCAGCCCTCCTCCTCTTCCTTGGTTTCTTTCTTCACTATGTACTCAGCAAGATCCTCAAACTCCCCATCCTCATACAGAGGAATGAAGCTCTTTGATCCATATTGCCAAAACTTCAGCACCAATTTTTTGGTATTCAAATTCTGATCCGCTATATCCTCAATGATCAGGTGGTGGTGACAAGCTCCCTGCTTCCCTCTCTCCGTGACTGCTATCCACTTGAAGGGGATCCCTGCCTTCTTAAATGCCTTCCTCATATCAGACAAGAATTTTCTCAGTTGCTTCTTTGCCTCTTTGAAGGATCCCGGCCTCAGCTCTTTCTTATAGCTCAGGATCAAATGCCAATCACCCTCATGGAAGTTGGCAAGGATGATCCTCTGCACTTTCTTCTCCCGGTTCCTTTGATTCTGCCTTGCTATGTCCTCAGGTGTCCTCTTCTGTTTCGGCCCCCTCTTTACTCCTGGGGCCCCATAATTACCGGGATAGTATTTTTCAATCTGCTTCACCCATCCCAGGTCATATATTTTTTTCCAATACAAACCGTACATCACCCCCATCTTTAATATCTTGATCAAGTGTTTAACAAGGCAGAAATGCCTTGTTTTCAGCGCCTTCTCACTTGACTTGGATGCCCAAAAGTGATATACTGTTTTTAGGTGTTAGTATGTCCTCAGGGCATATGCCGGGAGCGGATTTCTCAGATCTGCTCCCGTTTTTTTTATGTAAATCATTTTCACCCCATCGCCACCTTCCTGGCAGGCATGGCCGGATCCGGATGGCGCTCCTTCTCCTGGTTCTCCACTCTTTTCCTTGCTACCTGGATGCAGGCTTTAGTGAAGCGCTCCTCATATCCTTCTGAGAGCGTGAGCTTCACTTTTATATCTTGTTTCATGCCCGTTACCTCCTATCTGCTTTCTAACAA
>ERZ779622.1347-NODE-1347-length-10209-cov-5.408214_pt1 | contig 10209 bp, 8 predicted proteins | sample MGYA00514188_ERZ779622 | MGnify/ENA primary metagenome ERZ779622 (study PRJEB29562, sample SAMEA4376702) | mouse gut metagenome | isolation source: Cecum | study: EMG produced TPA metagenomics assembly of the A DSS colitis mouse model was used to assess the...
ATCCGAAAGTCATGTACGTTCCCCAGAGTTCATTATCGATCGTCTTCGGCAGCGTCACAACGTTCAGTCCCTCTTCTCTCAGCATGTTCGCTGTCTTATGAGTTCCGTTGCCGCCCAAGATCACAAGGCAGTCCAGACGAAGCTTATAGTAATTCTGCTTCATCGCCTCCACCTTGTCCAATCCGTTCTCGTCCGGCTCTCTCATCAGTTTAAAAGGTGTTCTGGAGCTTCCCAGGATCGTGCCGCCCTTTGTCAAAATACCGGAAAAGTCCGCCCCTGTAAGCATTCTGAAGTTGCCGTAGATCAGTCCTTTATACCCCTCCAGGAAGCCGTAAATTTCCACGGGTTCCCCGCTGCAGGACAAACATTTTACTACGCCTCTCATCGCCGCATTGAGCGCCTGACAGTCTCCGCCACTGGTAAGCATACCGATTCGTTTCATTTGATTTCCTCCTTCATACCGTTTATTTTGCCATCTTCCCGATCATTCCCGGAAAATACTCTCTATCTTCCAAGGCTCTCACCAAATATATTATAGTATATTTTTCCTGACGCCACAATATTTTATTCTGCCGAAAAATCAGACATTTTTTCGTGCAACATTTTTGAAATATAATTTGACTGTTTTCCATAAAGCCGTTATAATATTTACAGTCTCTGGAGATGTACCCAAGTGGCTGAAGGGTCCGCACTCGAAATGCGGTAGGTCGGGCAACCGGCGCAAGGGTTCAAATCCCTTCATCTCCGTAAACGCAAAACCGCCATCCCGAAAGATGGCGGCTTTTTGTTAAATAACAAACTGCTCCAGATATCTCTTCGAGAGGCGGATACTGTCGAGCACCCTCTCTCTGCTGCCCTCAAACGCCTTGTCCTCCACCTCGATACAGGTATAGCCCTCGTATCCGATGTCGGTGAGCGCCGAAACATAATATCCCCAGTTCACATCGCCGAACCCCGGGAGTTTCGGCGACATGTAATCCAACGGATACGCCATAACGCCGCATTCCTCGAGACGGTCTCTGTACAATTTGATATCTTTATAGTGCACATGAAAGATCTTATTCTTAAACTCATAGAGCGGTTTGATATAGTCCATCTGCTGCCAGATGAAATGGCTCGGGTCATAATTCAACCCGAAATACTCCGAATCGATGATCCCAAACAGCTTCCGCCAGATGACGGGGGTCGTCATCAGATTCTGTCCGCCGGGCCACTGGTCTCTTCCGAACAGCATCGGACAGTTTTCTATGGCTATCTTCACCTTTCTCTCCTCCGCACACGCGATGATCGGAGGCCAGATCTCCCGTAAAAGCTCAATGTTTTCCTCCACCGATTTTTCGGAATCGCGCCCGATAAAGGTCGTCACCATATTCACCCCGAGCTGGGCGGATGCCTCTATCACTTTCTTTAAATGCGCAATGTTTTCCTGCCGCTTCTTGAGATTGCCGTCCATCGTGTTCGGATAAAAAGCGAGCGCCGATATCTCCACATTTTTCTGTTTGCAGTAGTCCAGGATATACGCCGCCTTCTCATCTGTCATTTCCGACACATCGATGTGACTGACGCCGGCATAGCGCCGCTCCGCCTTCCCCTGAGGCCAGCATGCCACCTCCACGCAGGCGAACCCCATCTCCGACACCGTGTCTATCATCTCCTCAAAATTCCAGCCGTCCAATATCGCGCTTACAAGTCCCAGTTTCATATATTGTCACCATACCTTTCCACAACATTCCTTTATTCTGTTCTCAGCCTTCCCTCACTGCCGTCCGGCAACGCATTCACACTCCGCTACACCCGGACCGCTCTTCCCTCCTCCGACGACCGGATGCTGGCAAATACAGCGCGCATCGCATGGAGCACGCTCTCCCCGGAAATTTCCGGCGGCGTATCTTCCACGAGGGACTTCACAAACAGATCGATCACGCCCGAACTGGTCTGGTTGTCATTGGTCTGGATCTGGTCAATCTGATAGTCCGTCTCCGTACCATCTGCATAGATGACCTTCACGGAATATTTCGGATCGTCATACAGGCGCATGATGCCCTTCGTCCCGTAGATGACGGTCGTATTGTCCTCCGCCCCGTAGTAGGTCCAGCTCGCCGTCATCGTGCCGATGGCTCCGCTTTCCATTTTATAGATGCAGACCGCGTTGTCATCCACTCCGATCAGCTCTCCCGAAGCGTCCTGCTTATCTAACGTCGTCAGAACAGCCTGCGTCTCCACGATCTTTTCGCCCAGCATATACTGGATCAGGTCCGTCTTGTGGATTCCGAGATCCGCCATCGCACCCATCGCTGCTTTCGATTTATCAAAGAACCACACGTTCTTTCCAGGATCCACGCTCCACGTCTCCGGTCCGCCGTGCCCGAAGATCGTACGGAAGGTCAGCACTTTTCCAATGGCTCCCTCCGCGATCAGCTCCTTCGCCTTCACATGCGCCTTCGCCAGCCTCTGGTTCTGACCGATCATCAGATACTTTCCCGCCTCCTTTGCGGCTGCCACCATCGCTTCACACTCCTCCAGCGTGACCGCCATGGGTTTTTCACAGAGCACGTGTTTTCCCGCCTTCAGTGCCGCGATGGATATCTCTGCATGGGCGTTGTTCGCCGCGCAGACGCTGACCGCATCGATCTCTCCGTCCGCCAGCAGCTCTTCGCAGGATGCGTAAGCCGCAGCGCCGTACTTTTTTGCCAGTTCCTCCGCCCTCTCTCTGTTCAGGTCATAGAATCCGGCGATCTCCACATGCGGATTCGCCGCATATTCCGGTATATGCCTGACCTGTGCGATCTTACCGCACCCGATAATTCCGATTTTTATACTCATGTTCGTCTCCTCTTCCTGATATGTTCCGCTTCCTATTTGTCCGTGTTCTGCGCCCGCTTGCGGAGCTCCACAAATTTCTCCCTGATGACCGGCCCGACCGTCTGGATAAAGATTACGGCGATCAGCACGATGCCCTGGAAGGTATCCTGAATGTCCGTGCTGAGCTGGGGAATGCTCACAATAATCAGATTGATCGTGGTGTACGAGAGCGCCCCGAAAAATACGCCGAGGATCTTTCCGCGGCCGCCCGCCATGTTCACGCCGCCCAGCACGACAGCCGCGATCGCGTACATCTCGTAGGATGTCCCCGAGGACGCCGGCGTCACATTGCCGATCTTACACGCCTGGATAAAGCTCGCTACCCCCACGAGCAGCCCCGTGATCACAAAAACCGAGACCTTTACCCACTGTACGCTGATGCCGGTGAGGTGGGATGTCTTTTCGTTGCTGCCCACCGCGTAGATGCTCTTCCCGAATTTTGTCTTGGACATCATAAAGATAAAGAATATCGTGAGCGCCACAAACAGAAACGTGATGTAGGGAAGCTGGATGTTTCCGATCTTCAGGCTTCCTGTTCCGAATTTCATCCTCAGAAAATCGTAGGACGCCATATCGCTGAGCATGGAAAACTGGCTGCTGGAAGATCCCGTGTACGCCGGATCGATCTCCCGCACAAAAGACAGCGTGAGGGAGCGGTAGATCAGCATGGTACCCAGCGTCACGATAAACGGCGGCATCTTCGCAAGCCCCACCAGAAGACCGTTGATCAGTCCGCAGAGCAGTCCAGCCGCCAGCGCCGTCAGAATCATGAGAAAGACGTTCCCGTTCGTCATATTGTATACCAGAATCGTCACGCCCGTACACAGCACCAGCGCGGAGCCCACCGACAGATCGATCTGCCCGGTGATGATGACGAGAGCCATGCCGATCGCTATGGTTCCCACGATGACGGTGTTCTGGCTCGACAGGATACCTGTGATATGCCTGCTGTTAAAATTATTTCCGCCCGCGTTGATGGTGACCGCATACACGATCAGGATGATGAGCAGCACGAAGACGTAGCTGTACCTCGACCAGCTCTGCATCAGCATTTTCCCTATATTTACCCCTGATTTGTTGTTTGTTTTATTATTTGCCATTTTTATTACCTCCGGCCGCCTTCACTGCGTTTGTCGAATACATCATGACGGTTTTCTCATCTATCTCCTCGTGTTCAAACACCTTCGCCACCCTTCCCTCATAAAACACGACACATCTGTCAGAAACTTTTTTGATTTCCGGTATCTCCAGTGTATTGATCAACACCGTCTTCCCTTCCTCCGCAAATTCCAGGATCAGCTGATAGATCTCCGCCTTCGCCCCCACGTCCACGCCCTGCGTCGGATTGTCAAAGAGCAGGACATCCGCATCGGTATTCAGCCACTTGGCCAGGAATACCTTCTGCTGATTTCCGCCGCTCAACGAGTTGATGGGAGCGTCCGGATCCTCCGCTTTTATGTGCAGCATCTCCTTTAGTTCCTCGTACTTCTTCTCCTCCTCCCGCCGGAAGATCACCGGTTTTTTCCGGGAGATCCTGTGTTCCGCGATCTGCATGTTTTCGAGGATCGTCATATCCGGTATCACGGAATTTTCCTTTCTGTTGGAGGGCAGCATCGCCACCCGGTTTCTCATGAACTGGTATATCCTGCCGTTTATCTTCTTCCCCGCCACTTCCACGAATCCGTTTTCGATCGGGAGCACGCCGAACATGGTCTGCATCAGTTCGCTAGCCCCGCAGCCCGCAAGGCCTGTGAAGGCGACGATCTCTCCTTTTCTCACCTCCAGATCCACATCCGAAAATCCGTGCCCCGACAGCCGGTTTAACCGCAGCACTATGTCCCCGAGCTTTCTCGGGTGGTACACGTCCTTCTCTGCATACTCCACGCCGATCATATCCGTCGTCATCTTCTGGGGCGTAGTCTCCGAGATCGGACCGCTCGACACAAACCACCCGTTTCGAAAGACCGTATATCTGTCCGCGATCTCAAAGATCTCCGGCATCTTGTGAGATATAAAGATAAACGAGGTCCCCTCCTGTTTCATCTTTTTCAGGATCCCGAACAGATGGCTGATCTCCTCGTTGCTCAGCGCCGTCGTCGGTTCATCCAGGATCAGCAGCTTCGCGTTCGCATGGAGGGAACGGCAGATCTCCAGGAGCTGCTTTTCGCTGGTCTTTAGCTCCGACACCATCTGCATCGGATCGATCTTCACACCAAGGCGCTCAAACAGTTCTTCCGTCTCCCGGATCATCCTCTTTTTTTCCAGCACATGCCATTTATTCTGGATCTCCCTGTTCAGAAAAATATTTTCGTACACCATCAGGTCGTTGATCACATTGATCTCCTGATGCACAAAGGCGATGCCCGCCGCCTCCATCTGTCTGATCGTGGGATGTACATAAGTCTTTTTGTCAAAGACGATCTTCCCGGCGTCCATAGGGACCACGCCTGTCAGAATATTCATCAGCGTGGATTTTCCGGCGCCGTTTTCCCCCATCAGCGCATGGATCTCCCCCTCCGCCACCTCCAGATGGACGTTCGTCAGGGCCTGCACGCCGCCGAATGCCTTTGTAATATTCCGCATTTCCAATATATTGTTCATATGCACTTCTCCGTTTGTTTCCTAATAAAGGCAAAATGTCCGGATACAGGAGCTTTCCCGTATCCGAACATCCTCTCACTTAGATGGGTGGTCAGTGTCCTGTAAAGCCTTCATACTCAGATACATTATTTTTGTCTACGATCCAAACCACTTCATATTTGCCTTCGCCCACCTCGTATTCCCAGTTGCCTGCAAGGTAGTCTTCCATATAGCCGATAACATTCGTCATCATCTTCGGCGAGAAGTATACGGACATCATATCGTCAAAATACTGGTCCGCCGTGCCGGACTGGGAGGAGCTTCCGCTCATCACGTCGTACAGTTCCTGCATGCCGCCGATTGCGGAGATGTAAACTTCCATGTCTTCCATATCTTTCTTCGTCGCATCGTCCACCGCATTTGCCTCCAGCAGATTCAGCACGCCGAATGTCATCTCATCGTCCATCGAGTAGATGAACAGTTTGTTGTTGTTCGCCTTGGCAGCTTTTACGATATCCGCCAGCTTCTGCTCCAGATATTCATACGCGCCGTCTGCGCTCCAGTTACACACATATTTGTAATCCGCGCAGAGTGCATCGATCTCTTCCTGTGTCCACACAGCCGTCGTCTTGTAGGACTCGCCGGTCACATCGTCATAGTATTCCAGCTCGCCTCTCAGGAACTGCTCAAAACCTTCCTGACGGCGGGAACATACGGTTCCGTTGTCACCGATCAGCGTCACCAGCGTTGCGCCGGGCTCCATGCCTTTCTGCTGCAGCCAGTATGCGATACCTGCGCCGCACGCCCAGTTGTCGCCGGAAGCGTTCAGGATAGCATATTTGTCGGGGCCTTCGATGATCCTGTCGAAGGAGATGAACGGAATATTCTCAGCGATCAGCGCTTCCTGCCCCGCTTTTGCGGAGTCTTCCAGAGCGAAGAATACAACGCCGACTGCATCGCCGTTGGCGAGGATGGTCTGCACCTGATCCACCTGCTCCTCACCGCTGGATGCCGACATGTAAACGCCCTTGTACTCACCCTTGCTGTTGATCTCTTCCGCTTTCTGTTCCGCATATACGCCCGCCTGTGCCGTCCAGCCATGGTCGGGGGTAGGCCCCAGTATGTAAATGGTTCCGCCCGCTGCCGCCGCAGGTGCTTCCTCTTCCGCCGCCGGCTCCTCAGCCGGAGTTTCCTGCTCAGCTTCTTCTCCGGTGCTGGCCGCCGGAGCACTCTCCTGCTCGCTCTTACCGCAGCCTGCAAGCAGTGTCCCCGTTATTACTGCACACAGCAATACGCTCAATAGTTTCTTTTTCATAAAGATCCTCCTTTTTGGTTGGTTGTTGGGTTTGCTGTTTCTTTACATTACTTTACATTATATTTTCATTTGTGTCAATTCACTTCTCCTTGTATGCCATCGTTTTCCATAATATGCACGATTTTACGCGTCTATTTTTGTCATTTTTTTACATAATTTATCCGCATTTGTTTACATTCTATTTTTACATTTTACATTTTTCTTTACATTTTTGTCTGTGCATGGTATACTTATGACAGTGGTTTGGTACAGATATGATATATAGAAAGCGAGGAAGATTATATGAGTACAAAAGTCACGATCACGGATATCGCAAACAAGGCCGGCGTCTCCATCGCCACCGTCTCCCGCATCCTCAACCGCAAGGACACGGTTTCTCTCTCCACCAGGCACAAGGTACTGCAGGCCATGGATGAGCTCGGCTACGATTCCAATCAGATAAAATCCGTCTCCTCCTACCAGACGATCCTCACCTTTGTACCGGATTTCGCCAATCCTTTTTACGCGCGCATTATCGACGGGATCCAGCAGACCGCCCATGAGAACGATTTTGAAGTGTTTCTGATCCCGACGAAGGACATTTATCTGGACCATGTCCATCTCACCAATCTGGTAAAAAAGGGCGGCTTTAAGGGAGTTTTGTGGCTCTCTTCCTCCCCGCCCCCCGATCTTCTCAACCTGATCAGCAGATATTGTCCCATGGCAATGTGCTGTGAATATCCGGACGATTATGAATGCTCCTACATCAGCATCGACGACGTTACCGCCGCCTATAAAGCGGTAAATTATCTGATCTCCACAGGCTGTAAAAATATAGGCTTTGTCAACTGCAGCCTGAAATATAAGTATGCGCGGCACCGCAGGGAGGGATACCTGAAAGCACTGAAAAGCGCCGGGCTTCCGGTTCATCCCGAGTGGAATATCACGATACCTTCCATCGACTACACCCTGGCCCACTCTGCCATCTCTCAGGCTCTGAACGCGGAGCAGAGACCGGACGCCTTCTTTACCTGCTCCGACGTCTTTGCCGCAGCAGCAATCAATGCCGCGCAGCAGCACGGCATTCGGGTTCCGGAAGATATATCTGTGATTGGATTTGACAATGTGGAGACTTCCCGCATGACTCTGCCCACGATCACCACGATCCGGCAGCCCTGTTTCCAGCTTGGTCAACAGTCCTGCTCCATTTTGCTGGAAAAGATCCTGAACCCTTCCGCACCGGACAGGCAGATTCTTCTGAACACGGAATTTATCATACGGGATTCCACGAGATAAAGAGGAACTATAAAATTTTAAATGCAAAACTCAGCGTAAGACGGAACGGTTTTTCAGGCTTTTCGCATTCGTATTATTCGCCGTTTTGACTTTGATCAGTATCGGTCATTCCGCCCTTAGCTTGTCAGAATTGTGTCCTGCGCACGGAGATCATAAACTACTCCATACCCATCGGACACAAAGTTTTGATGTCCACCTTGCCAACCGGGAAGGAAAAAATTGTATTTCATTCGGTATCATCAGCGTCTTTTCCCGCACAATAGTCTGCCCTGTTACATGGGACAGTATCGGGATCAGATATTCCGGGCTGATATTTTCCTCAAAGATCCCATTCCATTCAGGGTTCGTCTCAATCGCTTTCTTTCCATTTCATCGGTTTTTACCCATAATAACTGCCAAAGAAACTCTTTCGTTTCCTTTGGCAGTTATTATATCATATAATATATATCAACCAAAAACTTATCTATGAAATACCTCTCTCAACCTCCTCCATTGTGGGAATCGACGGCGCCGCCCCCGGCCTCGATACCGCAACAGCAGATGCCTTTGCCGCCGTTCGGAGCGCCGCCCTCACACCTTCTCCTCGTATAAGGGAAGCTATAAAAAATCCCGTAAATGTGTCTCCCGCCGCCGTGGTATCAACTGTTTCCACTTCAAAGATATTCTGAAATATTTTTTCTTTTCCGTCAAAGTAGACTGCTCCGGCTTTTCCAAGAGTAAGCACGAAAGCCGCCTCGGGAAATTTTTCCGCAAGATGCTCTAATATCCTATTTTCATCGGAACCGCCCGCCATCTGCTCGCCTTCAATCTCATTCAGCAAAAACAGGGATACTTTACACAGATCACATTCGCTCAGATTTTCATTATAGGGAGAAGGGTTCAGTACGATCTTCATTTCCTTTGCATAGGCCCTGTCAATTATGTAATCCAACAGGTTTATCTCATTTTGCAGCAACAGATAATCCCCCGCTCCAAAATCATTCAGCACCCGGTCAATATCTTCCTCCGTCTGCATCTGATTTGTCCCGCCGTACAGAATGATACTGTTTTGTTCTTCTCGATCCACCTGTATGACAGTATGGCCACCCTTTACAGGAAGCCTCTTCACATAGGTAATGTCAACGCCATTATCTCTGCAGAGCTCAAGCAGCATATCTCCGTCCTCTCCAACAATTCCCGCATGGTACACAGGAATCCCCGCTTTCGCCAGTGCAATGGACTGGTTCAGCCCTTTGCCGCCGCAAAACGTCTTCAGCCCTGAGGACGACTGCGTCTCCCCTTCTCTAATCATATGATCCACCGTATATACATAGTCCATATTCAGCGAACCGTAATTCAGCACTTTCATCCCCTGCCTCCCTACGAATACTGTCTGATCCCGTTCTCAATGATATCCCAGAATTTCTCCACATCGATATCCACCGCCACGCTGCTGTTCGCCTTCTTCCCGGAATAGTGGAAGAAATCGCAGTTTGTTCGACCATAACTCTGTTCGCTTCTAATGTCTATCTCCGTATACATTTCCTTTACCGTCAGCACCGAGGGGTCTATCAGATAAGCGATCGTCACCGGATCATGCAGAGGACCGCCTTCCCAGCCGTACACTTCCTTCTGGCTTTTATTGAAAAATCTCATTAAATCCACAAACAGTTTCGCGGCGGCATTATCCTGTCTCCCCATTCTCTCCACAATTTCCGGGAAACACAGAACTTTTCTCGTCACATCCAGTCCCACCATAGTGATCTTACAGCCTGACGTAAAGACCACATGCGCCGCATCCGCATCCACGATTATATTAAACTCAGCCGCCGGCGTCACATTGCCCAGCTGATAGCTGCCTCCCATCAACACGACCTCTTTTATTTTGGAAATGATCTCCGGACACAGCCTCATCGCCATCGCCAGATTTGTCATCGGCCCCGTTGTGACCACCGTGATATCCCCTTCCGATTCCAGCAATGTATCTATGATGAACTGCACGCCGTGCTTCTTTTCCGCAGTCCTTGTCAGCGGTGCAAAAACCGGGCCGTCCATACCGCTCTCCCCGTGGATATCCCCTGCCACCATCTGTTTTTCTCTGATCATCGGCTGCTTGCATCCCTGATAGACAGGTATATCCAAATTGTTATTCGTTAGTTTATCTGAACCAAAATCCCTTCTTTTTCTTCAAATTAAAT
>ERZ779622.1350-NODE-1350-length-10142-cov-3.947358_pt1 | contig 10142 bp, 9 predicted proteins | sample MGYA00514188_ERZ779622 | MGnify/ENA primary metagenome ERZ779622 (study PRJEB29562, sample SAMEA4376702) | mouse gut metagenome | isolation source: Cecum | study: EMG produced TPA metagenomics assembly of the A DSS colitis mouse model was used to assess the...
AAGCAAAATTCCTCCTGCGCTTGCCATGCCGAAGCACAGAATAGTTCCAAAGTTTCTCACCACAATCACAAAGGAATTGGCCGCCACCGCGTCCGACCCCAAATGTCCGATAATCACGGAATACATGGAAAAAGCCACACTCCAGCTGATATCGTTTCCCAGGGCCGGGAGGGACAGTCTGGTAAAGTCGGAAAACAAAAGCCTGTTTTTCACAAAAAGATATCGGAAGTCCAGTTTAATATCCTTGCTTAAGGCCGATACCACAAAGCACGCCGCCAATTCAATCAGCCTCGATGCGGATGTTGCGATGGCCACGCCCATAGCCCCTAACTTCGGCGCACCGAAAAGGCCGAAAATAAACACCGCGTTTAAAATAATATTTAAGGAAAAGGCAAGCACATTCATCGCCGTGCTGATTGCCACCCTGCCGATACTCCGCAGGACAGCCAGATAAACCTCCGTAATTCCCCAGCACAGATAACTGACGCTCATAAACCTTAAATAAGAAGCGCCTATTGTAATCAATTCGCTGTCATTGGTAAAAACGCGCATCATCGCTTCGGGGAAAAACACCGCCGTTCCCGCAAAGGCCATGGCGATTATCAGAGAAAATCTCAGGGCAATGCCTTCCACCACCTGAATGGCTTTCAAATCCCCTTTCCCATAATACTGGGCGCAGAGCATGGTTGCGCCGGTTCCCAGACCGTAAAACACCATAAAAAGTACGCTGGCATACTGGGAGGCCAAAGACACCGCAGATATGGAAGACTGCCCCACATAGTTCAGCATGACCACATCCGCAGAGCTGACAGCCGCGCTTAAAAGATTCTGTATGATAATCGGCAGCACCAGCTTAAAAATCTGACTGTAAAAATCATCCTTTATTCTGTTTTTCATTTATGTACTGTTCTCCAATTCCTGCCATCAGCCCGCAAATTTGGACCGGGCATAAATTTACTCTTTCTTATCCTTCCAAAAACATCCCGCAGAAATAATTCCAAATCCCGTTATACCGAAAATATATCCCCAAATATTGTTTGTGCTGACGGCTATCCCTAAAAGAATTACGCCAATGCCCAGCAATTCCATTTTGATTCCTTTCAAGATTTTTCCCTCCATAGGCCTGACTTACGCAGACAATAAACCGGCGTACATGCACAAAGCAAATCAAACCGGGCAGGGAAGATTTTCTCCCTGCCCGCTGCGCGGCTCCTGCGCCACTTTAACAGCATACTTTAAAAAGGCAGCCTATGAAATTCGGAAGGAGTATACAATATCTTTCCCTGCATCAATGTGATACTTTGGCTCCACGTCGGCGCCCCAGCTGTTGATACCTCCCACGCCCCGGACCGCGCCGTATACGCACATTACCGTCCTTCTTTTTGGGGGAAGTTCCTCCATATGGGTTGCGTTTTCCAGCTCCGACGCCGTGTAGGGAAGGCAGGAAAAGGCAAACTCCCCATCCTTAGCCGAAAACTTTATGGCGCCGGGATCCGCCTTTCGTGTACGATTGTCCAAAGTACTGCTTCGATAAATTTTTACCCATTTGGTATCCATGTGCATTCCGCAGTCCTGAGGAACCAGATAAGGCGCCACGGGAAGCCCTTCCACCTCATAAATCCCCGGCTCTCCTCCCGCCTTTCTGTCGGGATAGGTTTCCCCTGAAAGCCCTTCGTATACAAATCTGTCGGCGCAGGTTGGCATAATAAACCGCATGCCAAACACAGGAAGCTGTGGAAGCTCCTGATTGCCATGATAATGTACCTTCACTTCTATTTCTCCGTCCCGGTTTACCAGATAAGACACCGTAACTTTAGCGGCAGGCCGGGTAATGGTTTCATAAGTATAGGTGATCGCAAGGCTCCCGGCCCTCTCGCTGCCCGTGTACCTGTTATTTTCCGGCGCGCAGGGAAAAGGAATTTTGACTCCGTCCACGGCCACCTCAATATCGACACAGTTCACAAACATATCCGCCGAAAGCCACATACCGCTTTTTAAATGGAACCGGCTTCCCCTGTCGTTGTCGGTAAGGGCCCGCCAGAAGGTGGGCCGGGGCGTCCGGTAGAGCCATTCCATCCCGTTCATCACAAGGGACTCGGGCCCTCCTGTCACATAGGAAAAAATATATTCAAATTCTTTTCCCGGATATTTTCCATCGCCCCTTCGGCCATGGACTCCCAGCGTAACATCCCCGAAAACCAGATGGAGAGGCTCCTTTTTTACATCCCCGGCATGTTCCGGTCCGTGCACGCTTTGCTCCGATGAAAGAGCGTTTGGAATTTCGCTTCCTGACTTAGTCGCTTTATCGATACAATCCATAATAATACCTCACTTCCTGCATGGCGGGCTTTTCCGTCCTGTCCGCAAATACAATACCGTTTCCGGAAAATTCATAATCGGCGGGCCTGTCGTCAAAATCTCCGCCGTAACGCAAAACCTTCTGCCCTGTCACTTCATCCGTCACCGCGATTGCCTGATCAATAAAATCCCAGATAAAACCGCCGTGATACATTTCAAAGTCGTTAAGCAGCTTCATATAAGAGTCCATCCCGCCAAGGGAATTTCCCATATCGTGCATATATTCACAGAGTATATACGGTTTTTTCGGCGCGTTAGAAAGGTATTCCCTTATCTCCGCGGGAGGGGCATACATGGTGCTTTCCACATCGGATATGAAATCCTCGTAGCTTCTGTTGTTATACACGCCTTCATAATGAACCAGCCTGCCGTCATTTTTCTCTTTAAAATATTGATACATGGCCACCAGATTTTCTCCCGCATAGGACTCGTTGCCAAGAGACCAGAACAGGATGGAGGTGTGGTTCTTAAATGTTTCAAAATTATTGCGCGCCCTGTCTATGAGGGCCTCTTTCCATTCGGGTAAATCCCCGGGAACGTTCCAGGAGGGCTCGATTGCGCCCATTTTCTGCCAGGAGCCGTGGGATTCCAGATTGCTCTCCGCCATCATGTAAATGCCGTTTTTATCACACATTTCATACCATGGAATCTGATCCGGATAATGGCAGGTGCGCACCGCATTGATATGATTTTTATGGAAAATCCGCATATCCTGCTCCATCTCCTTCATCCCAATGCATCTTCCCTGCTCTGCGCTCCACTCATGACGGTTCACGCCGTTTATAATCAGTCGTTTGCCGTTGAAATAAATCACCTTGTCTATGATTTCCACCCTGCAAAAGCCTGTCGGGTAAGGAACTACTTCCGTCAAATTGTCGTTTTCGTCATACAGCCTGACGGTCAGGCAGTATAAATAAGGATTGTGATTGTCCCAGGGCGTCACCTTTCCAATCGTTTCCCTGTCCATTTCACAGGAAACTTTCAGGAAATCGCCTGCATTTTCCGGCACGCTGCCCACCGCTTCTTTTTCACTTTCCAGCTTTCCGGAAACAAACGCCTCCTGCTCCTTTGCCCTCTCATCTACAGACGACGCCTTGGGCATAGCCTTCACATTTCCCGGCAAAAGCATATTTCGTTTTAACAGGCATGCCCCCTCCCTGTCCGAAAGTGCAATCTCCGCCCTTCCAACGCTTTCCTTTGGCATGGAAATCTTAAGCGAAAGCCCAAGGCTTCCCGTTCCATCCTCCAAAAGCGCGGGCTTCGCCCACATGTCCTCCACATGCATTTTGGGCAGGGCTGTCAAAGACACATTTCGGAAAATACCAAAGAAACGGAAGAAATCCTGATCCTCCAAAAAGGCCGCCGTGCTTCTCTTGTGTACCTCCACCGCCAGAAGATTCCCCTTCTCCCTGATATACGGGGTGAGGTCAAAGGTAATCGGCGAAAAACTGTCCTCCCCATAGCCGATAAAATGGCCGTTCAGCCACAAATACATGGCCTGCTCCACGCCTTCAAAGCAAATCGAAATTCTTTTTCCTAAAAGTCCCTTCTCAAGGTCAAATTCCTTTAAGTAAGAGCCAACGGGATTATAGGGAGCCTCGCTGAACATCCCCTCCCATTTCTTTGAGCCGTCAAGGCTGTGGGCCGGACGCCTGTAAAAATGCCCTTCCCAGGGGTACATGGTATTGATATAATGAATTTTGTCATAGCCCGCCATCTCTATGTGACAGGGCACTTTTATCTCGTCAAATCCGGCGCTGTCAAATCCTTCCTGATAAAAATCGGCCGGCCTTGAGGGCACATTTTCAGAATAATGAAATTTCCACATTCCGTTTAAGGACTGCACCAGAGAACTTTTACCTTTCTTTGCCTCCTCCTCGCTTATGTAAAACCTGTGATCACTATGGGCTTCTTTGGCCCCCACCCGGAACACCTCGGGGTTATCCAGCCACCTGATATCCGCTTCCATCCTTTATACCTCCTTCATATGACAGGAAAGCCTGCCGTTTTTTATGCACAGGGGCGCATAGGGAAATTTGCTGCTGATGCAGCGTGCGCCCCACGCGACGAGCAAGGGTAAAATCCTCCCCTGCTTGATTGCACAGACCCACATAGGGAAATTTGCTGCCAGGGCAGCATGCGGGCCGCGCGGCGAGCAGGGAGAAAATCTTCCCTACTTGATTTGATTAAATACATATTTATCCAGCCGTTCCATGGCTTCAACCACCAGCGAATGGGGAAGCGCAAGGTTAAGCCGGATTGCATAGGGTCTGTTAAAGGGACGCCCGTCCTGCCAGATTACGCCTACCCGAATCCCTGCCCGGATTAGCTCGTCCATATCCATTCCCCGCTCTCTGCAAAACTTCTCACAGTCCAAGTAAAGCATATAGGTTCCCTCCGGCTTCGCAAGCTCCACCCCTTGAAAATGCTCTTTTATGTAGGTATACGCATAATCCACATTTTCGGTCAGCGCCTGCCGCAGCTCGTCCAACCACACATAGCCCTCCGGCTGATAAGCGCCAATCAGCGCGTACATGGATAATACGTTCACATTAGTGTAATGGCTCATTCCGGCCTGTCTCCTCACCCGGTCACGCAGATAAGGATTGTATATAATATGATAAGAGCCAATCAGGCCCGCCAGGTTAAAGGTCTTTGAGGGCGCGTAAACGGCGATTGTCCTGTTTCTTGCATCCTCCGAGACAGACTGGGTTGGGATATGTTGATATCCTTTCAAAGTAAGGTCGGACCAGATTTCATCGGACACAACCACGCAGTCATTTTTTGCATAAATCTCCATGGCCTTCTCGATTTCTTCCCTTGTCCACACACGGCCGCAGGGATTGTGGGGAGAACAAAATACCGCAAAATGGATATGTTCTTCTTTCAGCTTCCTGTCCATGTCTTCATAATCCATCCGCCAGACGCCGTTTTCATCCTGCACCAAATCACTGTGTACGATTTTCCGTCCAATATCCCCCAAAGCATGGGTGAACCCGATATAAGTGGGAGAATGCAAAAGCACGGCCTCCCCCGGCGCGCTAAAAGCCTGTGCGGCGGAGGATACACAGCCTAATACGCCGTTTTCATAACCAATCGCTTCCTTCGTAAGGCCCTCCACCCCGTTTCGCTTATTCTGCCACCTGATAATCTCCTCATAATATTCTTCCCTTGGGTTAAAATACCCAAAGGCGGGATGCTTTGTCCTCTCCATGATCGCTTCCTGGATGGTTGGCGCCGTGGCGTAATTCATATCCGCCACCCACATGGGGATTTTAGAAAATCCCTCCTCCACCTCGGCGTTCTCAAAGGGAATCATCTCCACCGCTATGGCGTCCTTTCCTGTCCTGTCAATAATAGACGTAAAATCGTATTTCATTTTTACTCCTTCCCGCATATCGCAAGCTTTGCTTGCGATACTGCCACCGATAAAGAGTTTGGAAGTTTACTTCCAAACTTATACCTCCCCGGCTTCTCCAAGCCTGCAATTCTCCTTTTTTGCCCTATTATACCGTACGTTTCTGCGTACATCAGCATATCCGTTTCTTTCCATTTATAAAAATCAGGACGTAAGCTATATATAACAAACTTGCGCCCTGATCCGCTTACTATTTAGTTACCGATTGTTTATTCTTTAATCCGGTCAATATCAGTGAGATTAACGCCGGCAACATTTAATATTGCCTTTAAAGATAAATAATCTTCTTTTAAACTTTCATATGTTTCAGTCGCATTTTCTTTTCCGGCAATTAACATATGCCTTTGAATCTTCTGAAATTGTTCAATGGTGTCTTTGGCCACTTCTAAAGAGTCTGGCATATTGTTTTCACCTCCTGCTGAATATGGAAAGCGGTTACTACGTTGCATTCAGTATAACATAATCAGAATACAAAGTCTATGATAATTTAGCGGTTCCATTTTGCTCCCAAGCTCATTTGTGCTCATTTTTTAAATTAACTGAAAATTTTTTTTGCAAAAGTTTATTTGACTCTGCTTCCTCCATCGTGGTATAATATATTTCCTTTCGCTTCTTATAAAAAATGCGTTAAACTGCTATTCTTAAAATCACAGTCCATAAAGCTGCGAAAGCTCACAACTCAATACTTACCTGCGGTAAAGCTCCGGCAATATCCCGGCGCTGGCAGACCGGCTTGGCAAGTTATATCCGATTATAATACTACCAGGAGGAAGCAAACATGATCACCATGCAAAATGTGTGCAAGACCTATAAGGTCTCTAAACGCGACGCCGGATTTTCTTCGGCCTTCAAAGCTCTGTTTCACAAAGAATACGAGCTCATCCACGCTCTTGACGGCGTTTCCTTCACCATTTCCGACGGTGAAATGGTAGGATACATAGGCCCTAACGGCGCAGGAAAAAGCTCTACCATCAAAATCTTAAGCGGTATCCTTACCCCCGAAGAGGGTATCTGTCTTGTAAACGGATTAACCCCATGGAAAAACAGAATTGAACATGTAAAAAATATCGGCGTGGTTTTCGGCCAACGCACACAGCTGTGGTGGGATGTGCCGGTTCTGGATTCTTTTGAACTGCTAAAGGAGATTTACCGGATTGACGAACACGTCTATCGCCGGAATTTGGAACAGCTCACCGATATGCTGGGGCTTTCCGAGCTTTTACGCACTCCCACCCGGCAGCTGTCCTTAGGCCAGAGGATGCGGTGCGAAATCGCCGCCTCCCTGCTTCACGATCCCCAAATACTGTTTCTGGACGAGCCCACGATTGGGCTTGACGCTGTCTCCAAGCTGGCGGTCAGAGATTTTATCTTAAAGCTGAACGCGGAAAAAAAGACCACCGTGATTTTGACCACCCACGATATGCAGGATATCGAAGCTCTCACGAGCCGCATTATCCTGATTGGCAAAGGACATATCCTGCTGGATGGGAGCCTTGCGGATATCAAAGAAGGGTTTGAGAGCGCCGACGAGGGGCTTGCCTCTTTTTATCGGATCCATGACCTGTAATCCGGCGTTTTTTCGCAAAGTAACACTATTAAGGCTCCGGATATCGGTCCCATAGCAGCCTCCTTTGTGCGCTAAGGCATATATCAGACAAATATCAACCACCGAATATTTTAAACTTACCGCAATTCCGTACGGGAAAGGAAAAATCTATGAAAAAATATATCGCTTTCTTCAGGCTCCGTTTCAGTATGGGGCTTCAATACCGGGCCGCCGCGTTGGCCGGAATATCGACCCAGTTCTTTTGGGGAGCCATGGAAATTTTGATGTTCCGGGCTTTTTACCGGACAAACCCCGACGCTTTTCCCATGACCCTCAGGGCAACCTGCGCCTATGTATGGCTGCAGCAGGCTTTCCTCGCGCTTTTTGTCACATGGGTGCTGGAACATGAAATTTTTGACGCCATACTGAACGGAAATATCGCTTACGAGCTCTGCCGCCCTATCAGCATTTACAATATGTGGTTTTCCAGAAACCTTGCCCAGCGTTTTTCCGGCGCGCTGCTCCGCTGCGTGCCTATCCTGCTTGTGGCGGCGTTCCTTCCCGCCCCCTATGGGCTGATGGCGCCGGCGGGCCTCCTCAATTTCTTCCTGTTTTTCCTCACCCTGCTGCTGGGGGTGGGCGTCACCGTGGCCTTTTGTATGCTGGTTTATATGCTCTGCTTTTTCACCATATCTCCTATGGGGCTGCGCATTGTAACGGTGTCTATGGTGGAATTTTTTTCAGGCGGCGTCATCCCCCTGCCCTTCCTTCCGGACGGCGTAAGAGAGGTGGTCGAACTGTTGCCCTTTGCCTCCATGCAGAACGTTCCTCTCAGGATTTACAGTGGGGATTTGCAGGGAAAAGATATGCTTCGGCCGCTCCTTCTTCAAATTTTCTGGCTCTGCCTGTTAGTCGCAGTGGGAAAAATTTTAGACGCCCTGGCCATGAAAAAAATCACCGTACAAGGCGGCTAGTGTGAAGAGCAGTTCTAAGGCGTCAAAAAACGTCACCTAAGAACTTTTAAAGCTTGCAAAGCAAGCTGTCTTTACACTTAGAAGAATGGGCGGTTTATACCGCATTTGATGTACTTGGAAAGGAAAACGGAAAAAATGAAACTGTACGGAAAATATTTTATGATTCATTTAAAAAGTATCATGCAATACAAGACATCCTTTTTGCTCTCCTGCCTTGGGCAGTTTCTGGTATCCTTTAACCTGTTTCTCGGCATTTACTTTATGTTCCGGCGTTTTTCACAGGTGGAGGGCTTTACTTACAGTGAGGTGCTTTTGTGCTGCGGCATCACATTACTTGAATTTTCTCTGGCGGAAGCCTTTGCGCGGGGCTTTGACACCTTCGGCTCTATTATAAGCCACGGGGAATTTGACCGCATTCTGGTGCGCCCCAGAAATGAAATTTTTCAGGTGCTTGCAAGCCGCATTGAGTTAAGCCGCCTCGGCCGCGTCCTGCAGGCAGTCGTTATGTTTGTATATGGCATTAATGCCAGCCATGTCAGATGGACATTCCAAAAAGCAGCCGTTGTGATGCTGATGCTTTTGGGCGGCGCGGTAGTGTTCAGCGGATTTTTTGTAATTTACGCCTCCATCTGCTTTTTTACCATCGAAGGGCTGGAATTTATGAACATTTTCACGGACGGCGCGCGGGAATACGGAAAGTACCCTGTGAGCATCTATGGAAAAAAGGTGCTGCAGCTTTGTACCTTCCTGATTCCCTACGCTTTGATTCAGAATTATCCGCTTTTGTATCTGTTGGATCGGGGAAAGGCTTATTATGCCCTGCTACCTCTGGCGGCGTGCCTGTTTATGATTCCCTGCCTTGCGCTGTGGAAAATTGGGGTGCGGCATTATGTTTCTTCGGGGTCATAAAAGATATGATATCAAAAAATCTTCTTGTATAAAATTCATTCATTGCATATACCATGAGTAAGAAAGTAAGAATTTCCAACTTTCAATTTATTCGAAAGTCTTAACTTGCCGTTATGTACTGAAACCCTATTCTTATATATTTAGAAGGAGATGCCGTTATGTTAGCTGAATTGCGTCAAAAAGCACAAATTACTATTCCAAAAGAAATCATCCTCAAACTTGGTCTGTCAGAAGGCGATACTTTAGATATTTTTGAAAAAGACGGAGTAATCTGTATAATGCCTGTGGTGGTTTACCCTAAAAAATACCTGAATGAACTCCGCGATGAAATCATTGAAGTAAAATCTAAAATAGCATCCGGGGAGCAACCCGTCTTCGATAATGTGGACGCCCTGTTCGACAAATTGGAGGCGGAATAATGGCTTATGAATTTACTTTAACACCACGTTTTCAAAAACATTTTATCTGGTTTTATGAAGGCGACAAAATGATTATCCTGATGGATGTCGGGCATCACGATATACTAAAACAGTTCTAATATTTCCATCCATATATGGACCTCTTTTCAATCTCTTTCAGGCAAGCAGCCTCTCTTATAGTTAATCGTGTCAATCGAATTTGACACGATTGACACGATTTTGATTCGATTTGACCGGATACTTTCCTAATTTCCATAAAACCCATGGAAAAATGTGCTTCAAACATAAATCACATCGGAATAATTACGTTTCGGGTGCTTTGGATATTCCCCGTCGCAGTATCCCATTGTAACGAATGTCTGCGGCACGTATCCTTCCGGAATGCCCATTTCTTTTTGAATCCGCTTCCCTTTCTCCGTTGCAAGGGAGTTTAAAACTTCCCCGACGATGCAGGTCGATACGCCCTGCTCATAGGCCGCAAGCGCAATGTTCTGCGCCATGATATAAGCGTCCGGCGA
>ERZ779622.1351-NODE-1351-length-10137-cov-3.836640_pt1 | contig 10137 bp, 8 predicted proteins | sample MGYA00514188_ERZ779622 | MGnify/ENA primary metagenome ERZ779622 (study PRJEB29562, sample SAMEA4376702) | mouse gut metagenome | isolation source: Cecum | study: EMG produced TPA metagenomics assembly of the A DSS colitis mouse model was used to assess the...
ACTTGAAGTGGCGGTACTTGAGAGCGCGACGCCCATTCAGATTTTTTTTCATATCTTCATTAAATTCCGCTACGGATAAATGCAGTGCATTTAAACCCACAAAATCAATCCGCACTTCCTCCGCCCGCATCCCTTTACGCTTCAGTTTTTTCATCAATAAATCCGCCGTAAACTGTGCCTTTTCCACGGCGTCCGGCCAGGCAAAGCTTAAGTATGCAACAGCCTTATATCCCGCATGATATCCCAGACTTAACTTTAGTTTTTCAGGACGGGGTTTGCCGTATATTCCGCTTACTCTTACACAGTTTTCCCCATTCTGCGTCAAACAAACCTTTCCGATGTCTACCGTTACGTCCGGAGTATAATAATTACATGGATCGTGTACTTCGTACAAAATCTGTTCTTTTAAAGACTGTTCGCTTATAAGCCCGCCGCAGTCAGGGGCCTTTGTAATCATCAGTTCCTCTCCGGATACCACCGCAATCGGAAAGCCAAGCCGGTCCATATCCGGTACATGGCGCCAGTCATATTGAAAATTGCCTCCGGCACCCTGACCCCCGCACTCCAGCAAATGCCCCGCCATAATTCCCCGCGCCATGGCGTCCAGGTCACCTTGCTTCCAGCCTAATTCATACATAAGCGGAGCCAAAAACATTGCCGAATCGCTGGCGCGTCCCGTAATTACTACATCCGCGTTTTCCTGCAGGCAGGAGACAATGGGTTCATGACCGTAATACACATTTGCATTAACCACATTTTGCAAAACATCTTCAAATCCTCCGCCCAGATCCGAATCGTCCAAATTCGGAAACTCCATGCCTTCCGCGTACAGACGCTTTACCTGATTCAAAACATCGTCGCCGGTTACATATCCGATACGATAACCTTTCATCTTCTTTTGTTCTGCAATCGTTTTAATCTCGGAAACCAATGAGGAAATATTCATCCCCCCCGCATTCGTCACTAAACGAATTCCCCTGCGGTAAGAAGACTCTCCTATGGAACGAAACAAACGAACAAAATCCTTCGCATATCCCAAACCGGGATTTTACATTTTCTGCCGCTGCAAAATCGATAAGGTTAATTCGGCAAGATAGTCACAGGCAATGTAATCTACGGAATCCGTCTCTACCATATGGATAGCCGCATCGTCGCTGTCGCCCCAAAATCCCTGTCCTCCTCCGATTCTGACTTTTTTCATACAAAAATCCTCTCTGCCTTTCATTTAGTATAACGTTGTACTAATTATAAATTACTACCAGCCATATGTCAATCTATTGGAATAAATTGGCCGGTTCCTTCAAGTATTTACTTATTTTTCGAGGCCGGCGCTTCACAGCCCTCTAACACGGGCAGTTCTATCCGGCTTCCTGCTCCGGTTATCACTGTTTGTTCCGCCGTTTTCATCTCTTCCGCCAATGCCCATGGCTCTATGGTATTGGCATGCTGGTGATATTCCGGAAACATACTGGAACGAATTTCGAGACGTAATCTGGAGCCTACGGAAAAACGCCAGAAAACAGGCCATGTTTCCAACTCCAGTACCGTCTCTTCTCCCTGCCGGTACGCCTGCTTTCCATTTGTCATATTGCTATGACTGATACTCATAATATCACCGCGTATATTAAAAATCTCTCCGTTTTTCTTTTCCTCCAGCAGGCGTATTCCAAACGCAGTATCTTCCGCCGTCGTTTTCACAGTTAAATGAACGCGTATCTTTCCGCCTAACCGCAGACTGTTCTCCAAAATCCCGCTTCGAAATATCAGCATTTGTCCTTCGTTTGCCGCTTCCGGCTGTAAACGGCTTCCCCTGCTCCTTTCTTCCGTATACAGCATGGATTCTCCTCCAGTCAGTTTCAGGGGAAAAGCCGGATCATACCGATAAGTCAAACATTGTTCCGTCGGTTCCCATATCCTGGAAAGCTTCCGCTCTGACGTTAAGTAATAGACTTCCCGGTGCTCCGGTTCGGGCATGGACGCGTAATGAAGCCATTGTCCTCCGCCGATCTCATAAAGCATAACTCCTTTCTCTTTCTTTCCGATTCCTTTAAGCTGCATATCCATCCAGCGAAGCACTTGCGCATACGCCTGCGGCCCGGCAATCTCAGCGTCCGGCAAATCATATGCGTCTACGCAGGGTTTCAAATCATGGTTCCATGGTCCAACCAATAGCAGACTGTTCTCACGGACCTTTTCCGGCAAACGATTATATGCACCAAGTATTCCGCTAAGATGATGATCATACCAGCCTCCCGTCAGGCAAACAGGCACCTGAATCTTTTCCGGCGCCACATACAGCTGTCCCCATGTCCCTTCCGTCCAATATGCGTCATCCTTTCTGCAATGTATACACCAGTCCCTGAACCAGGATAAGTCATTTCCCCATAAATCTTTGGATACGGAAATAAAAGGCTTGTAATTACAGCAGTCCGGATAGCTCCCCTGCATTTTTCCGCCCGCGTTCCGCCGTGCCCATTCCGTATAGACATCATGGCGAAACATTCCGTTTCGGTACATCGCGTCATAACGGTCAGACCCTGCATGGGAAATTGCCATGGTTTTTACCTTTTTCGGTAAATCTTCCGCCAGCATCCATAGGGCAAACCCCAGATATGACAGTCCAAATAATCCAATGTCCCCGCACCATGGCTGATCGGTCAGCCATTTTATCAGCATCCTCCCGTCTTCCCTTTCGTGAACAAACGGTTCCCATTTTCCCTGGGATTTGCCAACGCCCCTGCAGAACTGATACCCGGCCGCATATCCGCGGGCCGCCAGTTCCATCGAAATCCTGTCTAATACAGGCTGTTGCTCCTCATAACAGGATCGCTGAAACAAAACCGGAAAATTTCCGCATTTTTCGGGCCGGAATACTTTTGTATATAATCCGCTTCCGTCCTTACCGGAAACCAATACCGACTCTTCATAAATATCAAAAGTTTCCCGCCGCCGGACTGCTTCAAGACTTGCGGTAATTTCCGACAAAATATTATCTGCCATCAGACAACACCTCTTAAGTGAAATTCTTCAATTGTATTATCAGCATATCCAAGCTTTCGTAAAATATCATCCGTATGTTCTCCCAACACAGGAAACGACATTCTTATTTTAGGTCCCGTCTCACTCAGTTTTACAGGATTTCCATTGAGACGCACTTTACCGGCTTTGGGATGATCCACTTCCACAAACATCTGCCTGTCTATACAAAAATGAGGATCGTCTGAAATTTGCTGCAGATTATAAATCGGCCCGGCCGGAATTCCCTGCGCAAGCAGCAGACTGACGCCCTGCTCCACAGGTATGTATGCAGACCACTCTTCCACAATCTTTTTAAATTCTTTGTTATTTTTGACCCGCAGCGGTACGGTCTTATATTTCGGATCTTCTATCAGGTCCGGCCGGTTTAATATTTTTTCACATAATATTTCAAACATTTTCTGATTCCCGCATCCTATCACAATGTAACCGTCCTTTGCCGTAAAAGAATCATATGGAGCAATGGCGTCATAGGAATTCCCATGGCGTACCGGCAGCTCTCCCGTAGCAAAATAACGCTGCCATGCCTGCTCCAGACTGACTATTACAGAATCCACCAGAGAAATGTCTATATACTGTCCTTTTCCTGTCAGTGTCCTTGCATGCAAAGCGGTTAAAACACCGATTGTCAGATTCATTCCTCCCAGAATATCTCCAATTGCATTCCCACAGCGGGTAGGCGGATCTCCTTCCTGCCCCGTAACGCTCATAAGTCCGCCCATAGCCTGGGCAATAATGTCATAACCGGGTCTGTCAGAATAACGTCCCGTACATCCAAAACCTGTTATGCTTCCATAAATCAGCCGGGGATTAATTTCCTTTAACGTTTCATATCCCACGCCAAGACGCTCCATCGTTCCCGGCCGGTTATTTTCCAGCAAAATATCCGCTTTCTTTACCAGCTTCTTCAGGATCTCCTTTCCCTTCTGCGTCTTCAAATTCAGCGTCATTCCCCGCTTATTCCGATTCAGATTCCCGTAATATATGCTTTCACCATTTTGAAAGGGCCCGTAATTCCTGCTGTCATCTCCTTTTCCCGGTATTTCTATTTTAATCACGGTTGCTCCCATGTCGGCTAAAATTGCTCCGCAATACGGACCTGCAAGCACCTTTGTCATATCCAATACAACAACGTCTTCCAATGCATCCCTGGGTTCCACTCGTACAACTCCTTTCTCTTTTGCAAGCCTGTTTTAACCGGATATATCCTTTATATTTGTATAGTACTACGTTGTACTAAATTTGTCAAGCACTGTTTCTACAAATGGAATTGACGCTCCGGCTATTTAAGGGTATAGTAAAAATATATTCAAATAAAAACATTTACAGGGAGGATACCTCGTATGGCAACCATGAAAGATGTCGCCTTAGCGTCCGGTTACTCATTAAGCACCGTATCCATTGTTATCCGCGGCGATGCGGAAAAACGCCATATTCCCAAATCCACACAGACACATATTTATGAAGTTGCGGCATCCCTTGGATATATGCCAAATGTTTCCGCCCGCCGGCTGCGCAAAAATACTTCCCAGAAAAATGTAGCGGTATTTTGGACTACGGATTACCGTTCTGTTCTGGTTTCGCGTTTTCTCCGCGGAATCCAGCAATATATAGCCGATTCCAATTCCGGTGTCGAAGTAACCATCTGTCCCTATACGCCCGATCAGCTAAATCTGTTTGCAACCCCACAGCGTCTCCAGCTTTACAGCGCCGTTATCATTTGTACCGCATCGGATACGGATCTGGCATATATAGAATCCGTATCCTGTCATACGCCTGTTATTTTATATAACCGTACCTCGGATATGTTTTCCACGGTTGTAGCGGACAACGCCAAAATAGGCGCCATGATCGCCGACGCTTTTCATGCGGGGGAATGTAAACGAAGTATTGTCGTAACAGACCGCCAAAATCATTTGTTTACGCAGCACCGGGTGGAGAAATTTCTAAACGCTCTTCAAAAATATGAAATACCTGCAGATATAGTGAGGGTAGATGCAAATACGATTACAGACGGACGTTTAGCCGGAGAACGGCTGGTTTTTCAGCCCGACGTACATTATGGCATTTTTACCACGTCGGACCTGCTTGGTATCGGCGTTTTACGCGCATGTATCAATCGTAAGATTTCCATCCCCGATACGCTGGAAATTATCAGTATCGGTTCACAGGACACGGCATTGTACGATAACCTCGACATTCCGCTTGCCGTTATAGATATCCCGATTCAGCAGATGGGATATCACTGCCTCCAAATTGCCAACGATCTGATAGAACATTCTCTGGATGCACCGGTTCACAAGGTAGTCGAATGTTGTCCCCACTACAACGGCTCCTGCCGATACCGCATGGAAAAAGAAACCTGAACAAAAACCTGCCCGGCTGACTAATCCCGGACAGGTTCTTTGTTTATTTTCTATCTTTCACTCTTGCACACGAATCATAACTTTCATTGTATTTTCCCGATTCTCGTCTATGTACCGGTAAGCCTGCAAATAATCCCGAAATGCAAAGCAGCGGGATATTAAGGGTTTTAAACGAACTTTGCCCTCTCCGGTCAGACGTATCGCATCCACATAATCTTCATGCCGGTACATCCTACTGCTTTTGATATCAACTTCGTGATCGATGACAACGGCAAGATCGATCTGAGCCGGCCCGGCAAATACGGCAATCAATACGATAACGCTTCCCTTTCTGGCATACTTAATTGCCTGTCCCATCGTAACATTATTGCCCGCACAGTCATAAATCACATCCGCCTTATCCGGCCCGAAAGCTTTCAGCATCTCTTCGCCAAAGTCTTTGTTCTTCGTATTCACGCAGATATCTATACCACATTCCTCCGCTTTCTTCAAACGCAGGTCGCTGATATCCGTAATCATAACCTTTGCCGCGCCCATGCCCTTTGCTGTCTGCGCCACCAGATTTCCGATGGGACCGGCGCCCAGTACTGCAATATTCAAACCGGTTACGTCCCCGATCTGCTTTACGCCGTGCACCGCCACAGCCAAAGGCTCAATCATGGCTCCTTCTTCAAACGATACCTCTTCCGGAAGCGGCGTTACCTTGGACGCATCTACGGCAAAATACTCGGAAGCCGCACCGGTAGTTTGAAATCCCATAACCTTTAATTCTTCACATAGATTATATTTTCCGTGACGGCAGGGATGACATTTTCCGCAAAACACCTGAGGCTCTATCGTAACCTTCTGTCCCGTTTTCCATTCCGCCACATTTTTTCCTGTCTCCACTATCTCGCCGGACACCTCATGCCCCTGTGTAACCGGATAAGAGGTAAAAGGATGTTCTCCGTGATACACATGAATATCCGAACCGCAGATCCCAATATTCATAATCTTTATCAGTACCTGATTTTCTCCCGGTACGGGCCGCTGTGCTTCTTCAAAAATAATTTCTCCCGGTTTTGTCATAACCTGTTTTAACATAGATATCTCCTTTCTTGATTTATATTTCGCAATAGTTTTATAAAATATTTTATAAAACTATTAACATTATCTCTTACAATATCTATTTTGTCAATAAATTTTAAAAAACAGGCTTCATTTTCAGAACTGTTCTATAAAACGGCGAAAAAAGTATTTGGCTGCGCCTGCTGCGGAAGCCTCCTTTTTGTAATAGCAATTCCTCAGATAACTGATATCACGGTCAAACAAATTATACTGTAAAATTTTTTCTCCCAATTCTGCCATGTAATCCGTTAGATATCCTCCTACCTCTCCGCCAAGTATGATATCTGTGTCAAAAAACATCCGAATATTAGAAATCAGCATCGCAAGGTTTTCCAGATATTCCCGCCAAATTTTCCCTGCGCTTTCATCCTGCCCGGCTTTTTTCATAAAGTTTTCCAAGGATTCACTCCCGTTTTGGGTCAATACGGCAGCCGAACAATAGGCATCGGCACATCCCTGCTTTCCGCAATAGCATTTCTTACCTCCCGGTCTCAAAATCATGTGTCCAAATTCTCCGGCCCTTCGGTTGTCCCCTCCAAATAACCGGCCATCCATACGGACAGCGCCCCCCAGCGTATGATTCAGGGACAAATATACAGCATTATCCGACAGCCTTGGATCCTCCGCCAGCATCGCCGCATTGGCGTCATTTTCAAAGTGTACCGGCAGCGGCATCCATTGCTCCATCATTTTCAAACTATAATTTTCCACCTGCAGGGCATGGGATTTTACCAGATGTTTTTCTTTCTCGTTTACGATCCCCGGTAATGAAATTCCGATTCCCAACACATTTTTTTCTTTTGCCTCTTCCTGACAAAATTTTGTTACCAGTTCGGACAGCCTGCTTAAATACGGCACTCCCGGCCGGAAGCTTTCTCTGATCCGCTCCTGAAAAACCACTTCTCCGCCCAGATTTACCAATACCATTCCCACATGATTCGCAGTAATATTCACCCCAATCGAATGGCAAAAGCTTTTTCTGAGACTGACGGAACGCGCTCTCCTTCCTCCGGTGGACTTTGCTTCTTCTCCCTCTTCCGCCACTCCTTTCCCAATCAGATCACTGATATTAGAAAGCACGGTCGGCATACTGAGATTCAGCTCCCTTGCCAACTCGGCTTTAAATACACTTTCATGATTCAGCATATAGTTCAAAATCATATATCTTGCGGCATTTCTTTCCATATTTTCAGTTTTACGCTCCTTTAATAAATAATTTTATAAAATAATTGTATGTACAGGCCGCAGATTTGTAAAGAAATTTCGTTAAAAATACCGGAGGCCCAAAGACCTCCGGTATGCCAGGAAATTCAATATGCTTCCATATTAAATAATTTATAACATTTTCTTCATTTCGTCAGCGACAAACTGTACCTTCGTACCCACAATAACCTGTACGGAATTCTTGCCGGGTCTCATAACGCCCGCAACGCCTGCCGATTTAATCTTTTTCTCATCGACTTTAGTATAATCCTTAATTTCCATACGAAGTCTTGTAATACAGTTATCAAGAGAGGTCACATTTTCTTTTCCGCCAAGACCTTCCAGAACAATTCTGGCTACATCCGCATAGTCGCTGTTAGAAAGAACCGCTTTCTTCTCCGCTTCCACGTCGTCATCTTCTCTTCCCGGTGTTTTCAGATTAAATTTAACAATCGCAAACCGGAATACCAGATAGAATACTACAAACGCCGCAAGTCCCAATGGAAGAATCAGCCAGGTATTCGCTGCCGCCGGAAGGGGTGCCGAGAACACAAGGTCCGTCGCGCCTGCCGAAAAACTGAAACCGGCACGGAAACCAAGCATAACGGTAATAACGGTAAAGATTCCGTACAATAATGCATAGATCAGATATAACGCCGGTGCAAGGAACATAAAACCAAATTCGAAAGGTTCGGTAACGCCGCAGACAAACGCACAAACTGCTGCGGAGGCAACAAGACCAATCGCTACTTTTTTCTTTCCTTCCTTTGCCGTCTGAATCATAGCCAGAGCCGCACCGGGGATACCAAACATCATACAGGGGAAGAAACCTGACATATACATACCAAGACTCCATGAAACATCCGCACTGGTATGGCCTGCCCAGAAATGCTTCAAATCTCCGAGTCCAACCGTATCAAACCAGAAAACATTATTTAATGCATGATGCAGACCGGTAGGAATCAACAATCTGTTCAGGAATGCATAAATACCTGCGCCTATAGGGCCAAGACCTACAATACCGTTACCAATTGCAAGCAGTACGCCGTATACAACCGGCCATACAAATAACAGAATGGCTGCAACAATTATAGAGAACACGCCGGAAATAATTGACACGCAGCGTTTGCCGCTGAAAAATGACAACCAATCCGGAAGCTTGGTGCTCTTAAACTTATTGTAACATGCTGCTCCGATAATACCGGAAAGGATACCAATAAACGGATTGCTGATCGCGGAAAACGCCAGCGTCTTATTGGCATCATCTGCTATGGAAGGCATTAAAGTCGTAACTGTGTTTACATTCAGCAGATTGGTAATCATCAGCCATGATGCAAATGCGGCAAGACCTGCCGTTCCGTCGTGATCATCCGCCATACCGACGCCGACACCGATTACAAACAAAAGAGCCATGTTATCAATCAGCGCGCCGCCTGCTTTTACCAGAAAGAATCCGAACAAATTCAAAAATCCGGTAATTTCGCCGCCCTGCATGGTTGCAGGACAACATGCATATCCGATTCCCATCAAAATACCGCAAATCGGCAGACATGCCACGGGAAGCATTAAGGACTTCCCTAATTTCTGTAAAAATTTCATAAGATTTTACCCCCTTATAGGTTATTTGCCAGCCCCGCCCTGGCCGCGGAACTTAAACATTCATTGTATATTCTATGAGCCGATGCCCATGAACATCCTATTTATTTATAATAATTATGCAGTTTTCTTTTGTAACTTCTGCCGGCTCCTGCGGTGTGATTTTTGAAAAATCATCGGAATTGCAGATAACTACCGGTGTAATTATGTCAAATCCTTCTTTTTTTATTTCATCCAGGTCTGCCTCCAGCAGCAGATCGCCGGTTTTTACTTTCTGTCCTTCCTGCGCGTGAATCGTAAAATTCCGCCCGTTCAGTTTTACCGTGTCAAGCCCGACATGAATCAGAATCTCCACACCTTCATCAGTTGTCACCGCAACGGCATGACCTGTGGGAAATACGGTCGTAACAGTTCCGTCTGCAGGTGCGCAGATGCTCCGATCCGAAGGTATAACCGCCGCTCCCTTTCCTAAAATCTCATCGCTGAAAGTCGGATCGCTTACGTCGTGAATACTGACAAGCTTCCCTGCGACCGGCGACACCAGCCTTATCCCTTCGTCTTTACCGAATAATCCCTGAAACAATTTCATATTGTTGCTCCTTTCTAACGTATGTACAAATCGTTTACCCTTTTGACATTCAGAACAAGATAAATTTTTTCTTCTTCCGTCATGGAACACTGATACGTCTCTTGTATATAATGATTAACCTTATCTACTAAAATATACTCGTCGGGATAATTTTCTATCACAAACTGATACAATTGCCTGTCGCTTCTGCCGCGTAACGGTTCCTCCGTAACGAGTCTGCGCGCCAGATGTTTGATATTA
>ERZ779622.1352-NODE-1352-length-10129-cov-11.166567_pt1 | contig 10129 bp, 5 predicted proteins | sample MGYA00514188_ERZ779622 | MGnify/ENA primary metagenome ERZ779622 (study PRJEB29562, sample SAMEA4376702) | mouse gut metagenome | isolation source: Cecum | study: EMG produced TPA metagenomics assembly of the A DSS colitis mouse model was used to assess the...
GCATAGTCTTAGGGGACCAGCTTCATCAAATAGATTTGCATGGTTCTTCATTACCATGTATTTCTTGTTTGAACCATTGTATTGTTTTAGCTGCTTGCTGAGCAGATCACAAGTCAATGAGCGAAGCTCCGGGTCAATCATGTTCCATGAGTCAAGACAATAAAATGATAATCCGTTAAAGAACATGTCCCTCCAGTTAGTCTCTAGAATATGAAGCGCATACATGTATGCCTGTTCATTCCCTTGAAGTTTTATTAAATAATAAGAAACAATACGAAGTTCATGAATGCTCCAAATACTTGTTTCTTTATTTTCTGTTTTAGCATTCTCTATGACTTTCTGCATAATTTCATCAATAGTCTGTTGAGAAGCAATAACAGTTCTGTCGGTCATCATGCGTACCTCTATTTCCTGCAAGGTACGCATATTGCGACTGATGGCCAACTCAGTCTGATGGTCAACAGTACGTTCTGCAAGCAAGTGGAAATCTTGCAGAAGATCTTTGTTAATATTTAGAAGTGCATAGATGTCTTCCATTATTGTTTATGTATAAAACGTTTATTTGCTATATCCTCCAATTGCTTTTCAGCATTGGTTCTTACTCTGAACTCTACACGTCGTGATAAATCCTTATCTTCCTCGCCGTTCATTTTCAGTATCAGGTGGCTTGAAGAAAGTCCGTTTGCTGTTACAAGGCCTTTAAGCCACTCTTCCAAGTCGTCAGACATAAGACTAAAGCAATATTGTAACACGGCTCTTGTTCTATCCTGAGAAAGTTCCATGTTTGAATAATAGCCTCCGTTGCTGTTGGTGTGGCCTTCAATACGAATTTCTTCAATATTATCTCGGTATTCATCACGACTAAGTACGGCTATATATCTTGGGAAAAAGTCATCAAGAATATTCTTAAACTTAGGTTTCAGCAAGGACTGTCCTTCATCAAAAAGCATTGACGGTTCTTGGAAACGAATGCATAAAGTCGAGTCTATTGTAGCCCTCCAAACTGCAAGATCATCTTTGAACTCCTGCTGCAGATCGATGTAAAGTTGTGTTTTGATTTGGTCGTATCTTTTCACAATTTCCTCGTCTTGTTCTGCCTTTTCTTGCACTTGAAGGAGCGCTCCCATCAGCAGCAGTATAAAGATGAACAGAAGACTGGCCATTAAGTCACCTGTGGAGAGTGCAAAGGCATTCTCATCTTTACTTTCGTATTCTGTACGTTTCTTCTTCATTATCGTTTATTACGTGTAATTGTATCGGTCAACATTTCTGTAACTTCATTCTGTCGTTCAATAGCTGAAGCAAGCGCACCTGTAGTTTGGGTTAGGCTCGTAGTGTACTGAGCAAGGTATTTGTCAGTACTTTCTTTTATTGTTCGGCTGTATTCAGATAACCCGTTCTGTAACTGAGTAAAGATAGTTCCAAGTCCTTGTTTGATAATCTCAAACTTTTGGACATAATCCTCTGATAACTGACCTGAGTCTCTTAACATTTCAGTTACCTGATCAATACCCCTTTGGCTCATGGTTTGAAGTTCTGCAAGCCTTGTAGCATAGTCGTTCTGTCCTTTGTTGAACAGTTCTGTCGCTAATTTCATGTCACCAGATATTGTACGTAGATTACTTGTGCTTATCGTTATTTCTCCCTGAGCCTGTCTGAAGCCATTCATAGTTCCTGAAATGTACTCGTTCATCTTCTCCAAACGTTCCAATCCAATATTGAAACTGTCAAGCAGTCTTTTTGTCTGGGATGTAGTATCTTCCTGAAGTGCGATTAGGTTGGCTTGTTTACTATTTACATCATCAGTGATTGACTTGACGGATTCTGTTACAGAAGATGATAATGTACTGATAGTTCCAGTAAGGAATGTGCCCATCTTGTCCGCAGCATCTGCCAGTTTGCTTACCATCTGGTTACTTTGCTCTTGGGATGATTGTGAAATACCAGACATAACTTCTTTAACTTCATTAATGGCATTACTGATAGCACCAGTAGCAAATGTAATTTGTTCTTGCATTTGTCTCATTGCCATAGAATTAGTATTGGCAGAGGTATTGGATATTTCCGAAATGGAATGCTTAACTTCTTCAATTGTAACTTGTAATGTTGCTGAAATATTTTCCATGTTTTTCGGAAAATCGGCCATAGCTTGGGTTGCAGAGCCTAACTGATGAGCCAAATTTTCTAATTCTGTTGTAGCCGATCCGGAAAGTCCTGAACTAAACTCATTCATAAGTAATTTCATGCTTTGCTTCAGTTCATCCACAACTCTCTGCATCATGTCGCTTGCCGGAGAAGATACAGTTTTCGCCATTTGATCAATATGTTCAACAACGGTTTTAGTGGTTGCATCGACACTTTCCATTAACGGAAGAATTTTTTGTTGCATCTGTCGTGAGAGAGTCTCATCAAATCCTTGATTAAGTTCTATAGCCAGGTCAGTAGAGAATGATTTTAGAGCTTTTGTTTGCTGGGCGTTCTCAGAAAGAATTTCTCGTACAGCGTTGGCCACAGGTATGATAACTCCAGATTCGTTTGTGTATGATAGTTTTCCACTAAGCTCATTAAAGGAGTCTTTTATGGTATTGGTTTGTACCTGAAAATCGGACTTTAGTGCATTGTAAAGTCGGTCAATTATATTCTGCTGATTAAGATTGGCCAATGCTATGTCATCAATATAATAAAGGGCATCTAGCTTTTCTGTCAGTCCATTTACGTTTTTATACAATCTATGTCTTAATGATTTATCTATAAATGTAAATACAATAGACAGAAACATACCAAGAAGAGATGTCAGGAACGCTGTGCCCATACCATTCAATAATCCCTGAATACTTTCATTGATTTTATCTGTGTTACTACTGTCAAATCCTTGAATACCCAAAGTTAAGCCAAGGAAAGTGCCAAGAAGTCCTAAACCGACAAGCGTACCTGATGCTGTATCAAGCATACGTAAATTTACCTTGTTGCATTTACACACGCTGTTGTCATATATAAATTCAGATGCAGGTATATTTGACTTTTTCCCGTCTTTTGTATTTACGATAATAGTTTTTTCATATTTTTCCCCAAGCGAAGCTATCTTGGAATTGTTTAATGAATCCAAGATATTCTCACTATTAACAAGTTTTACTAAAATTTCCTTGATGCTATAAAGTTTTCTTTCTTCAAAACAAAAGAGTAAGAAAACCAATATAATTACTGCACCAGATGCTAATGTTATAATATCAGACATGTTATTTTTTATTTGCAGATTCTATTGTTATTATTTTATTAATGTTTATTCTATCAGATTTTTATTATATAAAGTAAATATCCGTTCTTGGCAATTCGAGAACTATTATGATATTCGTTTAATCAAACACTATGACATCGTCAAGCATTATTTTCCGAGTATCATCACCAACTACATAGGTTAGCTCGGTGTTGTCATCATACTTTTTGGGAAGCATAATCATACAATTCCAGTATGACGTGTTCGAGATGAGAAAGCCCGGATCTATGCAAAACAATTTAGTTGGAGTATCTTCGAACTCATCGGATTCTTCCACACCAATGCAGACAATGGCGTGTCCGAAATTCTGATTATTAAAAGAAATCCCTAAAATTGCAGGACTATTCTGATGAATATTGTCGTAAATGCGGTCAATATAATCTTTCCGAATAGCTGTGGCTTTTATATTGAAGTCGGATGTATTACTAATTTCCTGTGCCATAGTTTTAAGATTCCACCCGGACATATTCATACCGCGTTGTTCTAGAAGTTTGCTAAGAAATTTTCCTTTCGGACTACGCTTGTCCACATTTCCGGAGTATGAATTTACATCCTCAATGTTGATTTGCTGAAGGCACATCAAAGAGATGATTGTACTATAAACAGCGCATGCACCGTCAAGACTTCCTTGGTGCAGGGCTATACTTTTTATGCTGCCATCAGCTTGTGTCGTTTTTACTCCTGTTCTATAAAGTCTCACAGAAGGAATGATTGTTATTGTTGCCATATATATTCTCCTTTCGTATTGTTATTTTATCAGAATAGGCCTACATTATCTCTCAACCAACGTAATTCCTTTTCAATGCTTGGATTATTTAAACCTAAACTTTGCGCTTTTTTAAGGCTTTGAAAAGCCTCTCTATACCGTCTTACAGACGAGAGTGCCATACCCATATTTGAATAAATCTGAGCGTCTGTAAATGGCGTATTGGGAATGTATGGTTCATTCAAAGCTTTTTGGAATGCATCTATTGATTCTGTATATAACTTTTGCCTGTAGTAGTGAACTGCTTGGTTAAAATACACAGTTCTGTTACCTGAAAGTTGTTTATACCATTTCAATCGCATTCCTACTTCCATATGTTCAATATCGATAATTCCGGTTCTATCATTTGGTTTTGTAAAACCACATTTTTCAGCAACTCTCTGAGAAGGCTCATTATCCATACTAATATCCAAGATTACTTGTTGGAATGAAAAGTTTTGTAGGAGGAAATTCGTTAGTCCATTCAATGCTGATGAAGCATAACCGTGGTGTCGATGAGAGGGATGAACTGCATACCCTACATTCCACACAGGCATATTAGTTGTTCGGTTCATGACAGGTTCTGCTGAGATAAAACCAACCTCTTCACCATTATTATTGAAAATGATAAAGTTTAATGACTCTCTTTGGATATTTGCATTAACAATATATCTGCAAAAGGCCTTTATGTTTTCAGCATGATCTTTACGTAAAACATAGTATTTCTTTACGTCTTCGTAGCGGAATAGTTCTTCTATAAACCAAACATTATTTGAGTTCACGGGTAACAGAGAACAAATTCCACATTCTATTATATTTGGTATTGCCATATTAAATATCTTATAATTAGGTGTTTATTAAGGTTATTTGATTTTCTGTAAAACGTCTCCGAACTTAGCATAATTCACTGTGACACCATCGTCAAGATTGAAGCTGATGGCCTGCTCTGCTACAACCTGCAAACGTTCGTGATATTCACGACATTCATCCAATTGCTTCTGAAGCGTTTGGAGCTGTTTGCTTTCTTTAGTCGTAAGTTCTGCCCGACGCAAGTCAAGTTTGTTGATTTCCTGTTCCAGATGTTCAATGAAGGGGAGGAGATATTTTGCTCGGATGCGCTCAACTGTATAGGCATTCATACGGTGCATGTAAGCTATTACTTGGAAGGAACCTTTCTTTGATGCAAATAGCCAATAGATTGGACGGTTCTGATACATCTTTTTATGGTCTTTCCAAAAGTCCTTTACGAAATATTGCTCTATGGTCTTACCTAAACATTGCTCCACGTAGTTAAGATTCTCCACATGAAGTTCTTCACCCAGTACCACACGTAGGAAATCAGCGAAACGATATGATGCGTTGTCACTGAATCCGCAATCATTTGCCATCAGCGGCATAATGCCGTCGTCATCAATTTCCCAAGACTGTCCGTTAAATGTGTAAGAAGCAGTTTCCTCATCAGTAGGATTGGGGTGAGCGATATGCAATCCTTGCTTATCAAGACGATAGCGTCCCAACATACAACCTACAGCAAAGCTAATAAGTTGCTTCATCAATACTTCGTCGTTCCAACTGAGACTGTCATCTGCAATATTGATTTCTCCTTGTTGCAGAATGGTTATCTCAGAGAGTGTAACATCTGGTGTAAGCTCATCTTGCAGACCGTATATGTCAATGAACTGACGGTTGAGCTCTTCTTCGTTCTCGTGAAGCTGCATGAAGAGGTGTTCCCACTTTGTCTTGTATTGCTCCATACGCCATTTCAGACTGCCAAGTTGCGGTGCGGCAGGATTGATACAGATGTGTTTGTCTGTTTCTTTTTCGTGCAGCTTTTCCTCGTGGCGGATATTGTCGATATAGGTGTTCTCGTTTACAGCTAATAGGGGATTAGTTTCGAAGTCCCATGAGGTTTCATGATTGTCCCAATCTTGTTTGGAAATGTTGATGTTTTGTTGAACACAATGATTTATATAATCATTATTTTTTCCTATATATGGTACTTTGAAAGAATCTCCAATTTGAAAAGATAGAGTTGGACATAATATAAATAGCAATTGCTGCATAACCTTTGAGTTTAGGAAGCCCAAAATATACTCCTTCTTTTCTTGTGGGAAGCAAGAAGGGCCATTACAGTCAAAGATAAATCCAGGTTGTAATATCCTTGCATAAAATAGATTTGAACCAATTCTTGGAAAAGTTATTCCATCTGTGAAATAATATCCGGGATTTCTTATAACAGCAGGTTTAAATGATTTTAATATTTCTCCATCGTTATACCAATCAATGATGTTTTCACTGAGGCTCAAACCGTACCAACGTCTAACATCTCCACCTTTATTATATGGGAACCATTTTAATCTGGATCGAGCCGCTGACGCGGCATTTTCGAAGCCGAAGCCTATACGGCTTCGGCTGACCTCGAACCAGCTGCGGAGAAATCTCGCATTGTCAGCAGTTTGCAGCCCAACACAGGGGCTGGCAACTGCTGACAATGCGAGATTTGATGTAAATATTTTTAAGATATTGGGTGAAACCCAATAACCAATCGGACATCCCGGGATTTTCTCAAAGTTAGATTGAGGGACATTTGGGTAATACACCTTGGCTGTATGTTCCTGCAATGCCTGGAGGAACATATCTTTCTTCTCTGCGCAATTCTTACCATCTACCAGTCGGAAATACACACCACCTTCATCAGACTTATTTTTAGCTACAACAAAGGAAGTGTTTTGCACCACCTCACCACTCAGCTCATCGAAAGTTCGAGGGCCCAAGTGAAGCATGTTTTCAATATGATAGTTCTTGAGTAAAGACGTGCGTAGTTTTTCGAATGAAGAAAGGAACATCCAGCTCTGCATGTTAATCATGCTATATTTGCCGTTGTCTGCAAGTCTGTCAATAGCCAACAACATAAAGGTGGAGAATAAATCTCCTTTGCCTTCTTCATAATTTGCCTTCACATACTTACTCAGCACCTCATTCATGTTGCCACCACCCATATACGGCGGATTCATTACCAAAGCGTCATACTTCTCCGTCAAAGCCAAAATTAGCTCAAAAGCTGGAAGTTGCAAGCGCACGGCATCGGGCATAATCTCTTGATTGCACCAGTAATCAGTAGTCTGTTTAACCAGTAATCTTGTGCTGTCGCTAATGTCGAATTTCATGATAGAACCCAGCGAGTCTGCATTATGCATCAGTTCAAAGCAAGCGGCAAGTTCTTCATTTTGTGAAGAAGTGTTCTCTCCCTGGAAATAAAGAGAAAGGAAATCATTTAAGTTTTCATCCGTTTCTTCATTCCATGGTTTCGGCATGGTCAGTATATTCGGCAAGCAATGCGCATCAGCAAAAGATGAATCCTTTTGGCATGCTTTCAACAAAAGGGCAAAAGTTGCTAATTGTTTTGCACGATTATCCAAGTCAATACCTGTAAGGTTATGACGGAAAATGTTTTCAATGGCTTCACCACGGCCATAGCCTTCAGCAATATAAAGGTCATAAAACAAGTCGAAGCACTCGTTTAGAATGTGTCCAGAACCGCAGGCCAAATCGGCAACCTTCAGGTCGGTAAGCTCGTTGTATTTCAGTAAATTTTCTGGAGTCGGTTTTTCTGTCTGGTTCACTAAGTATCGCCACTTCTTTTGAAGTGTTGTTTCATAGGGATTATTATCCAGATAGATGCGACCCACTGTGTTCTGCACCATATATTTCACTATCCAATTGGGTGTGAATATCTGTGTAGCTGCCGGTATTTCGTCAGCCTCGAATTTTCCTTTCTTTGCAAAAACTTCGTCTTTACGCTCTGATATATAGAACTGATAGAGCCAACCAATTAGTTCCGGAGACTGAAACTCTTCATCGGTAATAAATTCAGTATGGTTCAGCATATCCATGAATTTACCTTTAGCCAGAATATCGTTCGGAAGAAGTAGCTCGGTATAGTCGGCCATAGAACCGAAACACTGATTGAGGATGGGATTATCGTGACACCAAGCAGTAATAAGCAAGGCAAACTGTTCTGTTACCTTTGTATCGTCATCCAGTAGTTCTACAATGCGCTGGCGAATGTCTTCTTTCATCTGAGGAAGATGTCCTTGGCGCGCTTCGTCCACAATAATCGGGGTACGTGCAGCATCAGCATACTGAAGTACAGGAGAACAGAGATTATTCTTCTGCAGAATACGAATGGCACACAGACGGTTGAACCACGTATAGGCTGCCTCCTCATACACTTCGTTGATGCCTTTTTGCTGAATACGATTATAGAGGGACATCCACTGATGGTAGAATCCCTCTGTATAAAATTGTCCGTTCCAAAGAGTACCTCCTTGCATCAGTTGTGGACGGTGCTCTTCAGCTACATTACCTTTCTTGTTGAAGCCAAGTGTAGTTATCTTAGCTGCAATGCCGGCTTTTAATATATTGCGAGCTTCGGTAGCGAAGCGTTTTATTCTATTGGTGTCCATATAATCTATTGGTAATCTTTATTTAATAATCATCACTCCGTCATGGTCGACAAGCAGACGTTCAATCTGTTGACGCAAACCTTCAAGATAACGGTCTATGTCTTCTTCGTTCGTAATAGGCAACTTTGTCCTTGTTTGCAATGATGCCTGGCGAATTCTCTTTTCTCGTACAGGAGGTGTTGGAGGATCAACTTCATCATTGTCCTTTTTAGTAGGCTTAGGAGGAATATACGACATAATCTTGTTCACCTGCTCCTGATAGAATACATCGGTAAGGATATTGTTTCTCAGTACCAGGATATTTGTTGGAGCAGTTTTAAGCTGTATGGTTGCTTCACGGTCGGAAAGTACACTTGCCGGGACATTCTGCTTCTCGGCCACTTGTAACAGATAGTCAAAAATATCGTTATAAGCCGCTTTAATTTTATCGCGAAGTTGATTTCGCACATCGTCCAAACTGCCGGAAAGCTGATTCCTCAATTTTATATAGCCACGGAATGTGTTACCCATTGGCCAAGGGTCATCCTTCACTTTTAGGAACTCATCAACAGCTCCTATCATCTCTTCCGGAACAAATGAGAAGTTATATGTATTCTCATCAGCGAACTGTATGAGCTGTTTATAGGTAGAGAGTTGATCATGGGTAAATTGTACCACCTCTTTGCATTTGTCGGTAAGCATCCTGGCTTCATCCTTTGATGAGATGATGAGATTGAAGAATTTCAACGGATCACGTTCATCAAGCCATGATTCGAAGAGATCTATGGCCTTACGGATTGGTTCCACAAAAGGATAAGCTATAATCTGTTGTTCTATGTCCTTATAGCCTTTTATCAATTTGGACAGGCTACGCTCACTCTCTATGTCACGACACATGCGGAATAGTTGGGTGCTGTCTGTAGTTGTCGGAGCGGAAGAAATACCGAATATTTCCTTCCAGGCAGCTATGAATTTCTGAATTACCTGCGGTGAAATGACCTGTGCCTGACGGAGTGTAAACTTATTACTCTCTGTCACAATACGGTTGGCCACTGTAGACGTTTCTACATTGGGATTATTGGCGTAAGCGTAGTCACGGTTGTGACGACGTACCAGTTCATTAATCACATAAAGGGTACAGATATTGTCCCATCCATATGGAGCTTTTGAGAATTTGGTAAGCACATCAGTCACATTTACCTCTGCAAACTGTTTATTAAGATAGATTTCCACTTCGTGTTCAGCATCTGTAAGAATCGCCCCCATACCTTCGTAATCGCCGGGATTCACATTACGCAGTATAGCTTTCTTCAATTGTTCTGTAGTGCGTGGAATACTTGGAGAATCAACGAGATTTGCTTTAGGGTAGATTCCTGCCAAATGCTTCTCGATGGCAACACGATAACGGTCATTACCTCGTTTCTGTCCAAGCTCTGCTTCGTCAATCACATATAGTCCGGAAACAATAGGACAGGTATCAAGAATCTTTTCAAACTCTTTTTTAATAAGTCCTTCGTAAAGTTCCTCGGCTCGCTTGGCAAATTCTTTACGAGTATTGGCATTATCCTCGTTTGGGACGGGAGTGGACATATAACGTTCTGCCTGACAGTACCAGTAAAAGGCGTTGTACAAACGTCTGTTCTCACGATATTGAGGACCTACATA
>ERZ779622.1354-NODE-1354-length-10123-cov-13.032280_pt1 | contig 10123 bp, 8 predicted proteins | sample MGYA00514188_ERZ779622 | MGnify/ENA primary metagenome ERZ779622 (study PRJEB29562, sample SAMEA4376702) | mouse gut metagenome | isolation source: Cecum | study: EMG produced TPA metagenomics assembly of the A DSS colitis mouse model was used to assess the...
TGATTGTTCCATGACTGTCGGTCTGCCTTACCTCGACTTCACACTGGCTTTTCTGTTCCAACACAAGCCACTGGTATTTATCGTTTTCTTTCGTAAATACAGTCTGATGCGCATTGGAGTGTGTCTTGCTACGGATATATTTGTCGGCGGTACTGTAATAGTCCAAAATCTGTTGTTCCTGCTTTTTATTCATGGTCTTTGCCCTCCTGTGATATGGATTGATATGATTGATTGGTTTCGGTGCTTATATATGATTTTTTCTCGTTACTTGTCGGGAGTTTGAATTGCGGAATATCATTGTTGGGTATTTCTCCGCTTGGGGGAATAGGAGTTCATTTCATACGGTAATTACCGCATGAAAAAAGACTATAACCGATACTGTCATAGCCTTTTAAGGATTGAGGAAGTCCCTTTTTTATTTGTATTTGTTTGTCGCCCCTCCGCACTATCCAACATCGGTGGCACAAATCGTAGCCGACACATCTTCCCTGTGCATCAACTGATAAAGCACATCATACTGCGCTTTGGTGTCTGCCTTGACCTCATATCGCCAGTCCTCCGGTTTTACGGGAAGGCTCTCATAAGTCCATTTCTTCCACTGTTCTCCGTAGCTTTCCGGCTGTGCAAGCTCCACCAGATGCCCCACGCACCAGCTCACAAGATAACCGTTCCCCTCCATGTATCCGTCTTTACTTTCTACTGCACCGATTACTTCTGCGATGCTCCTTGCAACGCTTGGTTTTTCTGCTATCACTAACTGCATTTTTCTTTTCCTCCTGTCAGTTCAATATCACATTCCACTTCGTTCCCCCATACATCAAACCCGTCCGCTTTTCTCCGGGCAAAAAGTTCTATCTTTGGCACACTGCCCATAAGCTGGTTAATCCTGTGATGCACCTCTTCCGGCTTTCTGCTGTGTTCCTCTATATGCGATACCACCACCTGATGCACCCCTGCACTGACACGCTTCGGTCTGCCCTTTGTTGCCAAAATGCACAGTTCCACGTTGCTGCGTGTCCAGTAACCCATGCCCCAAAAGAGCGACGCACTCTTTTTATTCTGCTTTACCCATACAAACGCCACTGTCTTATAAGTAAATCCCCATGCCTTTATCACTTCCAGACCTTCCAAAAGGCAGGGGAATGTTACCCAGAGAAATAAGGCACAGTCCCTGTCTGCAATGCCAGCTACCGGAAGCGCCTTAATATCTTCTATATTCATTGTGGGATAATGGCTTTCTGCGCTTCTTCCCGCACCCTTTTTGGAATATACTTTATAATGCCAAGGGGGATCAGCCAGAATGACTGAATATTTCTTCTCTCCCATACTGCCGGTTACTCCTCCTCACTGTCCTCAAAGAAATCATCTTCCTTATCGTTATCTTCCTCCTCATCATCGTATTCTTCTTCCTCGTCCTCCTCATCATCGTCCTCGTCAAGAAATTCCTCTTTCTTTCCTTTGACAACCTTGAAATAATAACCTCCGCCAATGGCTGCAACCGCTGCAATCCCAAGAATGATATAAGTCGCTGCCGGATTTTCCTTTACCGGCTCCGGTTCGGGTTCTTCCACAGCTTCCCCGCTGCCATCCTCTGTCGCTTCCTCCGTTGGTTCTTCTTCCTTTTCCTGTCCCTCTCCGTTATTATTGGGAAGTGCGCCCTCTGTTACGGGGATTGCGGACTCCAGCGCAGCGGAATTTTTCGGCAATGTTTCGCTGTTGTCCGTTGTCACGTTCAGAAGGTCATTTTCCGTAACTTCCGTCAGGAAGTAAACCATTTCTTCCTCCCCGTCCCGGTCAATCACAAGATAGAACACTTTTTCTGATGCGGTCTGTATCGTGTAAAATTCCTTCCCTTTTTCGCTCTTTTCACTGTCACCGGATTTTTCCCCTTTCTCTGATGCCGCCGCTTCTGCTTTGGCAGCTTCTGACAATGACTGCTTTTTCTGTTCTGCCGGACTTAATTCAGATACGGTGTTACCGTCACTGTCCGTTTTGGTATGCTCCGTTACCTGTGCGGTGGCAGAGGAAGGCTTGGTTGCCTCTGCATTGACCGGAAGCTGCTCTGCCGGGTTCTTCTCGCTGCTGTCCTCTTTTTCCGGATCGGTGTAATAAGGGTTTGCGGTCTTATAGACCTCTGACATATTCCCAGCGTTATCCATAGCAGAAATGGTAAAATACTGATACCCCGCATCAAACTGCTGCAGGCGGATATTCAAAACGCCATTCGTAAGCTCTGTAAACTCATACCCGTTCACATAGACTGCTTTGATGCCGGAATCGGTATCATGCGCCTGTACGCTTAACAGACCGTCACTGACCGCAGCGTTTAAGGTAGGCTTTGTAAAATCAAAGCACCTGATGTAGCGGTTTTTCTCATAGGTCTTGCCCTTCTGGTCTGTCACAAGCACATAGACGGTTGTGTTTTCCGAAATCTCCACATACATATCCTCTGTGATGTCCGTCCAGCTCCCGTTCTGTGCGATTTTCGCCTGTACGGTCTTTATGGTGAAATTGCCGGAATGTGCCACATCTTCTACGGAAATGTGTACTTTCGTGGTGTCATTGTGCCACCCTGTCGGCGTGGTGATTGTGATTTTTACATTCGGATTCACATATCCGCATAAAGTGTAATCCCCTTTGCAGACCTCACAGTCCTTATCAAAGGAATACTGTGTGCATTTTTCCCCGCAGGTACATTCCGGCTCCGGAATTTCATTTCCCGATACCGTTTCACTCTCTGTTTCGCCTTCATCTCCGGATTCTGTTTCCCCGGTATTCTCCGTCGCTGTTTCCGTTTCTGTGCTTCCCTCCGCTGATGTTTCACTGCTTTCCTCTGTGCCTGTATCCTCTGCATGGACATCTACCGTATTCCCGCTGTTTGCCATAAATGCCCCTATGGGCATACAAAACAGCACCGCCGATAAAAACAGCGATACCAGTGCCTTAACTGATAACTTTTTCTTCATTTTCCGCCATCTCCTTCTTCTTTTCTTTTTCTGCCAATAACTGCAAAATCTCGTCCTCACTCAATTTGATAAGTAATTGCAGCTTTTCGGACGAGATTTTATTCTTTTCGATAATATCCATTTTTTCGGCTCTTTCCGCCATGCGCTTCTGTTCTTCCAAGTCCTTCTGCTTTGCCTGCAACGTTTCAAGCTGCGCCCGCACTTTGGAAAGCTCCCTGTCAATGCGTTCCTTTGTCATAAATCCCTCCTAATTCAATCTGCCAAAACTGTAAAAGTGGCTCTGCCAGTACGACGAATTGATGCTTGCGTAACTGATCGGATCGCCGCAGTGTATCATCACTCCGTTTCCACAGTAAATCCCTACATGGCTGACCGCACCTGCCGAATTGTAAGTCCCGGTAAAGAAAATAATGTCCCCCGCTTTTGCGTCTGATGCCGGAACCGGAGTACACTGGTCATAAATACCCTGTGCGGTAGTTCGTGGAAGATTGTGTACGCCGCTGTTGGTAAATACCCAGCAGACATAGCCGGAACAGTCAAAACTTGTTGCCGGGGAAGAACCGCCCCATACATAAGGGTAGCCGAGATATTTTGCAGCTTCCTCCATAAGCGCCTGCACCGATGCGTCATCATAGGCGTCCGGCGGTACTGCATTTCCCGGCGCACCGCCCGGTGTTTCACCGTACAATGTACCCTCGCCCACATCAAAATAAAATAACGGATTATAATACTCCCCGTTGTATAAACATTCGATATGCAGGTGGCTTCCTGTGCTGCTCCCGGTATTCCCTGTCGTGCCGATGACCGTCCCTTTGGTTATTTGCTGCCCCGCACCCACGCTAAGGCTGTCCATATGGGCATACTTGGTTGTGTAACCGTCCTTTTCAATCGCCACATAATTCCCATAGTGGCTGTCATAAGCTGCCGCCGTCACTGTACCGTCATGCGCTGCATAAACGGTTGTGCCTGTCGGCACTGCGATGTCCACGCCCCTGTGCAGTTCCTCGTTCCCTGTGCTTGGATTTTTGCGGTATCCGTAATAGCCTGACACATAATAATACCAGCAAAGGTCAAGCGGCGAAGCAAACTCCTGAAGAAGTCCGCCCGTTTCCCCGTACATGGCAAAAATCTCTGCCTGCTCCGTATCCATTTTTCCGGCAACAAGGCTCTCTAACGGTATAACTGTAAGCGTCACTCTGAGGATACTGACCTCGTATTCCTCCTCGCTTTCCTCCCCGGTGTCCGGATCAGTGACCGTCCTTGTCCTCGTTTCCGTATCCGGTGTGAGCGTCAGCGTGTACATTTCATCAAAAAGCGCCTGTATCTCACTTTCCACTTCATCTGCGGTAAATTCCGTATGTACAGCGGATAAATAGCTGATAAGGGTAAACGGGTTATGCCCGATTTCCCCAAGATTGTAAGAATATTCATCATATCCCGGATAATCCGTTTCCACCCGGTCAATCTCATTCTGCAGGTCAAGCTCCAGCCGGGTAAGCTGCAAATCTGCGGCATCAATCTCTTTCGGCTCGCTTAAATAACTCGCCGCTAAAATCGTGGACTGTGTATCCGCAAACATCGCCCCACAGGACGATACGGAAACCATAATCATCATAAGAAGCAGCGCCATGATGCCGAAGGTTATAAGCAGACCTGCATTTTTACGGGCAAACTCCTGTAACTTCCTCGCCACAGTGATCGTACCGTTTTTTGTCTTTTTAAACGCCTGCTCCGCCGCCTTTGAAGTGGCTGCTTTCTTCCTTGCCTTGATGTACTCCCGCTTGATGCGCTGTTTCTGTAACCGCTTCCGCAATGCCTTCTTCTGCATCTGCGGGTTTTCCTCCAAGAATTTCTGATACTGGAAATTCACTTCTTTTTTGAACTGCTTCTTTTCCAGCTTCGCCACCTTCGCCCGCTGTTTCTGTTCTTTCCCTTTAATCTGCCTTTTGACAAAACCGAATAATTCCTCGCTTTTCTGTTCCGTTTTATGTGCGCCCTCCACAGCGGAATTTTCTTTCTCCGTTTCCGCTATTTTGCCATGCACGAAATTCCGGCTTTCATTCTGCACCCTGCGCATGGTGGATTTGGATATGCCCTCCTGCTTAAAAGGCTTCTCCTTATCCACAGGGACAACCACATATTTCCCTTTTCCGGTTTTCTCGTCGAAAACTCTCTGCAATGTATATTCCCTTGTCTTTGGCAGCTTCGCTCTTGCCTTCTGCACCTTCTTTCCGGCTTTCTGCGCCTGTTTCTGTTTCCTTTGCAGCTTCTTACTGCCCGTAAAATCTGAACCGCTTTCCTCCTGAAAGTAATTTCTCGTATTCTCCGTAAAAGCATCTTCCGAAAAAGTATTTTCTTTTGTGTTTCTACTGCCCCGGTACTCTTTCTGCACCCGCTTTTTATGGTATTTTCCCTTTTTCTGCGACTGCCTGTAAGTGTCCCGGCGGTGGTAATCGTCCGTATCAGGCTGCCTTTTCTCCGCTTCCTCTGATTGATTGGACTGCTCCTGTCCGGTAAAAACATTATTTTCCTTTGCAAAATCGGATTTTTCTTCCTGTTTCGGCTTTTCATCAGACTTTTGGACTTTTTGTCCAGAAGCGGACTGGTACATCTGCTTTTTTGCATGAGCCTTGGAAGTACGGTTTGTCACACGCTGCCCTGTATCTTTGCTTTGGGAAGCTGTACCCTTATTCTCTCTAAAAGTATCATTTTCCTTTGGCTGCTGATTTTCGGACTTTTGGACTTTTTGTCCAAAAGTCTGCGACGTGTGCATCTTATCGGCGGTCTGCTTTTTGCTCTGCCCTGTCTTTGCTGCATTGGCATCCCTCGGCTGGTAAGCAGCATTACCTCCCGTAAAAGCACTGTCAGCTCTCTTATGGAAATCTGTATCTGCTTCTTTACGGCAGGCAGCGCCCTGTTTTTTCTTCCCTTTCTTTTCTGCCATTAACTAACCTCATCTTCTTTCTTAACGCTTTCCTCCGGCTTCGTGTTCATGATCGCATAGGTCTTTGTGTCCGCCGGATATTTGTCAACAAATGGGATAACCACGTTGTCAAACAGTATCAGACCGCTTCCCGGTTCGGAATTGGTGACGTGCATGAGCTGTTTCTCCGATAATCCCAACTTGTCCGCCAAGATATGCTGGTCTTTGGCGTTCTGGTTTAACAGATACACAAAATCGCTGTTTCCCAAGATGCCCTCAATTTCCTCCGATTTCAGAAAATCGCCCACGTTCTGTGTCAGTCCGGTGGGTATCCCGCCCCATTTCCTGAACCTTTTCCAAATCTCCACTGAATAAATGGCGGTCTGCTTCTCCTTTAAAAGCAAATGGAACTCGTCACAGTAGTACCTTGTGGCAACCCTGCGTTCCCGGTTCTGCGACACCCTGTTCCATACTGCATCCTGCACGATCAACATTCCAAGCTCTTTGAGCTGGTTGCCCAAGTCCCTGATGTCAAAACACATGATACGGTTCTGTGCGTCCACGTTGGTTCGATGGTTAAAATAATTCTGCGAGCCATGCACATACAGTACAAGGCTGTTTGCAATCCTGACCGCCTTCTGCTTTGCTTCCCTCTGCATTTCCGGCGCTACGTCTTTCGGCTCATACTTTAACAGCGCATTGTACAAGTCCTCCAAAATGGGCATATTCTCCGGTTTTGGTTCGTCAAAATATTTATCATAGATGTGCTTGATGCAGGTATCAATGATGCCCTTCTCGTCGTTCTCAAGACCGTTTTTCCCTCCGGCAATCAGGTCACACAGCGTAATCAGGAAATCGCTCTTTAATTTCAGCGCTTCCTTGTCCCCTTTATGGGAAAGCTGAATGTCCATCGGGTTAAGGAAATCCCTTGAATTGGTGGCAAGCCTTACCACCTGCCCATGAAGCGCCTGCACTAACGGGAAATACTCGCCCTCCGGATCGCAGACAATAATATCGTCCCTTGTGATAAGGAAACAGGATAAAATCTCACGCTTTGCAGAAAAAGACTTACCGCTTCCCGGCGTTCCCAAGATTACCCCGTTTGGTGTACGAAGCCTTTTCCGGTCTGCCATGATCATGTTGTTGGAAAGCGCATTTAAACCGTAATAAATGGCGGGTGCGGGCATGAAAAGTTCCTGTGTGCAGAACGGTACAAGGACAGCGGTACTCTTAGTCGTGAGGTTGCGTTCAATCCCCGTATCGTTACACCCAATCGGCGCACTCGCCATCAGTCCCTGTTCCTGTAAATACTGCAAGCATCTGAGATTACAGTTTGCCTGCTGGATAATGCCGGACACCCTCTGCGTAAGGTTTTCAAGCTCCCTCTTTGTCCTCCCGTAACAGGTAACCAAAAACGTCATCTTGATAAGTTTCTGGTTGCTTGTGTTCAAATCGTCTAACAGCTCCAGCGTGTCCTTCTCGTATGTCACGATGTCCGTCGGGAGAATGTCCATATCGTAACCGCTTCGGACTGCTTTCTTCTGTTCCTCAATCTTATTTTTCTGAATATCAGTCAGCGCACGTTTCAGCATCTTAATCGCTTCCACTGGATCAAACGTCTGCATATGCATGGTAAGCGTGAGGTTATCGTCAATATCCAAGAGCTTTTTCAACAGCTCGTCCGTAAACCTTGGCGCAATAATGTCAAGATAGGACACGCTGCCATAAATGCTGCCGGACTTGAACCTGCTCGGATAGCGGAAATCAAACCCCGGCGGTGCGATATAATCCTTGACCGACTTCCCGGACTCTGACAGCTCCTTGAATGAAAAACGGAAAGGCTCCATTGTACCCTGATTGAAATACTCATGCAGGATACGCAGCCTTTCCTTCCCGTCAAGCCCTCTTGCGTTTGTGCCGATATTGTTCAGATTATGTATTACGTCTTTCTCGATGTTGTTCAGCTTGCTTTTCGCTTCCTTGAAGCCTGTGCTTTCCACACCGAAAATAAGGTACTTGGACTTGATGATGCCGTTGTTTCCCTTTGCCGACTGGTGCTTTAGCATCTGCGTGTATTCCTCCCTGATATCATCAAAATCATCGTCCTGCAGGGAAATGTCAAACTGCTCCGCAAGCGCCTGTTCGCTGACCTGCCTGTTAAATAAAAATAGCTGGAACTTAATGGACGGATCAAAGTAATTGATGAGCTTACTGTATTCCTCCAGAATATCCGCCTGATCCTCCACTTCCAGCAGGTCATAGTTGATGTCAAAAAACTCCACCATTTTTGTATAATAATTATCCGTCACCTGACAGATGCCGTCCCGGTACATTTTTTTGAATGTAATCGTTTTCTGTGCGGTATCCGGCTTTGCCTGCTCCCTGCTGTTCCCGGCAAGGATACGTTTAAGCTGTGCCAGCCGCTTCTTCTCGGAAAAAGTAAGCCCCGCCTTTTCCGGTGTCTGTCTATTTTTTTCCGGCTTCCGCTTTTCTGCTTCCGCCTTTTGCTTTTTCTTCAAGGGAACGTACCTCCTTCCTGATTCTTTCCCGTTCCTCCAACTGCTTATAGAGGTTTTCCGATTTATACGGTCTGATCCCCGGCGTCAGTATTTTCTGCCTTATCATGAAATATAAGATTTTTTCTGCGGGGAAACCGTCTTTTTCATACATTGCCAAAAAGAAGAATGGCAGCATTGCGCCCACCATGATGAACGCTGCCCCCTGTGTCCCCAATATTCCTTTTGTGAAAAGGTATAAGGGAACTCCCACAAGTGCAGCACCGGAAAAGCAGATAATCTGCCTTTTGGTAAGGTTTAATGCTACTTTTGTCTTGATTCCACTCAGGTCTTTTGGCACTGGTACTGAAATTGCCATAGTCTGCTCCTTTCGTGGGCAATGCCCGCCAAGCACGATGTTTCTGCACTCAGTGGGCATTGAAGATCTTAGACCGATATCGGTCTAAAATTTTTAATGCCGCTTAAAATATAAGACCGATATTTCACTGAATTTGTTGATATTCCGTTGTTTTAGCTATAAACAATCGGCATAATCTAAAAATTTCAAGGTGCAAAAAATTATGTTATCAATCCATATTTTGGCGTTTTGTAATGAAAATACTGCCTAAAACACACTTGAAACAACTGGATTTTTATTTAACCAAATTAAGATTAGACCGATACTTTGAGTCTGGAAACAAGGAAAATCAACAGTATTTTCAAATTGTCGGCATAAAAAATCAAGCGGCATGAAATATGGATTTTGATAATGAGCCTGTCTTGAACAGGCTGAAACAGAGGATTACGGTATATGCCGCTACCGACCATAATGCGCTGTGCAGGTTGCCCGCCACTGCGACGCTCGCTACAAGCACAGCGTAAATTGCCACGCATACCATGATAAAGAACCCCTGAAACGCAAGTGCGACAAGTCCTTTTAAGTAATTCGTCCCGATTGTGCCCCATTCCCGGTTGGTAACTGTCGCTGCCGGGATTGGCGCTACTGACACATAAAGGTATATTTCAATCATGCGCCCGTATAAAATGACGGTGATGAGGACGGACATGATTTTCATGCATAAACTGATTACCATCGTTTCAAGACCTAAACCGATCAGCTCCCCGATGCCCATGCTGTCAATCTGGCTGTTGAACATGGAAGTGAGCGTTGCTTCCACATCAAGGCTTGTCGAACCTGATATGGAAGCCGCCGCCTGTGTCACCACATGGCTTCCCACGTCAAAAACCGCCATGACAATATCAAAGGTCTTGGAGAGCAGCATCACAGCGATGCAAGCCTTGAATAAAAAACGGAAGAACAGGCTTGTATCAAAGTCGTGCATATTGTTTTTGTCTATCACCATCGTTATCAGTTCATAAATCAGCACAAAACTGATGATCATTCCCGCTATGGGGACAATCACATTCTCCGACAGTGTTTTAACCATGTTGAAAATGCCGGAGTTCCATGCGCTCGGCGTGGTTGCAACCTCTCCCGCAATCGTGCCTACCTTGTCGTTGACATCGGTAAACATGGTGTCGAGGTTGCTAAGCACCCACCCTTTGAGTATATCCTTTATGAACTCAGTAATTTTGTCTATAATGCCGCCCATTTATCTTATGAAAACAGGCTCGTAAGCTGTGGGATTACCGTCTGCGCCACAATAATGATGCCTCCCCCGCTCATAAGCTGTTTTATCCCCAATTAGGTGTAAAAACTCTGCTCGATGGCGGGCGGC
>ERZ779622.1355-NODE-1355-length-10114-cov-5.039865_pt1 | contig 10114 bp, 9 predicted proteins | sample MGYA00514188_ERZ779622 | MGnify/ENA primary metagenome ERZ779622 (study PRJEB29562, sample SAMEA4376702) | mouse gut metagenome | isolation source: Cecum | study: EMG produced TPA metagenomics assembly of the A DSS colitis mouse model was used to assess the...
CAATCCGACGGTTTGCGAGGAGATCGAAAGCAGGGTCAGGAAACATTTCTCTCTTACGGAGGATGATGAGCGGAAGCCGGCGACGGAGACAAAGCCGGAAGAAAAGGACAAAAAGAAAAAAGAAGCGGAATAGACTATGCAGGGAGATCACATCATAACAGGTATTACGGCGCTCTCCAAAGGCCGCTATAAAATTGAGGTGGACGGGGAATGCGGGTTCGTGCTGTACAGGGGTGAGCTGAAGGCCTACCACATTCGGGAGGGAGAACAGATTTCGGGAGAATTTTTGGAAGAAATTTTGTCAGAAATTCTCCCCAAACGTGCAAAACTGCGCAGTATGAATCTTTTGAAGAGCCGGGAATACACGGAGTATCAGCTCCGCGAAAAACTGAGACAGGGAATATATCCGGAAGCGGTTATCGATGAGGCGATAGAATATCTGAAGTCGTATCACTATATTGACGACAGGCGCTATGTGAAAGATTACATCACATATTACAGCGAGAGCCGCAGCAGGGGAAGGATCGAACAGGATCTGCTCCGGAAGGGGATCTGTAGAAATCTGATCCGCACGGTCTGTGAGGAAGATCTGGAGGATAAACTGCCGGACGAAATTCTGCTGATGAAAAAGCTGCTGGAGAAGAAGAATTACCGGGCGGAGAGCGCCGATTACTTGGAAAGGCGGAAGCTGAAAGCTTTCTTGTACAGAAAGGGATTTTCTTTGGATAATATAGAGAAAATTCTTTGACTATATCAGTCACTTCAGAATCATTTGCTGCATTTGTGAAAGTGCTTGACATAACACTTTTTTTTGTTTAAAATTGAAGTGTTGTAAATATGCTAATTAGAATATCTGTCACATAAAATAGATATTCTATGATAGATTTGTACAATGAAAACTGAATAAGGAGGTGCTCCTGTACATGCTTGATGTCATTATAGCAGTATTGGTCACTCTTGTTGTTGTGGCTCCCGTGTCCGCCTATATTGCGACGAATTACCGGAAAAAAGTGGTGGAATCCCAAATTGGCAGCGCGGAGGAGAAGGCAAGAGAGATTATCGATGAGGCTTTAAAGACTGCGGAAACCAAGAAGCGTGAAGCACAGCTCGAGACAAAGGAAGAGTCCATTCGCGTAAAGAATGAACTGGACAAGGAAGTCAAAGAGCGGAGAGCGGAAGCGCAGCGCTATGAACGCCGGATCCAGCAGAAGGAAGAGAACATCGAGAAAAAGGCTGATGCTATGGAGAAGAAAGAAGCGAGTCTTGCTGCGAGAGAAGAACGTCTGAACAAGCAGCGGGAAGAAGTTTCTAAGCTGAATGAGCAAAGATTACAGGAACTGGAAAGAATCTCAGGATTAACCTCTGAACAGGCAAAAGAATATTTACTGAAAATTGTTGAAGATGAAGTGAAACACGAGTCCGCAGTTATGATCAAAGAAATGGAGACGCGGGCGAAAGAAGAGGCAGACAAGAAAGCGAAGGAATATGTTGTCACCGCCATCCAGAAATGTGCGGCGGACCATGTTTCGGAGACGACAATATCTGTTGTGCAGCTTCCGAATGACGAGATGAAAGGAAGGATCATCGGCAGAGAGGGCAGAAATATCAGAACGCTCGAGACGATGACAGGCGTGGATTTGATCATTGATGATACGCCGGAAGCAGTTATCCTTTCCGCATTCGATCCGATCAGGAGGGAAGTGGCACGTATTGCGCTGGAAAAACTGATTGTCGATGGCCGTATCCATCCGGCCAGGATCGAGGAGATGGTCGAAAAAGCGCAGAGAGAAGTCGAAGTAATGATCAAAGAGGAAGGTGAGGCGGCAACTCTCGAAGTGGGAGTGCACGGTATTCATCCCGAACTGATCAAATTACTTGGTAAGATGAAGTTTAGAACAAGTTATGGTCAGAATGCGCTCAAGCATTCCATAGAAGTGGCACAGCTGTCCGGACTGCTCGCAGCCGAGATGGGGCTGGATGTCAGAATGGCTAAAAGGGCAGGACTTCTTCATGATATCGGCAAGGCCGTGGATCATGAAATGGAAGGTTCCCATATACAGCTTGGCTCCGAACTTTGCAGAAAGTATAAGGAATCTGCAACGGTTATTAATGCAGTGGAATCTCATCACGGAGATGTGGAGGCACAGTCTCTCATTGCGTGTATCGTACAGGCGGCTGATACCATTTCTGCGGCCAGACCGGGTGCGAGAAGAGAAACCCTTGAGACTTACACAAGCAGACTGAGACAATTAGAAGAAATCACAAACAATTTTAAAGGCGTAGATAAATCTTTTGCAATCCAGGCGGGTAGAGAGATTCGAGTAATGGTAGTTCCAGAGCAGATATCTGATTCGGATATGGTTCTGCTGGCGAGGGATGTTTCTAAGAAGATAGAAGCTGAATTGGAATATCCAGGGCAGATCAAAGTCAATGTGATCAGAGAAAGCCGCGTAGTTGATTATGCAAAATAGTACATGAAAAGTAAGTCCTGCAGCGAATAGCTGCAGGGCTTTTTTTGTGCTATTTATCTCAAAATCAAACTATTTTCGGCTTTAATTTTTATGGTTTTTCTATTGCCTGTTTTTGCTTTATTGTAGTAGAATATCAGGAGTGGATTATTGTATACAATAATACGCAACGTGAGATAGAATGCATAATATAGAAATGAGCAGGAGGAGTTATCATGAAAACACTTCAGAAGATGAGCAGGCAGGAACTGGAGGAACTGCACAGTGAACTGGCAGCACAGTTTGAAGAGATCAAAGCGGAAGGTTTAAAGCTGGATATGTCCAGAGGAAAACCGGCGCCGGAACAGCTTGATACGGCAATGCCTCTTTTGGATGTACTGAATTCCGAATCTGTTTTGAAGACGGAGAGCGGGGTGGACTGCAGAAACTACGGCGTTATGGATGGCATTCCCGAGGTGAAGAGACTGATAGCACAGATGCTGGAGACAAAGCCGGAGAATGTGATCGTCGACGGAAATGCCAGTCTATCTCTTATGTTTGACACGGTGTCTCACTCCATGACGCACGGGGTGTGCGGAAGTACTCCGTGGTGCAAACTGGATAAGGTAAAGTTTTTATGTCCTGCGCCAGGCTACGACAGGCATTTTAAGGTGACAGAGTATTTTGGAATTGAGATGATCACCGTGCCAATGACAAAGGATGGTCCGGATATGGATCTGGTGGAGAAATATGTGAAGGAGGATGCTGCCGTAAAAGGTATCTGGTGTGTGCCGAAGTATTCCAATCCCCAGGGATACACCTACTCCGATGAGACGGTGAAGCGTTTTGCCGCCCTTGAGCCCGCTGCAGAAGATTTCAGAATCTATTGGGATAATGCCTATTGCATTCATGATCTGTATGAGGACAGGAGAGACGTACTTTTGGAGATTTTGTCGGAGTGTGAGAGGGCGGGACATCCGGATATGGTATTTGAGTTTGCCTCCACTTCCAAGATCAGCTTTGCGGGCGCGGGTATTTCCGCTGTGGCGAGTTCAGCAAAGAACCTTGAGTGGTTTAAAAAGGCCATGACAGTTCAGACGATCGGACCGGATAAGATAAATCAGCTGCGCCATGCGAGATATTACAGAGACAAAGAGGGATTGAGAGCGCAAATGATGAAAAATTCAGCACTGATCCGCCCGAAATTCAGTCTGGTGTTGGATACGCTGGAAAAGGAACTTGGCGGTCTTGGAATCGGTGAGTGGACCAATCCGCTGGGTGGCTATTTTATCTCCTTTGACGCGCCGGAAGGCTGTGCCAAAGCGATCGTCGCAAAATGCAAGGAAGGCGGCATGGTGCTGACAGGTGCAGGGGCAACCTATCCCTACGGCATCGATCCGAAGGACAGCAATATTCGGATTGCTCCCTCCTATCCGTCTCTTGAGGAGATGAAGGAGGCGACGAAACTGTTCGTATTATGCGTAAAACTGGTCAGCATTGAAAAAATATTGAAAGAAAAGAAATAGAAAGGGATGGGGCTAACATGTCTGAAGAGTTCAAACGCCTTGGCAGGACACTTGTTCATAACGGCAAGATCATAGATTACTATCAGGATACCGTGCAGGTTCCCAATGGAAACGTGGTAAAATGGGATTTTATCGGACACAAGGGCGCGGCGGCGATGCTGGCTGTGCGGGAGGACGGAAAACTTCTGATGGTGCGCCAGTGGAGAAATGCGCTGGACCGCTATACGCTGGAAATTCCGGCGGGAGGGCTCAACGGTGCCGATGAGCCGACTGAGACGGCGGCGATCCGGGAGCTGGAGGAAGAGACCGGCTATATTGCCGGGGATGTACAGTTTCTGCTGAGCATTTACACGACAGTGGCTTTTTGCAATGAAAAAATTGACATTTATCTGGCGAGGAATTTAAAGCGCCGGGAGAGCCAGCATCTGGACGAGGATGAGTTTATCGATGTGAAGGCATGCGAGCTGGATGAGCTTGTGCAGATGATCTACGATGGGAAGATAGAGGATTCCAAGACGGTCGGCGCGATCATGACATACAAGAGCTTCCTCACAGACAAAAAACTGTAGCCGATTTGGCATAGCATATCCGACAGGACTTTTTCATATATTTTACAAATGTCAGAGGAAGTCCTAATTATGATCGGAAGTGTTTTTCATTATTTTCATGGGACAGAAGATGCGGAGCAGATGGCAAAATTGTTTTACACTTTGTTTTTTGGTTTTTTTGCCGGGATTCTGGGGATGGTCATAAAACAGGAGAGTCTGCTCTACAATACGGGGTTTCTGGACAGTTATACGCTCAGTCCGATAAAATATCTGGAGCCGGATATCGGAAAGCTGTTGCCCACGATTCTGATGCAGCGCCTCGGGACGGCGATGCTTCTCATTGTTTTGTCCACCACTTATCTCGGTGGAGTTGCCGCATATTTATACCAGATATGGAGCGGACTTGCCATAGGGATTTTTACATCGGGAAGTATGATACGTTATGGCACAAAGGGGTTAGCGTTGATCGCGGGCAGCCTTTTGCCCCAACAGCTCATTTTACTGCCGGCTTATCTGGTGTTGTCGGTGGAATGCTGCGAGCTGTGTAAGGCGATGTACTTCCGGAGAATATCGGGAGAGTTTCCCGGCAGAGACAGAGGAAGAGTTTTCTTGAAAAAGGGATTGCGCATGCTGTTTTGCATGATGATCATTGCCGCTGGCTGCTTTGTGGAGGCGTATATGAATCCGCCGATTTTGAAAGTTATACTGAAGCTTTTTTAATTATACATTGCTTTTCCCTCAGAAATATAATATTATGTAAATTGATTGTGAAGAGAGGTATGAGGGAGATGGAACGGGAGATAGAGGCTTTTATTTCATATTTGCACAATATTAAAAAGACATCGTTCAATACGGAGATGTCCTACAGGCGCGATTTGACCAAACTGCGCATCTACTTGGAAATAACGGCGGGGTCTCCGGCAGTGGATGAGGTGACGGAGGAAAATTTAAAAAAGTATATGGCATATATGGAGCGAAAGAAGTTCAAAGCTTCCACCATATCCAGGAGTATCGCCTCGATCAAAGCTTTCTACCACTATCTTTTGAAAGAAGGTCTGGTGCGCAAAGACATTTCCGATTGTCTGAAAGCGCCGCGGGTGGAAAGGAAGACACCGGATATTTTATCTGTCGAGGAGATGGAACAGTTGTTGAATCAGCCCTCCGGGAGTTCCGATAAGGAGATAAGGGACAGCGCCATGCTAAAACTGCTGTATGCCACCGGAATCAGAGTTTCAGAGTTGATCAGTCTGAGAGTATCGGATGTAAATATGCAGATGGGCTTTCTGATCTGCCGGGAAGGGGACAGGGAGAGAATGATACCTTTCGACAGTCAGGTGCAGGAGGCGCTGCGGCGTTATCTGATCAGGGCGAGGAATCACATGGCTTCCAATGAGGCGAAAGATATCCTGTTTGTGAACTGTTCCGGAACGTCGATGAGCAGACAGGGGTTCTGGAAGCTGATAAAGAGTTATGCCAGGAAGGCAGGCATCACAAAAGATATTACGCCCCATACGCTGCGGCATACTTTTGCGGCGCATCAGGTGGAGAACGGAACGGATTTAAAGAGTGTGCAGGAAATGTTAGGACATTCCGATATTTCGACCACACATATGTATTTGAAGTTGGGAAAGCCCTCTGTGAAAGAGGCATGAATGCAGATAAAAGACAAAAGAACAGTCAGAGGGAACGAAAAATGTCAAAAAAAACTTTTATAACAAAAACACAGGTAGAGGAGATCACAGGAAAATATCCGACTCCGTTTCACATTTATGACGAGAGAGGGATCCGAGAGAACGCCAGGGCGGTGAAAGAAGCTTTTTCATGGAATCCGGGATTTCGGGAATACTTTGCTGTAAAGGCGACGCCTAATCCCTATTTGATGCAGATTCTGGCGGAGTATGGCTGCGGAGCCGACTGTTCCTCCATGACGGAACTGATGCTGAGTGCGGCGATCGGATTGTCGGGAGAACAGGTGATGTTTTCTTCCAACGATACGCCGGCGGAGGAGTACACTTATGCGAACAGGATGGGGGCGATCATCAATCTGGACGATATCACTCACATTGATTTCTGCGAGGAGGCCTGCGGTGGGAAGCTGCCGGAGACTATGAGCTGCCGCTATAATCCGGGCGGTGTATTTCAGATGAGCAACGGCATTATGGACAACCCCGGGGATTCTAAATACGGCATGACGCCGAGTCAGATGGTGGAAGCTTATCGGATCCTGATGAGAAAGGGTGTGAAACATTTCGGTATCCATGCTTTTCTGGCCAGCAATACGGTGACAAACGAATATTATCCGATGCTGGCGGGACAGCTTTTTGAGCTGGCGGTGAAGTTGAAGGAAGAGACAGGCGCGCACATCAAATTTATCAATCTCTCAGGCGGCGTCGGAATTCCCTACACGCCGGATCAGGAGCCCAACGATATCTATGAGATCGGAGAGGGCGTGAGAAAGGCTTATGAGAAAGTTCTGGTTCCCGCCGGTATGGACGATGTGATGATCTATACGGAGATGGGCAGGTTTATGATGGGGCCTTACGGCGCTCTTGTGACGAAGGCGATCCATGAGAAACACATTCACAAGGAATATATTGGTGTGGATGCCTGCGCGGTAAATCTGATGCGCCCTGCCATGTACGGAGCCTATCATCATATCACGGTGCTGGGAAAGGAGGATGCCGCCTGTGACCACATGTATGATGTGGCGGGGTCTCTGTGCGAAAATAACGACAAGTTTGCCATAGACAGGATGCTGCCGGAGATCGAGATGGGAGATTATCTGTATATCCATGATACCGGAGCGCACGGGTTTTCCATGGGATACAATTACAATGGCAAGCTGCGCTCGGCCGAACTTCTGCTGAAGGAGGACGGCAGTGTGAAGCTGATCCGCCGCGCGGAGACGACGAAGGATTATTTCAGCACGTTTGATAATCTGGATATCTATGAGAAACTGGATTTATGCTAGTCGGAGGTCGCTCCACTGTCTGGCAGCAAACCTTCTGATTCATAGTGGTTGCGGGCATTCCAGAGAATCCACTCCTCATATCCGGCATCATAGACCGCCTGGATCTGTTCTCTGATCTGTTCTCCGCCATAGGAGATATGTCCGTCGATCCAGGTGGCGGTGAAAGCCTGAAGCCATGGACGCACAATAGCTCTGTCCGTTTCTTTTACCGCCTGCAACTCCTTATTGGAATCGGTGAGAGCCGCAAACACGGTCCCGTATGGTTCTGCATCCGGCACACGGTACCCGAACACACCGTTGCCGTAATGCGAGGGATACACCATGGGGGAGAGGACATCGATGGTATCTGCCATAGCCGTATAATTTTGACCTACACGTTCTATATCCACCTCACTTCCTATGATGGTTCCGAACACATCCGCTGAGACCGGGATTCCTTTTTCATGTAATCGCTTAGTCGCATAACTCAGAAAGCCCGTTATCATCTTTTCTCTTGTGTCACTCTCCATGACCACGCCATAATCAGCCGCATCCGCGTCGGTACCGATGGGAAAACGCACATAGTCGTATTGAACTTCGTCAAATCCCATATCTGCGGCCGCCAGGGCGACTTCGGTCAGGTATTCCCATACACCCGCCTCGCAGGGGTTGACCCATGCCAGTCCGTAGGCATCGGTCACTGCCGTGCCATCGGCTTTTTTCAGCGCGAGCTCCGGGCGAGCCTGTGCCAGACAGGGGTCTTTAAAACAGACGATCCTGGCGATGGTGTAAATATTATGTTCTTTCAGCGTAGTCATCAAAGATTCCATATCGCTGATATAATTGATGCAGGCGCCCATATTCTGTACGGTTTCCATATCCATCTGATAAGTGATATTCCCCTCATCGTTTTTCACATCAATGACTACAGTGTTTAATTCGGTCTCATCGATCAGGCGGATAAGGTCCTCCATGGAGCTGCTGCCTGCCATGGGACCGGTGACATAGATTCCCTTAACCTTGACGCGCTCCTGCAGGACGGTATCGTCTTCCTCTGTTTCCGATTCTGCTGATTCCGTTGTTTCCGATGCTGTTTCCGGGGCACCGTTTTCCGATACACTTTCCGCGTCCTGAAGGTCGGCGGTATCCCCGGCATCTGTCGAAATGCTGACAGCTGCAGCAGTCCTGCGCTCATTTATGCAGCGATATGCCAGCACTCCGCCGATTCCCGCCGCGCAGAATATCAGCAGAGCACTTATGATAAATACGATTTTCTTTCTGTTTTTTCTCCTGTACATATCTGATCCTGTATGGTTATGCGAGAAGTTCGTCGGCCAGTTTATCCAGATCAGCCTTATTTTCATCGGTCAGTGCCGAGCAGATGGTAATGCCGGTTTCCGTATAAGTAATATTCTGACTGTTCTCCAGCATTTTCTTTATTGTGCGGGCTGCGGCAGGCGCCCAGGAACCGTTTTCAATAATAGCGATCTTGCGGTTCTGGAAGTTGCGTTCCGTCAGATGATGGATAAACTGTTTCATGAAAGGAAAGATATCCATGTTGTAAGTCGTGGTGGCCAAAACCAGTTTTCCATAGCGGAAAGCATCCTCTACGGCTTCCGCCATATCTTCTCTTGCCAGATCGCAGAGAACGACTTTAGGGCAGCCTTTTGCCTCCAGTTTTTCCGCCAGCAGTACGGCGGCTTCTTTTGTATGGCCATAGACGGATGTGTAGGCGATCATAATCCCGTCAGATTCCACGCCGTAGGAGGACCAGATTTGGTAGAGGTTCAGATAGTAGTCCAGATTTTCGGTGAGGACAGGACCGTGCAGCGGGCAGATCTTCTGAATGTCCAGATCAGCGGCTTTTTTTAAGAGCGCCTGCACCTGCATACCGTATTTGCCGACGATCCCGATATAGTAGCGGCGGGCTTCACAGGTCCAGTCTTCCTCCACATCCAGCGCGCCGAATTTACCGAAGGCATCCGCGGAAAATAAGACTTTGTCCACATCATCATAGGTCACCATAACTTCAGGCCAGTGCACCATGGGAGCGGTGACGAAGGTGAGAGTATGTCTGCCGAGGGAGAGAGTGCTCTTTTCGGCAGCAACGATCCTGCGCTCTTCAAATTCCTGCCCGAAGAACTGTTTCATCATACGGAAAGCCTGGGCGGTGGCGACGATAGTAGTTTGAGTATATTTATCCATCAGAGCGGCGATGCCGGCGGAATGGTCGGGCTCCATGTGTTGTACGATCAGATAATCCGGCGCCTTGCCGGAGAGCGCCTCGTTCAGATTATGGAGCCAGGCATCCGTAAAGCTGGCGTCCACCGTGTCAAATACGGCGGTCTTTTCATCGCAGACCACATAGGAATTATAAGCCATGCCATTCGGCACGCTGTACTGCCCCTCAAAAAGATCGACCTCATGGTCGTTTACGCCGAGATATTTGATGTCATTTGTGATAAACATATAAATGATAGCTCCTTTCTGCTGTTGATTTTTTTCAAATTTATTTTAGCATAAGTAACCGGGGTTGGCTATCCCATAGAAAAGTAAAAATATGACACCTTTAACTAAAAATCATAGGTTTCAGAAAAATAGGACGGTCATTAAAATAAATGTAGTCACAAAAAACTATGATTT
>ERZ779622.1358-NODE-1358-length-10069-cov-12.158079_pt1 | contig 10069 bp, 10 predicted proteins | sample MGYA00514188_ERZ779622 | MGnify/ENA primary metagenome ERZ779622 (study PRJEB29562, sample SAMEA4376702) | mouse gut metagenome | isolation source: Cecum | study: EMG produced TPA metagenomics assembly of the A DSS colitis mouse model was used to assess the...
GCGCATGATGGTGCGTGTGTAGAGAGGGTGTATTTTTGATACGCCAAATTAGGTGGTACCGCAGAAGTTTTAGAGCTTTTGTCCTAGTAGAGATATTAGGACAGGAGCTTTTTTTATGCACACGGGCACCTAAAACAAATAAAATATCAAAAAGAAAGAAGGATGATGCAGCAATGATAAAACCAACGTATGCTCAGGTAAAACAGTATGAGAATAAATACACCTATATCCCGGTGTGCAAGGAAGTTTTGGCAGATGACATTACGCCGATTCGGATGCTCAGGAAGCTTGCAGCGCTGGATGAACAGTACTTTTTGCTGGAAAGTGTTGACGGGGGAAGCTCTGGCAGATATTCTTTTCTGGGATTTCACCCGAAGCTCACAGTCTCCTGCAAAGATGGAATCACGAAGGTAAAAGAAAATGGGATGGTGCGTATCTTACCTGGAACGCCCAAAGAAGCATTGCAGTCACTTCTTGATACCTACCGTTCCCCTCAGATTGACGGTTTTCCCTCATTTACGGGTGGTCTGGTCGGATATTTTGCCTACGAAATGATTCAGTATGCGGAGCCAAGGCTGCGTATCAAACAAAGTGATATCAATGACTGTGAGCTGATGCTGTTTGAAAGACTGATTGCATTTGATCATCTGCATCATAAGCTGTGTTTTATTATCAATGTGAGGCTGCAAGAGGGAGAGGCAGGATACCAGAAAGCAGTTGCGGAACTGGAAACATTTGCGGAAACCATACGGTGCACGGAACCAGTGTCCTGTGAAAAACCATTGCCGCCACCAGAATTTACCTGTAATTTTACGAAAGAAGAATACTGTACAGTGGTCGAAAAGACAAAACAACGCATCAAGGAAGGTGACATTTTTCAGGGAGTGATTTCAAGGAGGTTTGAAGCCAGTTATGAAGGAAGCCTGCTCAATGCATACAGGGTGCTGCGCACGACCAACCCCTCCCCCTATATGTACTTTATCAGTCTGAGGGAATTACAGATTGCAGGGACTTCACCGGAGACGATGGTAAAGCTATCAGACAGAAAACTGACGACATTTCCGGTAGCAGGGACAAGGAGACGTGGAAAGGACAAGGAAGAAGACCTTGCACTGGAGAGAGAACTCTTGGCAGATGAAAAAGAGCGTGCGGAACACAATATGCTGGTTGACTTGGCGAGAAATGATATTGGAAAAATTGCAGAGTATGGCAGTGTTAAAGTCACAGATTACATGGCGGTTCACCGCTTTTCCAAGGTGATGCACATTGCAAGCACTGTTACTGGAACGCTTGCAGAGGATAAAAAGTGTAGTGACACCATCGAGGCGCTGCTGCCTGCGGGAACACTTTCCGGTGCACCGAAATTCAGGGCATGTGAGATTATCGACGAGCTGGAGCCAGTGCCTAGGGGGGTGTACGGCGGAGCGATTGGCTATCTTGATTTCAGCGGGAATCTGGATGTATGCATTGCAATTCGGACGGCAGTCAAAAAGGGCGGCAAGGTCTATGTGCAGGCGGGCGCTGGGATTGTGGCAGATTCCGTTCCCGAGAATGAATATCAGGAGTGTGCAGACAAGGCGGGCGCTGTAATGGATGCAATATGCAGGGTACAGGATGTATGCTGAGTGAATATCAGGAATTGTAAACGTGACACATGCATGTCAGGGAGGAAAAAAATGATTGTGTTAATTGATAATTATGACAGTTTTTCGTTTAATTTAGTGCAGATGATTGGAGAACTGCTGGGAGAAGGCAAGGAACCAGAAGAACTGCTTGTCATCCGAAATGATACATATACGGCTGCACAGATTCTGGCGCTGGCACCGACACGCATCGTACTTTCACCGGGACCGGGAAAGCCGTCCGAGGCAGGAATCTGCGAATCACTTATCAGGGAAGCAAATGGAAAAGTCCCGCTACTGGGCGTCTGTCTGGGACATCAGGCAATATGCGAGGCATTTGGCGGCAGCATTACCTATGCGCCGGAGCTGATGCACGGAAAGCAGTGCTTGATACACGCAGACAATAAGAGCCGGATTTTTCAGGGACTTTCGGAGGAGCTTGAGGTCGCAAGATATCATTCCCTTGTGGCGGACCGGGACAGGATTCCCGATGCGCTAACCGTTACAGCGGTCGATGAGAAAGGGGTGGTGATGGCGGTGCAGCATAAGACCCAGCCCGTTTACGGCGTACAGTTTCACCCGGAGTCGATTATGACACCGTCTGGTAAGCAGATGATAGAAAACTTTTTGCATATTTGATAACAGATATTTTATGAATCAGGAAAGGCAGGGACAGGAAATGATTGTAGAAGCAACCAAAAAAATAGTGGAAAATATGGATTTGACAGCGGATGAGGCAGCACAGGTGATGGACGAAATGATGAGCGGCGAGGCAGAGCAGATCAATATGGCATCCTTTCTCACCGCGCTTAGGATGAAAGGGGAAACGGTCGAGGAGATCACCGCATTTGCAAAGGGAATGAGGAAGCACGGAACGAAAGTCCCCGTCAGCGGTGATGTGCTTGAAATTGTTGGAACAGGCGGCGATGAGGCAAATTCCATCAACATCAGCACAGCGGCGAGCATTGTGGCTGCGGCGGCAGGGTATAAGGTGGCGAAGCACGGAAACAGGAGTGTGTCAAGCAGAAGCGGCGCTGCCGACTGCCTTGAGGCGCTTGGTGTCAGGCTGGACTTGGAACCAGAGCAAAATGCAAGGGTGCTGGAGGAGGGAAATATCTGCTTTATGTTCGCCCAGAAATATCATGCGGCAATGCGTTTTGTGGGACCTGTGAGAAAAGGAATCGGGCTAAGAACTGTGTTTAACATTCTTGGACCCCTCTCAAATCCTGCACAGGCAAATGCGGAACTGATGGGGGTCTATAGCGAGGACTTAGTGGAGCCATTGGCACATGTGCTGAGCAACCTTGGCGTAAAGCGTGCGCTTGTAGTGTACGGGCAGGACAGACTCGATGAGATTTCTATGAGTGCACCGACAACCTGTGTGGAAGTCAGGAACGGGACGTTTGAAAGATATGTGATTACACCAGAGCAGTTTGGCTTTAAAAGATGCCAAAAGAAGGACCTGACAGGTGGAGACGGCATTGAAAATGCAAGAATCACAGAGCGTATTTTCAGAGGCGAGTGCACCGATGCAAAGGCGGATGCTGTGATTTTAAACGCTGGCGCAGGCATTTATCTGATGGGCGGGGCTTCCGATATCGCACAGGGGGCAGAAATCGCACGCGAGACCATCAGGAGCGGAAAGGCGTATGAGACATTGCAGAATTTTATCAGGCTCACGAATGCATAGCAAAGGAGGGAGTATCATGATACTGGACGATTTGGCAGCCTCCGCCCGGGCAAGGGTGGAGCACAAGAACAAAATGATGCCGTTTGACGAAGTGAAAAGACGGGCGCTAAAGATTGCGGCTGAGGAGCATACATTTGTATTTCCTTTTGAGAGGGCAATTACCCGGGCAATTGCCCATAAAGAGCTCAGCTTCATATGCGAGGTGAAAAAAGCATCGCCGTCAAAAGGAATGATCGCAGAGGATTTTTCCTACAGGGAGATTGCACAGGCGTATGAAAAGGCTGGGGCAGACTGTATTTCGGTACTGACGGAGCCGGATTATTTCAAGGGGGACGATAACTATTTAAAGGAAATCAGTGATATGGTATCTGTCCCGACGCTTCGAAAAGACTTTACAGTGGACCCCTATCTCATATACGAGGCAAAGCTGTTAGGCGCCTCGTGTGTCCTGCTGATTGCAGCGCTGCTTGATACGGATACCATTCGGGAATACAAGGCAGTGTGTGACGAATTGGGATTGTCGGCACTCGTGGAGGCGCATGATGAGCGGGAGCTGTACTGTGCACTCGATGCAGGCGCGCGGCTGGTTGGCGTGAATAACAGGGACTTAAAAACATTTGCAGTGGACATTCAGAACAGTATACGCCTTAAAGCGCTGGTGCCCGACAACATTCTGTTTATCGCGGAGAGCGGCATCCAGAACGCCAGGGACATACAGGCACTGCGTGATGCAGGCGTGGATGGTGTCCTGATTGGTGAGTCGCTGATGCGCAGCAGAGATAAGGCGGGGATGTTAAAAAATTTAAGAGGAATGTAGGAGACAAGGGATGACAAAAGTAAAAATATGCGGATTGCGGACGCAGGAAGATGTGAAGATTGTCAACCGGTATCTGCCGGCTTATGCAGGCTTTGTGTTTGCTGGGACGAAGCGGTTTGTCACAGATGAACAGGCACTTTTTATGCGGCAGATGTTAGACCAGCGCATTCAGGCAGTGGGTGTTTTCGTGAATGAACCAGTCAAACATGTCATACAGCTATGTGACACACATGTCATCAATGCAGTTCAGCTCCACGGCGATGAGACAGAATCCTACATCCGGCAGTTAAAGGAAGAAACTGACACGATTGTCATAAAAGCAGTCCGTGTCCAGTGTCCAGAGCAAGTGTTGGAAGGAATGTCTGACAATGCTGATTTTATGCTTTTTGATACTTATAAAAAGGGCATTCCCGGCGGTACGGGAGAGCGTTTTTCGATAGAAATACTGCAAAAAAGTTTCACAAAACTGCGCGAAAGAAATCAGACAGTGAAACCATACTTTCTGGCAGGCGGACTTGACTGTGACAACGTGGTGCAGATCATCCGCCAGACGGATTGTTATGCTGTGGATGTCAGCACCGGTGTTGAGACAGGCGGCGTAAAGGATGCGGAGAAGATAAAAAGGTTTTTGGATTGTGTCAGGGAAGATTGATATAAAAATGGAGAATAAGAATATGGAAATAAAAAAAGGCAGATATGGATTATATGGAGGACAATACATCCCGGAAACACTGGTTCCGGCAGTGCAGGAAGTAGAGCAGGCATACGAAAGATACAAAAATGACCCCGCATTCCAGTCGGAATTAAAACACTTATTGGAAAATTATGCGGGCAGACCCTCGCTATTGTATTACGCAGAAAAAATGACAAAGGATTTGGGCGGGGCGAAAGTTTATTTAAAGCGGGAGGACTTGAATCACACAGGTTCCCATAAAATCAACAACGTGCTTGGTCAGGTGCTTCTGGCAAAGAAGATGGGCAAGAAACGCGTCATTGCGGAGACGGGAGCTGGCCAGCATGGGGTGGCAACTGCTACGGCGGCAGCCCTGATGGGATTGGAATGCGAGATTTTTATGGGAAAAGAGGACACGGACAGACAGGCGCTCAACTGCTACCGGATGGAACTTTTGGGCGCGAAGGTGCATCCTGTGGCTTCGGGGACCATGACCCTAAAGGATGCTGTCAACGAGACCATGCGCGAGTGGGCGTCCCGGATGGATGACACGCTCTATGTGCTGGGCTCTGTCATGGGACCACACCCTTTCCCGATGATTGTGCGTGATTTCCAGAAGATTATCGGAGAAGAAATCAAGGAGCAGCTCATGGAACTGGAAGGGAAGCTTCCCGACGCGGTGATTGCCTGTGTGGGCGGCGGAAGCAATGCGATGGGCTCCTTTTATGAATTTATACCTGACACCAGTGTCGGATTAGTAGGATGTGAGGCGGCAGGACTTGGCGTTGATAATCCAAAAAATGCAGCGACCATCGCAAACGGAAGCATCGGAATTTTCCATGGTATGAAATCATTGTTCTGTCAGGATGAATATGGGCAGATTGCGCCGGTCTACTCCATATCTGCGGGACTTGATTATCCCGGTATCGGACCAGAGCACGCGCAGCTAAATGACATAGGGCGTGCACAGTACGTGCCGGTTACGGATGAGGAGGCAGTGGAAGCATTTGAGTATTTATCAAGGACAGAAGGAATTATTCCGGCGATAGAGAGCGCGCACGCAGTCGCCTATGCGAAGAAAATTGCTTCACAGTTTGACAAAGACCAAATCATCGTTGTAACCATTTCAGGCCGCGGTGATAAGGATGTTGCGGCAATTGCGCGATATAGAGGCGTAGAGATTTTTGACTAATACTATAAAAAGACATTTGGACAAGGAGAAAGAAAGATGAGCAGAATTAGAAAAGCATTTGATAACAAGAAAGCATTTATCGCATTTGTGACAGGGGGAGATCCTGATTTAGGGACGACAGAGGCATTGATTCCGCAGATGGCAGCAGCAGGTGCAGATTTAATTGAGATTGGGATTCCTTTTTCAGATCCGATTGCGGAAGGTATTGTCATACAGGCGGCAGACGAGCGCGCACTGAAAGCAGGGACAACGACCGACAAACTGTTTGACATGGTGAAACGTGTGCGGGCAAAAGTGGATGTTCCGCTTGTGTTTATGACCTATATCAATCCTGTATACACGTACGGTACAGAGCGGTTTGCAAAAAGGTGTGCCGAGTGCGGCATTGACGGAATCATTGTTCCTGACGTACCATTTGAGGAGAAGGAGGAGGTAAACGGCGCATGTGAGGCAGCGGGAATCGAACTGATTTCCATGATTGCCCCTACATCAAAGGAGCGCATTGACATGATCGCGCGTCAGGCAAAGGGATTTCTCTACTGTGTTTCCTCCCTCGGTGTCACCGGAGTCCGAAGCAGCATCACTACAAATATCAAAGAGATGATTGACCATGTGAAAAAAGTGTCTGATATCCCGTGTGCCATTGGATTTGGGATTGCAACGCCGCAGCAGGCGCGGGAAATGGCAGCGGTATCAGACGGCGCGATTGTGGGCAGTGCCATTGTCAAACTCATTGCACAGAATGGAAAAAACTGCATCGGACCCGTCTGCCGGTATGTGCGTGAGATGAAAGCGGCAGTGGCTTCGGCATCGTGCGTGTAAAACATTTGGCTGTGTGTGCCGATATAACTTACAGACATCATATACATATAATGGAGGCAGAGATGGTTATAACGGAGACGATGAAAAACATGTTCCTGTTTTTGTGCACAGCAGTTGTTTTGACAGGGTGTGCGGGCAATGAGAATCAAGACGAACAGCAGATTACCACGATAGACTTTCAGGATCTTGTCAAGGATCATGACGGACAAAATCATGAGATACAGAATCATGAAAGCGAATTATCAACAGCAGCAAACAGTGATACATTTGAAAGTGATAGTTCACCGCAGGAGAGCACAGATTATACACAGCAAAATGAGACGGCATTGGATTTGTATGCAGGCTTTATAAAGAACGAAGTGCCGGCAATCACCGCACCGGACTATCCGCAGAATGATTATATAACGTATAATTTAGAGCCGGGCAAGTCCTATACCTTTGCAACGCTGGGAGACTATGTAAATAAGCGGTATTTAAACCCGGAGTATTCGGAAAAAACTACTTATGATGATGCGCAGTATGTGTATCTGGACTGTCCCGGCAGCAGCGCAAAAAATCTGCTGGTGAAATTTTCAGGGCTTGGGATTTATGCGCCGGAAGATGACAGTTATGCAGTCTATGTCATCACAGAGAAAGACGGGCAGTTATATTTGACAGACTCGTATGAGTGCTGGGCGCGGAGTGCTACGAATGCGTGCAAAAACGGACTGTTTACAACTGGCGGCTCAAACGGGGCAGACGATCAATATACGGGCATTTTGGCACTGCTGGACAGTGGAAAGCTTGCGGATATTTACGGCGCAGAGATTTTGTCTGGATGGTGCGTAAGTTATGTGAGCAATGAGGACATCTACAATGAAGTCTTTGATGGCAATAAAGATATTATTTTTACCGTAGCGGTCTATACCATCGGGGAGAAGCGGTTTTATACCTATGATATGAGTGAATGCACAGATGATCAAATCAGCGTTTGCGAGACGTATGTCAACAGATGCCGCGAAGAGACCGGCATTGAATGGGTCACAGGAGAAGCCATAGAGGAAGCCATCAGGGAGCGGTGCAGCACACTTGGCATTGAATATACTGCCATGGACCAGATGGAAGAGGCGGAATGGGTTGGAATATAGTGTAAAATCGGAGATTTCGAAGCTTACAAACCTGATAATGGGTCAGAAGGATATAGATGTGCTGAAAATATGGCATAAAACAGAAATTTATCATTTAGAAAAAACTGCTTGTATTCATGGAGTAAATCTGATAACATTTAAGTGAGAATTCAAGGACATAACGGTGTACCACCCGACGCTGCTGGAACAGCGTCGGGCAAAGATGGTAGGCATAGTACCACACAATACAGATGAGTCTGCGATACACACATGATTATTATACTTTAGACATCATAAGTTTACAAGCGGTAATTTTGTGTATTTTAGGCTCGTTACAGCCTTCTTATAGATACTACAAGGTGTTAGTGTGGACGCATACTGACACCTTGTTCTTGATTTCTCACTGGAATATCCTGCCATGGCGGCAGTCATGGCAGGAGTTCATAGTGGGGAATCGGAGTTTGAGAGAACTGCGGTTATTTTGTGATACCGTAGTTTTTTCTTTTATGTACAGCTCCATGCAGAGGAAATATACTGTAAAAGTGGTGCATGGCGGCGAGAAGGGAAGATAAATCTTTTCCACCCGATTCGGAAATTGCAGAACATAAACGATAACTTCACAATTACAAATTACAAAAGGAGGTTGATGTATTGATGAGGAAAAATAGGAAGAGGTTGTTGGCAGGACTGCTGTGTGCTGTAGTGCTTATGGCTGATTTTGCGCCTGTGGGAGTCAGGGTTTCTGCTGCGGAACAGGAGGCAGGACAGTCAGCCGAATCGGAATTATGGAGTGAGACGGACGACAGGGGGACAGAGGAATCTGCCGCAGAGACAAGGATTGAGGAATCTGCCACAGAGGAAAAGGAAGACGGAACAGGAACAGAAGCGTCTGCTGTAGAGGAAAAGGAAGACGAGACAGGAACAGAAACGTCGAAGGAAGCAGAAACGGAAAGTGAATCCACTGTAAAAAGTACGGAAACAGATACGGAAGATGTGGAAACAGAGGATAACAGTCTGACGGAAACAGAGACGGAAGTGGACACGGAATCTGCGGAACTGGCTGAGGAAGAAGCGCCTACGTCGGGGACTTGTGGGGCGAATTTGACGTGGAAGCTGGAAGATGGGACGCTGACGATTAGTGGGACGGGGGCGATGGAGGATTATAATTATTATAATTATAATAATTATTATTCTCCTTGGCATGACAACCGTGATAAAATCAATCAAATTGTTGTTTGCAATGGTGTGACGAGTATTGGAAATTATGCGTTTTACTACTGCAGCAGTCTGACAGAAATCACAATATCAGACAGCGTGACATATATTGGAAGTTATGCATTTAGTGGATGCACGAGCCTGACAGGTATCGCAATATCGAATAGTGTAACAAGGATTGGGAATGGGGCATTTTTGGGTTGCAGCAGTCTGACAGGAGTGTATATATCAAGTATAGAAAGCTGGTGCAATATAGCATTTGGCGCCAACTATGCCAATCCATTGTCGGGTGGGACAAATCTGTATGTTAATGAAAATTTGGTAAAAGACCTTATCATACCGGACAGTGTGACAAGTATTGCAAGTTATGTGTTTTGTGGTAGCAGTCTGACGAGTATCATCATACCGGACAGTGTGACAAGTATTGATAAATGTGCTTTTGAAGGCTGTAGCGGTCTGACAAGTATCACAATACCGGACAGTGTGACAAGTATTGGTGATGGTGCGTTTTATGGTTGCAGTAGTTTGACAGAAATCACAATCCCCAACGGCGTGACAAGTATTGGTAGTGGTGCGTTTTATGGTTGCAGTAGTTTGACAGAAATCACAATCCCCAACGGCGTGACAAGTATTGATAAAGATGCTTTTAAAGACTGCAACAGTCTGACGAGTATCACAATTCCCGACAGCGTGACAAGTATTGGTTCAGATGCATTTAGTTACTGTAACAATTTGACAAATGTGTATATATCAAGTATAGAAAGCTGGTGTAATATAGAATTTTACAGCGCTCCTTTTAGCTCTTCGAATGGGCGAGGCAAACTATATTTGAATGGAAATTTAGTAGAAAATCTTATAATTCCCAATAGTGTAACTGAAATTAAGGATGGTGCATTTTATGGCTGTAGTAGTATAACTGGTGAGTTGTAAGT
>ERZ779622.1361-NODE-1361-length-10058-cov-4.903229_pt1 | contig 10058 bp, 10 predicted proteins | sample MGYA00514188_ERZ779622 | MGnify/ENA primary metagenome ERZ779622 (study PRJEB29562, sample SAMEA4376702) | mouse gut metagenome | isolation source: Cecum | study: EMG produced TPA metagenomics assembly of the A DSS colitis mouse model was used to assess the...
CACCATCGGTTTTACCAGCTTGCGCGCCTCTTTTTCACTGTCCGCCTTCGCCGTCACCCTGAGATGCACCTCGCCGGTCTTCGCATAAGTCGCTATGGTAGGATTGCTCTGCACCGCGATCAGATCCTGGATCATAGTCTCCGCAATGCTCTCCCCCACGCCGCAGATTTTTACGGTCTTTGAATAGATCACACCCGGCTGCAGCTCGTTCAAATAGGGATAGATGCTCTTTTCAAACATCGGACACATCTCGTTCGGCGGTCCCGGAAGCAGGATCACGCATTTCTTATTTTTTTCGATGATCAGCCCGGGAGCCGTACCGTTATCATTGCCAATGACGATAGCTCCCTCCGGCACCAGCGCCTGCTTCCAGTTATTTTCCGTCACCGTGAAGCCCCTGGTCTCCAGATATTCCCGGATCCGCTCTCTGCTGTGGACATCCTCCACCAGCTTTAAGCCAAGCACTTTCGCCGTCACTTCCTTAGTCAGATCGTCCTGGGTAGGGCCGAGGCCGCCTCCCAGAATCACAATATCGGACCGCTCCAGCGCCATCTGCAGTGTGCCCTGCAGCCTCTCCATATTATCCCCCACCACCGTCTGATAGTAGCAGGACAATCCCAGCCCGGCACACTGCTCCGCCAGATACGCCGCATTGGTGTTGACAATGTTCCCCAGTAAAATTTCCGTTCCTACGCTGATCAGTTCTACAACCATGCTTTCCTCCGTTCCTGTACTCACTTCGTCCCCTGCATTACCTCTTTATTTTTCACCAGATAATCAATTAATGACACTACCGTCAGAATCAATGCGATCCACATGATAATATCCGTCACCAAAGACAATACCGGAATATTCGCTATCATCAGAATGACCATAACCATCTGGAAAGTGGTCTTGAACTTCCCCCACCAGCTTGCTGCGATCACTTTGCCGTTGTCCGAAGCGATCAGCCGGAAACCGCTGATCACAAATTCTCTGCTGATGACGATGATCACGATCCAGGCGGGCAGCCTCCCCATGGCCGTCAGACAGATCATCGCCGAACAGACAAGCAGCTTGTCCGACAGCGGATCCATAAATTTCCCAAAGTTTGTGATCATGTTATACTTCCTTGCGATTTTTCCGTCCAGCAGATCCGTCAGTGACGCGATGACAAATATGGCAAGAGCAATAAAATCCGTATCCTTTGAAGCATTTCCAAAGATTGCCGTAAACCATCCCCAGCCCTCATGACCGCCGAGAAGCAGCACCACAAAAGGCAGGATCAGTATCATACGAAATATGGTTAATTTATTCGGTAAATTCATCTTCCCTCTCCCCTGAAATCTCTATCCCCGTCAGATCATATCCGCTGCTGCCCGTCACTTTAGCCCGGACAAAACTGCCGGAATCCATCTCTCTGTCGGATGTCAGGAACAGATAACCATCCACGTTCGGCGCGTCCATATAGGTCCTCGCCACATAGACGCCTTCCTCCGGCAGATATCCCTCCACCACCGCTTCCAACAGCTTCCCTTCCTTCTTTGCCGCCTTCTCAAACGCAATCTCCTGTTGCAGCTCCATCAGTTCATCAAGGCGTTTTTCTTTTATCTCTTCCGGTATCTGATCCGCCATCGACGCCGCCGGCGTATCCTCCTCCAACGAATAGGCAAAGACACCCAGCCTGTCAAATTCCATCTCATTGACAAACCGATAAAGCCGGATAAAGTCCTCTTCGCTCTCCCCCGGAAAACCGCTGATCAGAGTAGTCCGCAGACAGACATCCGGTATTTCTCTTCGCAGCAAACCGATGATCCTCCGCAGGTCCTCCTCATCGGTGCGTCGCCCCATGCGTTTCAATACGTCATTGCTGGCATGCTGGATCGGAATATCCAGATAATTACAGATTTTCGGCTCCTGTCTGATAACCTCCACAAGCTCCTCTGTGATCTCCTCCGGATAACAATATAAAATTCTGATCCAGTGCAGCTCCTCTATCTCGCAGAGCCTTCGAAGCAGCTCCGGCAGCATCTTCTCTCCGTACAGATCCACGCCGTAAAGAGTGGTCTCCTGCGCCACCAGGATCAATTCCCGAACGCCCTCCGCCGCGAGCATGCGCGCTTCCTCCACCAGCTCCTCCATCGGTGCGCTTCGATATTTTCCCCGAATTTTCGGAATAATACAGTAAGTGCAGTGCTTGTCACACCCCTCCGCGATCTTCAGATAAGCGTAATGCCCCCCTGTTGTCACAAGACGCTTTCGCCCGGATCGGAATGTCTTCCCACTCTCATCAAAATGATCTCTTCCGTTCCCGGACAGGACTTCTTTTACCGCCTGTACGATGCTGTGGATATCCGCAATGCCAAGCACCGCATCTACCTCCGGAATTTCCTTCCGGATCTCCTCGCGGTAACGTTCGGCAAGACAGCCTGTGACCAGAAGCGCTCTAATCTGTCCGCTCTTTTTCAACTCCGCAATTTCCAGTATAGTTTCTATACTCTCCTCTTTGGCATCCCGAATAAAACAGCAGGTATTGACAATGACAATATCCGCCTCGATCTCCTCATCCGTAAAGGAAAAGCCTTCCTCCGCAAGCTCCCCCAACATGACTTCCGAATCGACCAGATTTTTATCGCAGCCAAGAGATATAAACAGTATTTTCGCGGAAAAACTGTCGTTTTCCCGCGTCCTTTTTAATCTCTCCACTTTTACTGCATCTCTTCCTCGTTTAAAATATGAATCTTCCCCTGCTCCAGCTCGCTGACTGCGATAGAAAGGGGTTTTTCTACAGAAGGCTTATCCACAAGCGGCTCATCTCCCGCTATGATCTGTCTCGCCCTCTTTGCCGTCGCCATCACGATAGAATACCTGCTGTTGACAACAGGCGCCTCCCCGGGTTCTACCTCACTGTTTACTACTTTCATCAAATCTGCATAAGACGGATGTAACATTTAATTTTCTCCTTTCCACAACTGTTCCAGATCATCCTTGATGCTCCGGATAAACTCCTCATTTCTGTCCGGTGTATAATGAGCCGCCTCGATAAACCCATGCAGTTTTTTCACGCACTCATCCACCTTGTCATTTATCACAATATAATCGTATTTCTCGATCGTATCCGCTTCTTTCGCCGCCCGGCTCATACGCTTTCGGATCACATCCTCTGTCTCCGTGCCGCGGTTTTTCAGCCGTTTATAGAGTTCCTCCACACTGGGCGGCAGGACAAAAATCAGAATCGAATCCGGGAAACGCTCTTTCACCTTCAAAGCCCCCTGAGTCTCTATCTCCAGAACGACATCCTTCCCCTCGGCTATCTGCTCCTCGACATACTCTCTCGGCGTCCCATAATAGTTTTCCACGTAAGCTGCGTATTCAATCAGCCCGCCATCCTCTATTTTCCGCTCAAACTCTTCTTTTGTGACGAAAAAATACTCTCGGCCGTCCACCTCACCCGGCCTGGGCTTCCTCGTTGTCATCGAAACGGAAAGGGAATAATTATCGTAATCCCCTGTCAGCCGTTTCATCAGCGTTCCCTTTCCGGAACCCGCAAAACCTGAAACTACAATCAGAAGTCCTTTTCTCTCCATGTATGCCCTCCGTCATTCCTCTTTTGCCGTCTCCAGGGACACACCCGCTCTCCCGGCCAGGGTCTCCGGCATCAGCGCCGATAACACCATGCTGCCGTTCTCCATGACCAGCACTGCTTTTGTCTTTCGTCCCTGCGTCGCATCGATCGCTGTTCCAGCTTCTTTTGCCCTCTGCACCATACGTTTGATCGGCGCGGAATCCGGGCATACGACAGCTATGATCTTCTCCGCATTTATCATATTGCCAAATCCGATATGAATCAATTTACTCAATATTCTGAATCTGCTCCCTCACCTTTTCAATTTCATTTTTCAGATCGATCGCCCGGGCTGAGATTTCCAGATCATTCGCTTTGGAGAGGATCGTATTGGCCTCCCGGTTCATCTCCTGGGCAATAAAATCCATCTACCTACCGTTTCTGCCCCCGGAGACAATCGTCTCCTTCACACTCTCTATATGACTGCGCAGGCGCACCAGCTCCTCATCCACACAGACCTTATCCGCGAAGATCGTCACCTCCATATACAGACGGTTCTCATCTATATGGACATCCTCCAGCAGTTCCCTCACCTTTTCTCTGAGTTTTTCCTTGTATTCCTGAATCAGTTTCGGGGACCGCTCCGTGATAAATTCCACATGGGTGAGCATCACATCCAACTTGGAGAGAAGATCTCTCTGCAGATTCTCCCCCTCCGCGACTCTCGCCTTTACAAAGTTCTCCGCGGCCCCCAGCAGAGCGCTCTGCAAATCCTTCCAGAGTTCCTCCTCGTCAGTGTTCTGCTCTTCCATCACAAGTACTTCCGGATATCTGGAGAGCGTGGATACGCGGATATCATCGTCCAGCTCAAATTCTCTCGCCATCTCCCGCAGATAATTCAGGTATTCCTTCGCCAGAACCCTGTTGTATTTCAGGGAACCGATTCCCTCGCTGTAATCCTCACAGGTAATGAAGATATCCACTTTGCCTCTGGTGATATAGTTTTTTAACTCGGTCCTGATGGAGCTCTCAAAGAAATTCAGTTTTTTCGGCATCTTGATATTCACATCCAGATACCGGTGATTGACGGATTTCATTTCCACCGTCAGCTTTCTGTCTTTCCCTGTCATCTCGCATCTGCCGAAACCGGTCATACTCTTGATCATGGTCTCTCGTCCTTCTTCTTTCGTCCTGATTCCACAGCCGGCAGTTCCCGTCAGACTGCCAGATCTATATTCTCGCCCCGCAGTCCCATACCGTGCTGGAACTTTCTCGCCTTCTGGTAGGGATTTTCTTCACCCGGATAGCTGATCTTTGTATGAGTCGTGCCGCCGGACACATAAGTCCTGCCGCATTCCGGACAGATCGCCGTCTGAATGCTCACGGAGGCCTGGATCACTTTTCCTCCGTCCTCTTTCGCTTTATTGTAGGCATTCGACACATGCTCCCCCTCGTGGGCCCGCACTCTGGCACCAGCGCTGGTCGGCGAAATGTGCTGCGCCGACTTAAAGGAAACATTCTCGTCCGAACCATCCTGATATTTCCGCTCCTTGCAGGTCTTACACTCTTTGGGGGAAGATGCCCTGCCCGGCTTTTTGACGGAATCCGGATCTTCCGCGATCTCCTTCGTCTTCTCCGTCCCGGAGATACCCGGCACATTTTTCTCCATTCCCGGTATGCCGGAAATACTCCTCGACACATTTTCTTTATTGGCTCCCCAGGGCGCGATAACAAGGACCGCCTCCTCCCCGGGACGCCCCCAAACCTTTTGCCATGCGGCTTCATATGGATTTTGTATACCTTCGATATTCATATACCTGTACCTGTACGCATCTGAAAATCTCTGTCATTTCAAATTGTAGCACAAAATAAAAGAAATGTAAAATACTATATTTTTGCGGACAACATTGCACTTTGCAGCATTCTATTATAAAATCAGAGACGGCGGAGAAAACCGCCACCGTATCAATTTATGATATAACAGGAGAAAAATATTATGGCTTTTGACGGCGTAACGATCGCTGCTGTCGTAAAGGAATGCAGGGAACTTCTGACAGGCAGCCGTATCTACAAAATCGCACAACCGGAGACGGATGAATTACAGCTCACCTTGAAGACCAAAAGCGGGCAGTATCACCTGCTGCTCTCCGCCAGCGCATCCCTGCCGCTCATCTATCTGACCGGCAAGACAAAGCAGAGTCCCATGACCGCTCCGAACTTCTGCATGCTGCTCAGAAAACACATCCAGAACGGACGTATCGTCGATATCTCTCAGCCCGGTCTGGAGCGAATCGTACAGCTCGATATCGAACACCTGAACGAACTGGGGGATCTGTGTCGGAAAAAACTGATTGTCGAGGTCATGGGAAAACACAGTAATATCATCTTCTGCAATGAGGAGGATAGAATCATCGACAGCATCAAACATATTTCGGGCATGGTCAGCTCCGTCCGGGAGGTATTGCCTGGAAAGCCCTATTTCATTCCGAAGCCGGACAGCAAGGAGGATCCTGTCTCCTTTATGGGAGGCTCCCAGTCTGAGGAAGAGCGTAAAAATAAGTTTTCAACGCTTGTATTTCAGAAACCCATGCCGCTCTACAAAGCGATTTACACTTCCTTCACCGGATTTTCCCCGATACTGGCGCAGGAGCTTTGTTTCCGCAGCGGCCTCGACCCGGACCGTTCCGCCCTCAGCTATCTGCAGGAGGAACTTTCCGTATCCGCCGACGTTTCTGCCGGCCCTGATGTACCCAGTCCGGAAAACACCGCCATCTCCCTGCTCTGCAACGAGTTTACCTTTCTGATGAGGCAGGTCATCGCCGGGGATTTCTCTCCCGCGATCGTCTATGAAGGAAAAGCTCCTGCGGAATTTGCCGCTGTTCCTCTGCGCCTGTATGGCGCATCCTCCTCCAGAGCCTTCTCCTCCATCTCCGCCCTTCTGGAGACCTACTACGCGGAGAAAAACGCTCTGACGCGCATCAGACAGCGCTCGGCGGACCTGCGAAAGATCGTACAGACCATATTGGAACGCACCGTCAAAAAGTACGATCTCCAGCTCCAGCAGATCAAAGACACCGAAAAACGGGAAAAATACAGGCTCTATGGAGAACTTCTGCACACCTACGGCTACGAGGCCGTCCCAGGTGCAAAATCACTGGAGGCCCTCAACTACTACACCAACGAGACGGTAAAGATCCCTCTGGATCCCACTCTGACGGCGTCGGAAAACGCGAAGAAATATTTTGATAGATACGGAAAAATGAAACGAACCTACGAGACCCTCTCTGAGCTCATCGTGGAGGTAAAGGAGGAGATCGACCACCTCGAGTCCATAGCGGCCTCGCTGGATATCGCGGAGCAGGAATCCGACCTCGTGGAAATCAAGGAGGAGCTGATCGCAGCGGGCTATGTCCGCAGAAAAGGCGGCGCAAGAAAAGAGAAAATAACGAGCAAACCGTTCCACTATATCAGCAGCGACGGCTTTCATATGTATGTGGGGAAAAACAATTTTCAGAATGACGAGCTGACCTTCAAGTTCGCGGTCGGAAACGACTGGTGGTTCCACGCCAAGAAACAGCCCGGCTCCCATGTGATCGTGCGCACGAACGGCGAGGAGATGCCGGATTCCACCTTCGAGGAGGCTGCAAAACTCGCCGCATACTACTCCAAAGGGCGCGGGCAGGAGAAGGTGGAGGTCGACTACGTGGAGAAGAAGCATGTGAAAAAGCCCAATGGCGCAAAGCCCGGCTTCGTGGTCTACTATACCAATTATTCCATGGTGATCGATTCGGATATATCCGGGATCGAACAAGTTACTGCAAGGTGAAATATCCCGCAGCTTGCTGCGGGGTATTTCACTCCCCAATCTCCACAAACTTCGTCTGATTCATCAGCGGATGCCGCAGTCGAACTGCCCCCTTCACCGGACATGCCATCACGCAGGAGCCGCAGTAATAGCACTCCCCGGGATAAAGCACCACAGGGGGCTTTCCCTTTTCCTCCGAAGGGATCATGATATCCACCTGGCAGACATTGGCGCAGGCGTTGCAGCCTACACATTTTTCTTCATCAAACACAAGCGGCTTTACGCTACAGGATACCGCCTTTGCCTCAAACTCAACCTTCTTCATATCCCGCTGCCTCCTCCTCATAATCCCGGTTGTACTGTTCATACTGTATCTTTACATCGCCGTAGTAATCTTTCTCTACTCTCCTGCTCAAAATCTTTCCTTCCTCCTGACGGATCGTGATAAAGCACCGATCCTCCTCCGGGTCTATCTCAGGATGATCGCTTCTCTCAAAACATAACGGCGCCGAACTGGATTTTCGCAGCAGACACGCGTTCAGGATCAGTTTGCACACTTCCAGAATATCCAATACCTCATGGGTGCGCATCAGCTCGTGGGGATTTTTACAGGAAAGCAACGGTACCATATCCTTTTCGTAACTCTCCAGAAGCTCTAATCCCTGATGTAAAAGCATATCATTTTTCACGCCGCCGCAGTAATTCTGCATCGCCTTGCTGATCGCCTTGTTCAGTTCCCGCCAGTCCATGCCCTCCTCCACATAGAGCGGCGCATAGAGACGCTTTTTCTCCGTCTCGATATCCTCCCTGTCGGGCTCCTCAAAGGAAAATCCTTCGCTTGCCTTCGCTGCCTTCCTTCCCGCGTAATAGCCGGTGGCCGCCGCAAACCCGCAACAATCGGAAGCATAGAGCTGGTCTCCCGCCGCATAGATCCCGTCGATATTGGTCTTTAGATTCCAGTCGTGGAAGATACCCCCCGGTGCACCGAAGAGCTGTCGCTCCTGGGGCAGGAAGGACGCCGACTGCCAGCCGGTCCCATAGGACTGCAGACGGTGTATTTCCGGATCAAATCCTCTCTCGGTAAAATTCTCCAGGACAGGTATCTTCGTCTTTCCCTCCTCCCCCACCATCATTCCCCAGATCACTCTGCGCTCTGACTCCGGCATCCGGCTCAAATCCGCATAGAACGGAAGCTGATAGCCGCGCTTCATCAATTCCTCGAAATCCAGCGTCTCCGGCCCTCTATACTCATACTTGGGGTTGTCGATCACGCCGCCCTTTAAGAAAAACTTCTGTCCTTTCGCCGGATAATAGCGCTCTCGCACTGTCTTCAGTTCCTTCCCGTCCCGGTCCACGTAAGGAATCTCCACGCCTCTGGCGTCCACCATCGTCGCCGCATACCAGGTATTATGGTTGTTGCCGGTGCTGTAGGGCGGAAAACTGCGGCCTGCCGCCGAAAACTCCCCCTGCACGGACTTTTCCATCATCGTAAATTCAACTCCTGCCCGATATCCCATGGCATGACCGCTGCCGATACTCTGGGTTGGCCTGAACTCACACAATCCCACCTGGTCCGCGTCAAAAAGCCAGATTCTCGCGGGGCGGGACATTGCGAGCACCGTCGTCTTCGCCGTGAAGATCAGAAATTTTCCTGTCCGCGCATTCATGCCCATAGCGCCGATGCCGCGCCTTTTCCCTTGCTCCTTTTTCACAAGAAGCGTCGTCGCCTCGGTCCTCTCATATATCTCCACGCCCAGGCGTTTCAACTCCTTATACAGAGCAGGCTTAAAGGTACTGCCCCATACACGGATCGTAAACTTATTTTGATAGTCGTAGGCGAACATAAGCCCGGTCTTTTCATCCCGAAAATCCGCCCCCTCAAACTCTCCCTCCGTATCGCGGATCTTTCCGCCGAAGCTCTCTATATCCAACAACCGATGCCATCCCTCCTGGCACTCAATATAGTGGGCGATACCGTTGCTGTACCCGTCCTGCTCATCGATGTAGGCCTTTGCAATCTCCTCCGCCGTCACCTCCGAGCAGGGATTTGTGCAGGCGGATTCCCAGTGATCAAAACCGCTCCCCGCAGCTCCGCTGCGGATCACAGCTCCCTTCTCCACCAGCGCGACCTTTTTTCCTTTTCGCGCCGCCGCGACCGCCGCATAACATCCCGCCATACCGCCGCCCAGAATCAGCACATCTGCGTACACCTGTTCCTCCCTATCCATCTCGTTCGGATAAGGCCAATGCGATCCTTCCATACTAAAAGACACACCCTTTCTAAAAATCTTACTTCCCCTGTTTCTTCCTGTCGCACAGGCTGAACACCACAAGGAATACCGCCGACACAATATAGGCGATCAACAGCGACAGATCCGTATTCATCTTTCCGTACAACGGTCCCGGGATGCCGAACAGGAACGATACCACTCCCACAATTCCCCCGGAGATCGCCGCCGCAAAAGCACCCTTTCTTGTCGCCCCCTTCCAGAGCAGCCCGCCCAAAAGCGGAATCAGAAGGCTCCCCATATAGGGATAGTTAAAAATGATCATCGCATCCAGAATATCCGTCATATGGAAGGCAAAAAAGATGCCGACCAGACTTCCAAGCAACACCGTGGCCTGGGAGATCAGTTTTGATTTCGGAAGCTCGTCCAGATTCTCTACCTCCGGATGCAGGAACTTATTGTAAAAATCCCGCGCAAAGGA
>ERZ779622.1366-NODE-1366-length-10021-cov-4.831427_pt1 | contig 10021 bp, 5 predicted proteins | sample MGYA00514188_ERZ779622 | MGnify/ENA primary metagenome ERZ779622 (study PRJEB29562, sample SAMEA4376702) | mouse gut metagenome | isolation source: Cecum | study: EMG produced TPA metagenomics assembly of the A DSS colitis mouse model was used to assess the...
CGCCCCGCTCCCTTCCGCCCCTGCCCGTAAACCCGCGCTCAAAAACACGCGGCACCTCGTGCGCCGGAATTCCGATGCCGTTATCCCTCACCGTAAGCCTTACCTGTCCCCCTCCCCCGGATGCCAATGACCGAGCCACAACACAGGCAGCTTCGGTCCTTCTTGGAGTGACACAGGAATCCTGCCCTCCTCCCGCCTTTGCAATACCCTGCACCGGATTTTCCCCCGGCGCATAGTCCCGCTCCCCCGATATCACGACCAGCGGTTTCTCCCCGCAATACCGCGCAGAATTTTGTAACAGCTGTCCTAACAAAAAGACCGCCCACTTCCGATCCGTAAACACGGTATACTCCAGATCCCCCGTCTCCACCCGCATGCCGCTGCCAGCCAAAAGCGTCCGGTGTTCCCCGACCGCCTGTGCCACCAGCTCCCCAAGGGTTTCCTCCCGGACAATATAGTCCTTCTGTACACTTTCCGACCGCGCATAAAACAGCGCCCGCTCCACATGCGCCCCGATCTTTGCAAGCTCACAGGATAATTTCCTCCGGTTTTTCTCATCCATCTTCCGGCAGACCAGTTCCGCTGCTGTGATTGGTGTTTTGATCTCGTGCACGAAGCTCTCCACATATTCCCGGTACTGCCTCTGGTTAGCTTCGGAATCCGAAACAGCCGCAATCATCGACCTTCCCGCCCTGTGGAACAGTTCAAACAGCCTGCGCTCATAAACCGTCCCCCCTGCCCGCACGCACTCGGCAAACAGATACTTTTTATCAAGCCCCTCCATAACCGCATAAAGCTCCCGCAAACGGGAACGGCACCGGAAAAAATCTACCGCCTGCCCGCAGGCTAATACCAAAAACCAGACAATGCCAAGTATCACAACTATCCCCGGCTTCGTTCCGGTCAACAGCAAAAAGACCGCCGTGACCGCCGCAAAAACTGCCCGAAGGAGCAGTCCCAGGGCACGGTCAGCAAAAAATTCCGACGCTTTCATAACAGACCCCCACTCGCAAAATCACTCCCACCCCACATCCCCATTCTGTCAGGGCAAACCACGCCTCCCGATACTATACGGACGGCTTCCCATCACCGCCCCTTTACTTTCACCGGGAAAAATCACGTACCTTCCATTTCAACCGTCAGACAAAAACAGCCCATCCTCCCTGAGTTCATAAACCTTATCGCAGGCTTCTTTAAGATATTTCCTGTCATGCGACACGCTGATGACCGCGCCGCCAAACCCGCAAAGAGCCGCGCGCACAACCGGGCCTGACAGCGGGCTGAAATTTCTTGTCGGCTCATCGAGCACCAGCACATTGGCTTTTTGCAGCACCATATCAAGGAACAGAATTTTTGCCTTCTGCCCGCCGCTTAAACTCCCGATCGCACCCGTCATTTCCTCATGCGTAAATTTCATGCCGCCCATATAAGTCCTAGCCCTTGTCACCTCATCCTTTGTATAATGCTCCGCCAGGTACGAAACGGGCGTTTTCCCAAAATCAAGCACCTCGGAATAATCCTGCGGCATAAGCATGGCACGGATATCGGTGCGGTCTTCCAGCTCCTCCCACAAGCGTTTCAAAAAGGTGGACTTCCCCGCACCGTTCCTTCCGATAATCCCGACATGCTCGCCCCCCGCCACGAAAAGCCGCAGATTCCTCGCTAAAACCCGCTCCCCGACCTTTAAAACATCAAGCGAAAAATCAAGCACGGTCTTACCCGCCGGAAGATGGATGGACGGATCGAATTTTGCCAGGATTGCTTCCTCCTCCTGCGGGAAATCAAGGAAATTCTCTTTTTCCCGCTCAAAGCGCCTGCCCATCGAGAGCACGGCGTGCATCTTCTTTTTCAGAAGCCGCGCACCTCCGGGGTTCTGCCTTGTGATTATCTTCTGCTCATGGTCTACGCGGTTGTATATCTGCCGCCATTTTTCCATCTGCTTATCGTAATCTTCCCGCTGTTTTTTCGCCACCTGCTCCTGATGCGAAAAATCATTCCTCCGGCGCGAGAGATATTCGCGGTAAGGGCAGCGTGAAACCATGATACGGCATTTTGTCTTTCGGATGATCTGCTCCATATGCACGATCACGTTCGCCGTTTTTTCAACCAGCGTTTCATCATGCGAAATATAGAGGATGGGCAGCCTGCTCTGCGCAATAAACGCCTCCAGCCACTGCAGGGTTTCGATATCCAGATCATTGGTCGGCTCGTCAAGCAGGAGAATATCCGGCTCCCCCATCAGAAGCTTTGCAAGCTGTATCTTCACCTTCTCGCCGCCGGAGAGCGTGCCAAGCTCCTGCTGTGACAGGATAAATTCCACCGATAACCCAAGTTTCGCCAAAATATCCGTGTGCAGATAATACTCACAATCCCCAAAATAATCCAACAGCGTAACATGGGAAAGCCCCTCCTCCATCATCTGCGGCAGGTAAGCCATCTTTCCCTTTTTATTCACTTCACCGGAAACGCTGCAATATTCTTCCACAAGGTTCCTCTGATAGAGAAAGCGCAAAAGTGTTGATTTCCCATTCCCCTCCTCCCCAATAATCACCGCCTTCTCGCCGCGGTTTAAGGAGAAGGAAAAATCATCGACAATGCATCTGCCATCCTTTTTCAGGCGGATCGTAATATTTTTCAATTCTAACATAAAATACCTCCATAGAAAAATAGTCCCATTCCCGATAGCGAATCCAGCGTATCGAAAATGGAACCATCCTTGCACCCACAGAGATATCCATATAATAACAAGATATAAAGCAGCGCAGCAAATGATATAACTGTTTCAGATAACAGGCAATCCAAATTCAAGCAGCAAAGCAAGCCCCACATATGCCAGGCATATCTTAGGACATGTTGATTCACTATCTTTTCCATCTGAATTACCTACGAATCATCGCCGCACCCCTTTCCTTTATAATTGCTGTCATTCTATCATAAGGTTCGCGCCTTGTCAAGTATCAATCCGCCAATTCCGTCTGCGTCCTGTACATCCGTGCATACAGCCCCGAAAGCGCCATCAGCTCCTCGTGCGTCCCCTGCTCGGCTATCTTTCCGTTTTCTAACAGAATAATCATGTCCGAATCCCGGATCGTGGAAAGGCGGTGGGCGATAATCACGGAAGTGCGCTTCTCACAGATTTTTAACATCGCGCGCCGGATTTTCTGCTCGGTAACGGTATCCACAGAGCTGGTCGCCTCATCGAGAATCAGGATCGGCGCATTGGCAAGAACCGCCCGCGCAATCGTCAGAAGCTGCCGCTCCCCCTGGGAGAGTTCCATGCCCCCATGTGTAAGAACTGTATCATACCCGTCGGGAAGACGCTCGATAAACCCGTCCGCCCCGACCGTCTTCGCGGCAGAATACACCTGCTCCCTTAAAGCCTCCGGATGCCCGTAGCGGATATTATCAAGTACGGAGGCGGCAAACAGGGCGGTATCCTGCAGAACCACCCCGAACGCCGCCCGCAGATCTTCCATCCGGTAATCCCGCAGATCCCGCCCATCCAAAAGGATGCTGCCCGCAGAAACATCGTAGAACCTCGTCAGCAGATTAATCATTGTCGTCTTCCCGGAACCCGTTGCCCCCACGATCGCCGCCTGCGTGCCCGCCGGTATCTTTACGGAGATGTCCCTTAACACCGACTGGCCCGGCACATAACTGAATTCCACATGGCGCAGTTCAATATTGCCCCGCGGGTGAACCACCGGAAAGGCTCCTTCCCGGTCCGGCGGTTCCGGCTCTTCATCAATGATCTCAAACACGCGCTCCGCCCCGGCAACCGCAGTCTGGAAATTATTATAAATATTTGCAATCTCCACAAAAGGGCGGGTAAACTGGCGCACGTACAAAAGAAAGCTTGTGACCAGCCCGATGTCGGTAATCCTTCCGCCCACGAACAAAACCCCGCACAGAACCGAGATCGCCACATAGAGCAGATTGTTAATCACATTCATCAGCGGCATCAAATACCCCGAACAGATCAGCGCACGGATCGATACTTCGCACAACCGCTCATTCTTTTCCCCAAAGCTGCGCTCGAGTTCCTCCTCACGGCAAAATGCCTTGACAACAGCCATCCCGGAAACACTCTCCTCCACCTGCCCGTTTAACTCCCCAAGACTTTTCTGCTGCGCGGAAAACAGCTTTCTGGTATATTTTGTTACCGTTTTTGTCAGCAGGAAAATCATCCCCACACCCGAGAGCGACACAAGCGTCAGGAGCGGGCTTAAATACAGCATCATCCCAAAAATCCCTGCTACCGTAAAACCGTAGGTCAAAAGGAGTGTCAGCGAATTGGAGATGGTAGTGCTGATATTATCCACATCATTGGTCAGGCGGCTCATCAGTTCGCCGTGCTGGCGGCGGTCAAAAAAAGATAATGGCAGCGTCCGGATATGGTCAAACAGCGTCCGCCGGATATGGTGGATCACCCTCTGCCCGATGGATGCCATTAAAAACGCCTGCAAAAATTTTACCAGCCAGTCGGTAAAGTACAGCCCCGCAAGACAGGCGAGTACCCACACCACCCCATCCCCGCCGCTGATTGCCGTGACCGCTTTCCCCGTCACATAGGGGGAGAGGATGGATGCAAAAGATGCCAGGGCGGAAAGCAGGAGAATAAAGCCAAGCCCGTTCCTCTGCCCCTTCGTCATCCGCCAGAGCCTGCCAAGCGTCCCTCTCATATTCTTTGGTTTTACCACCGCCACCGCGCCCCGCCCGGGGCGGGATATCCCGTTTAAATTCGCAGGCGGCACCGCCCGGTTATGCTCCGCCATGATACCCACCTCCAATCTGCGAATCATAGATTTCCCGGTATACCGTGCAGGAATCCATCAGCTCATCATGTGTCCCGTAACCCTGCACCCTGCCACGATCAAGGCATAAAATGTGGTCCGTGCGCATAACCGTAGAAATGCGCTGGCTCACCAGCAGAACCGTCATCTTCCCGCCCATGCCGCCAAGCCCTTTTAGCACATCGGATTCCGTCTGCGCGTCCAGCGCACTGGTACAATCGTCCAAAATCAGGATCTTTGGGTTCCGGACAAGCGCCCGCGCAAGGGAAAGCCGCTGCTTCTGCCCGCCGGAAAGGTTCACGCCTCCCTGGCCAAGCAGGGTATCGTACCCCTGCGCGCTTTTTGTTATAAATTCATCCGCGCACGCGACCGCCGCCGCCCGGCAAAGTTCCTCGTCATCCGCTTCCTCCCGCCCCCATCGCAGATTCTCCTTTATCGTCCCGGAAAACAGCAGGGCTTTCTGCGGCACGACCGCAACCGCCGTCCGCAGGCATTTTGTGTCAATCTGCGTCACATCGCAGCCGTCAATCAAAAGCTTCCCTTTGGTGGCATCATAAAACCGGGGCACAAGGTTGACAAATGTTGTCTTTCCGTAACCGGTGGAACCGATGATCTCCACGGTTGCTCCCGGATGGATATGTACATTGATATCGTGAAGCGCTTCCTTTCCCGCCCCCGCATAGGAAAAGGACACCCTCTCAAAACGGATATCGCCGCAAATCTCTGGCATAAGTGGCTGCGCTGGCATCCTCTGCGCCGGCTTCTCGCAGAGGACTTCCGATATCCTTGCAGAGGAAGCCGCCGCCCGCACCGCGGTATTGAGTGTATTGGATATCATACCCACAGCAAATAATACCTGCGTCATATAGTTGACCGATGCCATCAGCCTGCCAATTTCCGCACTCTGCGCACTTTTCGATATCCAAAGCAGAAGGACAACGCCAAAATTAACCGTCAGGCTGATAAATGGCGAAAATACCGCCATTGTCCTAAGAGCCGAGGTATTGGCACGGGCAAGCTCCCATGATACCCCATCAAATTTCTCCATCTCCCCGTCTTCGGCATTAAATGCCTTGACCACCCGGACGGAGGAAAGAAACTCCCGCGTCACGCCGTTGAGCCGGTCAAGCCTTTCCTGCACCTTCCCAAACCGCGGGTATCCAACCCGCATATTCCCGAAAATCAAAACGGAAACCACGAGGAGAATCCCCACAATCACCGGTGCCTGCCCCGGTGTCTGGACCAGGATCAGGATGATGGCACCGACGCAGATGATCGGGGCTTTTACCATGATCCGCATAATGCCGTTGACAAACTCCTGTATCTGCGCCACATCGTTTGTAATGCGGGTGATAATGGAGGCGGGGCGCAGACGGTCAATATTTTCCATCGAGAGGAGCTGCACATTATGGTACATATCGCGGCGCAATTCTTTCCCTACGGTCTGGGAAACGCGGCTGGCAAAACCGTTGCGCATAACGGCGCAGCCCGCCCCGGCAAGCGCAATGAAAAGCATGCATACACCATAAAAAAGAATCTGGCGCACACTGGCATTCCTGATTCCGCGGTCCACGATCATGGACATAAAAGTGGGCTGGAGAAGATCGGCAAGTGCTTCCATTGTCAGAAAAAAAGTGGAAAGCATAAAGATTCCCAAATGCCTGCGGATATATTTTAAAATCAGTTTCATATTTCACTTCATTTCTGCGCTGCTTTTTGAAAATAGCAAGTTTGCGGCAGGCAGCGCGCAGCCACAAACTTGAGATTGAAAATTTTAATTTCCAATCGGATTCCTCCACGGTTTCATTGACAGTACCATCCCGGAAAAGAAGAACGCCTTCCCGCGCTGCCGTCAGAGCTGATACCCCATCCCACGGCGCGTTTTGATGCATTCCGGCATCCCGATCTTTGCAAGCTTCCCCCGAAGCCTTGTCATATTGACACTCAATGTATTATCGTCAATGTAAATCCGGCTCTCCCACAGCGCTTCCATCATATCCATGCGCGAAACAATTTCCCCCGCCCGCCCCATCAGGCATACCAGAATCTGTACCTCATTGCGGGTCAGTTCCTCTGTATTGCCGCCTGCCGAAACCGTCCCTTTTAAAAGATTTAGTTCAATCCCTGCGGCTTTTATGATATCGGGCTCCTTCCCAGTCCCGCTGCCCCGGCGCAACACTGCCTCGATATGCGCCAGCAAAAGGGGGATATGGTAGGGCTTTGTGATATAGTCATCCCCGCCCAGACGCAGCGCCGAAAGTTCATCCCCCACGCTATCGTGCCCGGTCACAAAAATAATCGGGATATCCATGTCCCGGCGAAGCTGTGCACACAGCGTCAGCCCGTCGCGCCCCGGAAGCCCCATATCCAGCAAAATCAGGTCGGGGGTAATTTCCCCGACCTGCCCTCTGATATCCTTAAAATCAACTACCGCAAAAGGCTCATAGCCCTCGTCGCAAAGCAAGGAGGCGAGTTCCTCACGAACGGAGGGATCATCCTCAATAATCATAATTTTTTTCATAAGGTTCCCCAGTCAAGAGTATTCTCACGGCACGCGGAACATAAAGCGGTTCTTTGGCATGCCCGTTTGCCTGTTATGATTATTTTAGCACGATAGCTTTTGTTTGTCCACAAACAGATTATCATTTCCTTATGCGACAGCTCCTAATTTATATGCTTTAAAACTTATCCGAGCAATGCACAAAGCACTTTCACGCAGGTTTCTTCCACAAGCTTTCCGCTGTCAAGTACCAGATCATAATTCTTAAAATCATCCCATTTCTTCACCGTGTTCGCGTAATAATAATTTGCCCGCTTCCTGTCAAACTTCCGCCGCACCGCGTCCGCCTTTCCCTCTAAAATCCCGTATTCCTCCACAATGCGCCGCCTCTTTGCTTCCCCGTCACTGCAGCGGATAAATACTTTTATCACACCCTCATAATCCGCCAGTGCCTCCGCAGCGCAATGCCCCAAAAACACCGCAGAGCCGTTTGCTGCAAGCTGCCTTATTACCGCCTGCTCCTTCACATAAATATGCCCATCCGCCGTCAGCATATCCCCCCTGCCGGCAGCGGTCTGCGCCAGCATATAAACCGAATACAGAAAGCTGTTCGTCACCGTTTCCTCATAGCGCTCAATCTGTTCCACAGAAATATTCTGCTCTTTTGACACCTCCTCTAAGATTTCCCGCCCGTAACAGCAAATCCCCGCCCGTTCGGCAAACGCGCGGGCAATCGCCGTTCCGCCGCTGCCATATTCCCGCTCAATCGCAATAAACCTGCCCTTCATCCTATCCTTCCTTTCCGCATAAAAAACATATGCTGCCATTCAAACATAGCTTTATTTCCCGCATTTCCATATACAATAGTGTATACCGTTACCATTCAAACATCCGACCGTCTGTTACAATACATTTCGTGTACAAGACATTTCAGCTACATTGCAACCTCAAACTGGCTATTATACAGCTCCGCGTAAAACCCTCCCCTTTCAAGCAGCGCCTCGTGCGTGCCGCTCTCGATAATGTCCCCGTCCTTTAGGACAAGGATCAGATCTGCATTCTTGATCGTGGACAGGCGGTGCGCAATCACAAAGGACGTGCGGTCCTTCATCAACTGATCCATCGCGGTCTGGATTTGCTGCTCCGTGCGGGTATCCACCGAGGAGGTCGCCTCGTCCAAAATCAACATCGGCTTGTTGGCGATCATGGCGCGCGCGATCGTAAGCTGCTGCTTCTGCCCCTGCGAAAGATTCACCTGGTCATTTAACACCGTATCATACCCCTGCGGCAGCGTGCGGATAAAATGGTCAAGTCCCACCGCACGGCAGGCTTCCTTCATCTTTTCCTCGTCCGCTCTCTCATTGTTATAAACAAGATTTTCCCGAACCGTCCCCTCAAACAGCCAGGTATCCTGCAATACCATACAGAACAGCGAATGTACCGCCGCGCGCGTGAGCCGGTGAATCGGCGTTCCATCAATCCGGATTTCGCCGCCCTGAATCTCATGGAACCGCATCAGAAGATTGACCAGCGTTGTTTTCCCTGCGCCCGTAGGTCCTACGATGGCAACTTTCTGACCCGACACCGCTTTTGCAGAAAAATCGTGGATGATGGTCGCGTCCGAATCCTCGTAACCAAATCGGACATGCTCAAATTCCACATCCCCTTTTACATTTAAAAGCGCGCTGATTTTTTCCGTTTCCTCCTCCATCTCCTCCGCTTCCAGAAACTCAAACACACGCTCCCCGGCAGCCCCGGCGGACTGCAAGGATTGCACCGCCTGCGCGATTTGCGACAATGGCTGCGTGAAATAGCGGACGTACATCATAAATGCGACGATAACGCCAAAACTGATTTTCCCGTTAAGTGCCATCGCGCCGCCCACAACACAGACTGCCACATAGCCGAGATTCCCAATAAATCCCATAATCGGCATCATAAGACCGGACAGGCACTGCGCCTTAAAACCGCTCTCGCAGAGGTTCCGGTTCATTTCGTCAAAAACCTTCTGCGCCTCCTCCTCGCCGTTATAAGCCTTCACCACCGTGTGCCCGGAATAAATTTCCTCAATATGCCCGTTGATCTCTCCAAGGTGCTTCTGCTGGCGTGTAAAATATTTCTGGCTCTTTCCCATAATCGAAAACATCAGCACAAAACCGAGAAGACTTGCCACAGCCGCAGTTAACGTCATCCACCCGTTTGTTGTAAGCATCATAACCAGACTGCCGACAAATAGAATTATAGCAGAAACCATATTGCCGATGCTGTGGTTTAAGGACTGCCCGATGGTATCCACATCGTTTGTCACGCGCGAGAGCACATCCCCCGTGGTCGTCTGGTTGTAAAACCACATCGGCAGGCGGTTAATCTTTTTTGAAATATCCGAGCGCATTGCCTTGGAAACACGCTGCGTCACGGTGGACATAATCCATCCTTGAATCGCTGACAGCAGATAGCTCATCACATAAAATACAACCAGCGTCAGACCAATCTGAACCACCCTATCCATATCAATGGAGGTTGCAGGCGGCATGATCCCCTCCGTAATGGTATCCGTCAGCTCCGAGAGCTTATCCGGTCCAATCAGCATTAACACCGTCCCGATGGCGGAACATAGAATGGCGATTACAGAAATAACCAAATACATCCTGCAATACCCAACCAGTTTTTTCCATATGCCGACAAGATCTTTCGCCTTCTCCCCGCCGCCGCGCGCTCCATGGGGTCC
>ERZ779622.1368-NODE-1368-length-9999-cov-9.100463_pt1 | contig 9999 bp, 13 predicted proteins | sample MGYA00514188_ERZ779622 | MGnify/ENA primary metagenome ERZ779622 (study PRJEB29562, sample SAMEA4376702) | mouse gut metagenome | isolation source: Cecum | study: EMG produced TPA metagenomics assembly of the A DSS colitis mouse model was used to assess the...
ATGTGCGTTTCGGTCTGCGGGTGCAGTGACGCACCTGCCAGCCCTGAGCCCACACCCACTGTCTTTAAGGTAGAGATTGAAGATGTGGAGCCTGTTGTGACAACACTGTTGTACACCGGCGATGCGGATGCGTTGGAGACCGTTATGCCAACGGAGAGCACCACGGAGGTCATGTATTACACCGAGGACGAGGTCGTCATGGTTGCAAAGGTATTGCAGCGGGAATGCGGCGGCTTGCCAAGCGTCACAGAGCAAGCCTGTGTTGCCTGGACAATCTGTAACCGTGTAGACAGCGATAAGTTCAGCGGAGACACCATCACAGAAATCGTGACGGCACGCTATCAGTTCGCTTATTACTACGATACGCCAGTGGCCGACGAGCTGTATGACCTTGCGTTAGATGTTTTGACTCGATGGAATGCAGAACGAAATGGTGAAGTGTTGGTCGGCAGGGTACTACCGAAAGACTACACCTATTTTACAGGGGACGGAGTACATAACTACTTCCGCAACAAATATAAAGGCAGCTACTCCATATGGGATTACAGCCTTCCGTCCCCATATGAAAGTTGAGGGAACGTATGGGAAAAGTAATTATCCAGAGCGAATACACCACCCAAAATCCTATCACGATGATTGGCAAAGAGGCCGGGATATGCTGGGGAGCCGACATTACGGATGACAACAAGAACTACAAGCGTGGGTTGGAGTGCCTTGAGAACGAGCATGGACGGACATTCGAGTTCCCAGACATCTACACCGTTCTGGATGGGTACTCCGCCAGAGTGATTCGTGAGTGGTATACGCATATCGGCGGAGCGCCTACCCGGCTCCAGGCCAGCACAAGGTACATCGACTACGAGCACGGGTTCGGATATGTCACACCGCCAAGTATTGCGGGCAACAGTGAGGCATCTGAGGTTTATGACGACCTCATGCACTACATCTCCACATCCCTCCAGAGGCTGGACGAGCTCAAGATTCCAAGAGAGGACTCCGCACTTGGCTTGCCGCTGGGTATGGAAACGAAAATGGTGGATAAGCGCAACCTACGCAACCTGATTGATATGTCCCACCAGCGTATGTGTACGAGGGCGTACCACGAATATCGCGGGCTGTTCGCTGACTACCGTGCGGCACTTAGCGAGTATTCCAACGAGTGGAAATACATAGTTGACAACTACCTCATACCTAAATGCAGCTATATGGGCTTCTGCAAGGAGCGGTACACCTGCGGTATGATGCCTCGCAGAGAGGTGGTTGCACATGGGTGAGTTGGCGCAATACCTGTTCGCCGTGGTTTTGCTCCTGATGCTTCTCGTCTTCATGAGCGGCGGGCCTCCGAAGGCACAGCCTGAGTATGTTCGCATCAATATTTGAGGGTCGCTTATGAAAAGCAGGATTTTGAATCCAAAGCGGATGAAACAGCTCATCGACTTCAAGGGGCTTGAGCTGGATGGTGGGATATACCCAACCGATATCGACGGGATAATCGAGTACCGTGATTCTGAGTACATAATCCTGGAGGTCAAACACAGTAAAGCCAAAGTCCCATGGGGGCAACGGCTCTGCCTCCAGCGAATGGTGGATGACTTCACCAAAACAGGTAAAAAGGCGGTCGCTATTGTGTGCGAACACGAGGTGGACAACCCTGACAAACCCATCGTAGCGGCTTTCTGCAATGTCAGAGAGCTTTACTACGGCGGGGAGATGAAATGGCGGCCACCTGACGAGCCCATGACTGTCCGGCAGGCGGTTCTCAGTTTTCGCAGGTACTCCAAGAAACAAAAGGGAGGTAAGAAGTGAAAGTAATTCTGATTTCCGGTAAAGCAAGACACGGCAAAGACACCACGGCGGGGTTCCTCAAAAATGCTCTGGAGGCAGACGGCAGTTCTGTCCTGGTCGCCCACTATGGAGACTTGGTGAAATACGTCTGCAAGACATTCTTCGGTTGGGACGGAGAGAAAGATGAGAGGGGGCGGACGCTTCTGCAGAAGGTCGGCACGGACGCCATCCGGGCAAAGCGGCCCGACTACTGGGTGTCCTTCATCTCTGACATCATGAGCTTCTTCCCAGGAGAATGGGACTATGTTTTAGTTCCCGACTGCCGCTTCCCCAATGAGGTGGACTACATCAAAAACGCCGGGTTCGATGCGGTGCATCTCCGTGTTGTTCGTGAGGGGTTCGTAAGCCCGCTCACATTGGAACAGCAGGCGCACCCATCCGAAACGGCGCTGGACGATGTACGAGCCGACTACTACATAATCAACAACGGGTCTCTGAAAGACCTCCAGAACGCCGTGATTGAGTGGCTGGTCGAGTTGAACGGCCAGCACCAGACTACTTTTGAGGAGATGTGAACATGACCCGTCTGAGAATATTGTTCGATGCGGACGATGTGGCCGAAACACTCCTGGAGGGCTGGGTCAAGACCCTGAACGAAAGGTATGGCACCACAACTTCGGTTGAGGACGTAACCGATTGGGATGTCTCGAAGGCATTTCCAACATTGACAAAGCAGCAGATTTACGGCGTGCTCCAGGAAGACGAGGTGTGGGCAAAGCTCACACCCATGCCTGGAGCACAAGAGTATCTGAAGCGGCTTCACGATGAAGGCCACGAGCTCTATATGGTTACGGCAACCGACTACCGCACTTGTCGTGTGAAAATCGAGCGTATCTTGGAGCTGTTCCCGTTCCTGGACGCAAACCACATCATCATCGCTCACAACAAACAGATGGTGATGGGTGATGTTCTGATTGATGACGGGCCTCACAACCTCGTCAACGGCCCCTACTTCCGCATTCTCTTTGACCAGCCGCACAATCGAGGCATCAACGAGAAGAAATACGGAATGTACCGGGCTGTTGGTTGGGAACAGGTTTATCAGCTCATCCATGAGAACCTCGTTTTCAAGCCGGACGACGATGTCTGGCGGAACATTTCCCTATAAAGGAGGTCGAGCATTATGGTCGTCATCAAAAGAGATGGCCGAGAGGTCAACTTCGACAAATCTAAGATTCGTGACGCTGCGTACAGAGCCTTGTGCGAGGTTGACCACCTGCATCCCATCGAAAACAAGGAGAATCTGGCTGAGCGTGTAGCCAACAGGCTTGCGTTCAAGTATAAGAATCTCCATCGGGCGATTTCTGTGGAGGAAATCCAGGATGATGTCGAGAACAGGCTGATGGAGGAGGGCGTCTATGAGGTCGCCAAGGCGTATATCAAATACCGCTATGAACATGAGCTTCTGCGGAATATGAGCACGCTGGACGGAAAGGTTCTCTCCATCGCTGATAACGTTAATGAGACCGTCATTCAGGAGAACTCCAATAAGAACCCCGCAATCCTGTCTACCCAGCGTGACTACATAGCAGGCGAGCTGAGCCGTGACATCACAAACCGGCTCCTTCTGCCGGAGGAAATCACCAAAGCCCATGAGGAAGGTATCATCCACTTCCACGACAGCGACTACTATCTCCAGCGTATGCACAACTGCTGTCTGGTCAACCTGGAGGATATGCTCCAGAACGGCACCGTTATCTCTGGCACCCTGATTGAGAAGCCCCACAGCTTTTCCACCGCCTGCAACATTGCCACCCAAATCATCGCCCAGGTGGCCTCCAACCAGTACGGCGGCCAGTCTATCTCTCTGGCGCACCTCGCTCCCTTTGTGGACGTGTCCCGGCGGAAGATTCGCAAGGAAGTTGAGGAGGAGTTTAAGACCATCCCTCTGGACGCAGGCTGTGACGATGTAGAGTCCGTCATCTTCGATATTGTCGAAGGCCGCGTTCGGGAGGAGGTTAAGCGTGGCGTCCAGACTATCCAATATCAGGTCATCACATTGATGACCACCAACGGACAGGCCCCATTCATCACCGTGTTCATGTACCTCAACGAGGTCAACGACCCTCAGACCAAGCATGACCTCGCCATGATTATTGAGGAGGTCGTGAAGCAGCGCATGGAGGGCGTGAAGAATGAGAAGGGTATCTGGGTCACCCCGGCCTTCCCCAAGCTCATCTATGTACTGGAGGACGACAACATTGAGCCCGGCACTCCCTACTACTATCTGACCGAACTGTGCGCCAAGTGCTCCGTCAAGCGTCTGGTTCCTGACTACATCTCCGAGAAGAAGATGCTTGAGAACAAGGTAGACGCCAACGGCGATGGCCACTGCTACACCTGCATGGGCTGCCGGTCCTTCCTGACCCCCTATCTGGACGGGAACGGCAAACCCAAGTATTATGGCCGCTTCAACCAGGGTGTGGTCACTATCAATCTCCCGGATGTCGGGTTGTCCGCTGGCGGCGACTTCGACAGGTTCTGGGAGATTTTTAATGAACGCCTGGAGCTATGCCATCGTGCGTTGCAGCTCCGTCATGAGCGGCTGGTCGGCACTCTCTCCGATGCCTCTCCCATCCACTGGCAGCATGGCGCTTTGGCCCGGCTGGAGAAGGGCGAGACCATCGACAAGCTCCTCTACGGTGGGTACTCCACCATCTCTCTGGGCTACGCCGGTCTGTATGAGTGCGTCAAGGCCATGACCGGGAAGAGCCACACCGACCCAGAGGCCAAGCAGTTTGCACTGGATGTCATGCAGTACATGAATGACAAGTGCAAGCAGTGGAAGGCCGCTGAGAACATGGACTACAGCCTGTATGGCACGCCCATCGAGTCCACCACCTACAAGTTCGCCAAGTGCCTCCAGAAGCGCTTTGGCGTTATCGAGGGCATCACGGACAAGGGCTACATCACCAACAGCTACCATGTCCATGTCACCGAGGAGATTGACGCCTTCACCAAATTGAAGTTTGAAGCGGAGTTTCAGCAGCTTTCCCCCGGCGGCGCTATCAGCTACATCGAGATTGCCAATCTCTCCGACAACATCCCGGCGGTCATGACCGTGTTGCGGTATATTTACGACAACATCATGTACGCCGAGCTCAATACCAAGTCCGACTACTGCCAGTGCTGTGGTTGGGATAAAGAGATTGAAATTGTTCAGAATGAGCATGGCAAGCTGATTTGGCATTGTCCCAACTGTGGCAATACCGATAAGGGCAAGATGAACATCGCTCGCCGCACCTGTGGGTACATCGGCCTGAACGACTGGAACCAAGGCCGGACGCAGGAAATCCAGGAACGATATGTTCACCTTGGAGGAGAGTGTTGAAATGGATGAAAGGTACAAATTTCCATGTGGCGCAATCAGTGATACACCTGTAGATGAGCAGTGGAAAGAAGAAATTGCCTGCGTAATGACAGGGTGTAAAAACTGCGCGAATTACATTTCAGGAGGAATTGAACACTATAAGAAAAACATCCCTAAAGGTATCGCAATGTGGGCCAAATGCGAACAGAAAGGGTCAGAAAGGCAATGAACTACGCCGCAATTCGCAACAATGACATTGCAAACGGAGAGGGAGTTCGCGTTTCCCTCTTCGTGAGCGGTTGTGACTTTCATTGCCCAGGATGCTTCAACCCGGAGGTTCAGAATTTTGAGTATGGAGAGAGATTCAATTCTGAAGTGGCGGAGCAAATCATGAAAATGGTGTCAGAGCCCACCATATCTGGACTATCAATCCTTGGCGGAGACCCATTGTGTCAGGACGTTGCTGGCCTGATGACTTTGTCGATGCTATGCAACCGTGTGCGATACAGGGGTAAGACGGTGTGGTTATGGACTGGTTTCACATGGGAGGACGTATTTGCGCTGCCATGCCGAGACACCCAACACCAATACCAGAAATTTTTGGTGGCCGATTGCAACGTAGTTGTGGATGGCCCATTCAAGCAGGAACTGGCCGACCGGAAGCTGGTCTGGCGAGGCTCCGCAAACCAGCGTGTTATCGACGTGCAGGCCAGCCTTCGGGCTGGCTCTGTCGTTATATATCAAAATTAGAAGGAGAACCACTATGGACAACAAAGAAACCATCGTTCGTGATACCCACTATGAGTACGACAAAGACGGCAATCTGACCAGTATGACCATCAGCGAAACCATCACCAATCCTCATGCCGACCCGTGTGAGAACTGCCCATGCGAAGAGGGTACGCTGCTGACGGACGAGATTGAGTTTACCAGGGATGAGCCTACCTTCGCCGATGCCGCCCTGGCTCTGGCTGGTCTTGGCTTGTGCCTCACCGCTGTGGCTACTATCTTCAAGCGCCGCTGACCCAGCGGCAATCTGAATCAAAGGAGTGTGCATATGCCAAATCAGTTTGCAGAAATCGAGCGGAAATTCCTGCTCGAATCCTTCCCGACCGACCTCCCTCTGAAAGAGGAGAAGGCGGTTTATCAAGCATACCTGTCCATCGACCCCGAGGTAAGAATCCGGCGTAATGTAGTAGATGGTCAGGATGCTACACACTTCCTCGCCATCAAGTCCAATGGAGATTTAGTTCGGCAGGAGGTCGAAATTCCCATTACCACGGAGCACTTCTACGCCCTGGCGGAGATGGTTACACAGCCTTTCATTACGAAGGAATTTCGTATCTATCAGCTTCCAGGTGGGCTGGAGCTGGAGTGCTCCCTTGTCGATAAAGGGCAGGAAACTGAGTTCATGTATGCGGAGGTCGAGTTCCCGAGCGTACAGGTGGCGGAGAGCTTCGAGCCGCTCCCATGCTTTATGGCAGATGTTACCAAGGACTCTTCCTACAAGATGAAGAATTTCTGGAAACGGACTCGGGGTTAAGGAGAAAACATGGTAATTGATTGCAAAGCAATTTCTCAGGCCAAGCGGGACGCAATCAAGAGGAGAGCCGCAGAGCTTGACATCACGCCAACTCTTGCGGTAATCCTCGCCGTTGACGACCCAGCCTCTCGGGTGTATGTCCGCAACAAGCGCAGGGCTTGTGAGGAGGTTGGGTTTGGCTTCGAGATGTATTCCGATATCAATGTGGTCGGTGAACTTGTGACACGACAGGATGTGCATGGTGTTCTTGTTCAGCTTCCGCTCCCCTCTGGCATCGACACAAACAAAGTCATTGCTCAAATCCCGCCGGAGAAAGATGTGGATGCGCTGACTGCCACCAATCTTGGCAGGCTTGTGCTTGGCGCATACGACTTTGCCCCATGTACCCCGAGCGGCATCATGACCATCTTGGATAATGTCTGCGGCTCTGTGTCTGGCGCAAACTGCGTCGTCATTGGCAGGAGCAATATTGTGGGGAAACCCATGTCAATTATGCTTACTCAAAAGAACGCCACGGTCACACTGTGCCATTCTCACACCGAAGACCTCGCAGGCATCACAAGCCGTGCGGATATCCTGATTTCTGCCGTTGGAAAGGCTGGATTTGTAACGGCGAACATGGTGAAGCAGGATGCAATCGTCATTGATGTGGGCATCAACCGGAATAGAGAGGGGAAGCTCGTTGGGGATGTGTGCTTCGATGATGTTGTCAGGAAGGCTGACGCCATCACCCCTGTTCCGGGCGGCGTTGGAATTATGACCGTCACATCCCTTTTGGAAAACACGTTAAAGGCCGCCGAGCTGGCGGTCGGGAAGAGATAATAAGGAGGATTTTCTATATGACTGAGACAATCAAGGTTCGCTATCTGAGCGATAAGGTGGGTAAGCTGGAATACATCGGCGGCAAGTCCGACTGGATTGACCTGCGGGCCGCTGAGGACGTGGAACTGAAGCAGGGTGAGTTCAAACTCATTCCACTGGGCGTCGCCATGCAGCTCCCTGCTGGCTACGAAGCACACATGATTCCCCGTAGCTCTACATACAAGAATTTCGGCGTCATCCAGGCCAACCATATGGGGATGTTTGACGAGAGCTACTGTGGGGACAATGACCAGTGGTACTTCCCGGCCATCGCCATGAGGAACACGGTCATTCACGCTGGTGACCGCATCTGCCAGTTCCGCATCGTGGAGCATCAGCCCACCCTGAACTTCGTTGCCGTTGAGACTCTGGGTAACAGCGACCGGGGCGGCATTGGCAGCACGGGGACGAGGTGAGGACATGAGCAGATATGACAGCTCCAGCCGTTCTGGTCTGAGCACTTGGGACGTTCTCCTCATTGTTTTCATCGTGCTGAAACTCATCGGGGTTATCAACTGGGGATGGGGCTGGGTTCTGGCCCCGCTGTGGATTCCGGTTCTGCTTGTTGTTATCGGATTCCTGGTATCTTTGATTTTCGACTGAGTATAGGGCTGGCTTCGTGCCAGCCCTTTTTTTGTTTTTCTGCCTATGGGTAGGAGGTGATTTCCATTAAATATTCGACAGAAAAAATCAACGCTGTCTACTACGGCAATGAGTACGCCATCACCAATCATACTCCCATCATACATAAAGACGACCGGCAGGAACTCAAGAACTATATAGAGAAAGTGCTGTACGCCGTCTTTAGCAAGTACCAGTCCAAGAAGAAATAGTGGAGGTATGTAAGATGGTAGATTTCATTTATGCCCGCCAGTCTGTAGACAAGGAGGACAGCATCTCTATCGAGAGCCAAATCGAGTTGTGTCTGCGTGAGGTTGGCAACAACCAGCACAAGGTATTTCGTGACAAGGGTTATAGCGGCAAGAACACAGAGCGTCCAGACTTTCAGGAGATGATGGCCGAGGTCAGGGCTGGTGGTGTTGGTCGTATTATCGTGTACCGACTCGACCGTATCAGCCGGTCTGTGCTTGATTTCGCCAACGTCATCAGCGAGCTCCAGAAGTATGGCGTTGAGTTCGTGTCAATCACAGAGCGGTTCGATACTTCAACCCCCATCGGAAAGGCCATGCTGATGATAGTCATGGTTTTCGCCCAGCTTGAACGCGAGACCATCCAGCAGCGTGTCATCGACGCATATCGCTCTCGCAGCCGAAAGGGGTTCTACATGGGCGGCAGAGTGCCGTATGGATATGAGCTTGAGAACATCGTTATGGACGGAATCAAGACCTGTATGTATCGCCCCATCCCAGAGCAGATACAGATTGTCAAGCTCATCTATGCTCTGTACTCGCAGCCGCAGACATCCTTCTCCGACGTTATCAAATACTTGAGCACTCACGGGATAAAGAACCAGTCGGGCCACAACTTCAGTCGGATGAGAGTGCGTGACATCATCACTAACCCGGTATATGTTAAGGCCGATGCAGATGTATACGAGTTCTTCCGAGCCCAGGGAACCGAGGTGGTCAACGATGTTTCTCAGTTCATTGGCACTAATGGTGCCTACCTCTACACCGGGGACAAGGCTACACAAAGGAAAGCCATTTGCCTTGATGGTCAGGTGCTGGTCATCGCTCCGCATGAGGGGTGTATTGACTCGGATACATGGCTTCGGTGCCGGAGGAAATGCTTGAATGTGCGCCAGATTGCAAAGCCGGTCAAGGCCAAAAACACCTGGCTCGCCGGGAAGATAAAGTGTATTCACTGCGGGCACGCTCTGTCTCTGAGAGCATACCCCCGGAAACGCACTGTTCCGGCTCGGTACTATGTATGCAGCACCAAGTATGTTTCCGCTTCCTGTGACGGCATTGGAGCTGTCCAAGCCTTGGATATTGAGGACATCGTGTTCGACGAGATGCGGAGAAAGCTGGCTGAGTTCACCGAACTCTCGGTAAAAGAGCGGCAGGGAGACCCCATTGAGCTGACTAAGTTGAAAGTCCGGGCTGACGAGATTGAAAAAGAAATCGCCACGCTCATAGACAAAATCGTGTCTGCGAGTCCGGCGACGATGGAATATATCAATGAGCGGATTGACGCCCTCGACGAGGAGAAGAAGAATGTCCGGGAGCAAATCGCTCAAATGTCAGCAGAGATGTATGGAAAACGGAACATGGAAACCATCAGTGGGTATATAAACGACTGGGAGAGAATCGACATGGACGACAAACTGACAGTCGTAGATGCGCTGATTGATAATATTCGGGTAGGCCGAGGAGACGTGCAGATTACCTGGAAAATCTGACGTTGTAAGCTGATTGTTTTGCTAACTCCTATTATAAATCGCATGAATTTATTCGCAACAATGTTTCTTGGAAAAACA